>Ga0208381_1000542_pt1 | contig 12759 bp, 8 predicted proteins | sample CryBogCBE13Jul09_FD_184572 | JGI IMG/M metagenome (GOLD analysis project Ga0208381, IMG submission 184572) | Freshwater microbial communities from Crystal Bog, Wisconsin, USA - CBE13Jul09 (SPAdes) (version 2) | ecosystem: Environmental > Aquatic > Freshwater > Lake | place: Crystal Bog...
ATTATAATTATAATTGTTTAGGCTGTAAAATATAATGCACCCATGCCATTAGATAATCTTAAAATATTATATGTTAATCCATATATTACACATGATGCTTTATTGATACTATTATTGTTATATTGACTTGCATAATTCCAAAATGCATCAGTAAGAGTTAATGTCATAGCAGTATATCTTAATGCAGAATGATTTGCAGAGCCAGATGGTTGATATTTTTCAGGTGCTAAAGAGAATAAATACATATAAATTCCTTGACTATTAGGAATACATGTATGATGACCATATGGAAAAACAGTATTTATATAATTACCATCTAATTGTTTTTGTCTAGGATAAGATTCAAATAATAAGACAAAATTATCTAATGGTCCTCCTAATGTTTGTGTTAATGTTGCAGTATCATCACCATAGTAAACAGAATTAAATTGGAATTGTTGATTATTAATAGAAACAATTTTATAAGTTCCAGTATAAAAATTACTTTTGGAAAATGTAATTAATTGTCCTACAGAATTAGAATTAATAGTAAATTGGTCATAATATTGTTGATCTAAAATAAAAATAGGTACTGTTTGACCATTTACAGTTTGACTTGTAATAGTACCAGTTACAACTATATTTGTATTATAATCATAATTATTAAAACTTAATGATTGATAACTTTGAATGAGAAAATAGATAGATTTTACAGAATTATAAAAATCATAATTAATAGTTTGTGTTTGACTAATAATAGGAGTATTATATTCTTGTATATAATCAATTAAATATTCATGTGAATAAGTAGCAAATTTTACACGTTCATCTTGGTCTAAATAAATATATTCAGTTAATAATCTTCCATCAATAATACTTACATAATTATCAATATTTACACCATCTTTAATTAATTGAGGGTCAACATTAGCAATACTATATAAATCATTTAATGTAATAATAATTTTAACTTCATGATATCTAAAAAATATAATTGGTAATGAACATTCTAAATATCGGTTAAAGAAAAATTGTAATGGAATTAATAATTGATATTGTGGTGTACCAGCAGGACTATATTTAGTTAAAACTTCAACGTTACCAATCATTTTATTGTAAACAGTTTGCATATATGGATTAACTGTTAATTCTTCCCAAATATTAAGCCAATCAGTAAATTGTTTATCTATTTTTTGTCCACCAATTTGTAATTCAATATCTTTGATTAATAAATGACCAATATTAGGCAACCATGCAAAATTATAATTTGTAATAGTTGCTGAACCTTGAGTATTTTCAAATAAAATTTTATCATTGTAAGTAGTAGCCCATACAAAATTATTATAAATAGTTAAATTAATTGCACCTGTAGTACTATTAAATGCTAATGTTGGATTATAAGAAGGTGTACCATAACCAGTTACAGTAGAATATTGTTGAATAAAATCAATATTACTACCATTAAAAGCATTATAAGGTGCAGTACCAGGATATACAGCATATGTTTTATTACTTAATATACTATTAAAAATTGTAGCAATATCAGATATACTATAATTAATATTACTTAATTCAGATGCAATATTTCTATAAACAGGATAAATAATATTTAAAAAAGTTAAGTAATCATTATAAATATCGACAGCAGTAGTTCTATCAATAGGTGAAATTGGATTTGTTCTTGGAATAGATACTTGTGATAATGTAGCAGTAAAATACATTTTATGAATTAAATCTCCACTTTTTGGTAAAATACATGTTATTTGTTCTCCAAATTCTAATGAACCTGACATTGGTAAATAAATCATTTCAGTTGCAAAATTAGTATATCTTTTATAGACTACATCAAAATATGATATCTGCGGAAAGTCTGTTAAAAAATCAACATCTCCTCTTATTTCTAATTTAAAATCACCTTTTCCCATATATAAAAAAAGTATTTTAATCTTTAAACTATTAATTAAATTACGCTTACGCTTCATCTCACTACGTTCGTTTTACTTCGTAAAATTTGACTGCGTCAAAGTTCGCTATGCTCACCCTAGATAAATTTATATTATTATTAAAAATTAAATAAAAATCATAATAAGTGAGTGGAACGAACTGAGCGTAGCGAATTTTATGCGAATAGCATAAAACGAGTGTAACGAGACGTAGTTTTATGAAGTAAAACGTAGTTTATTTATATTTGTTTCTAAATCTTCATCTTCAATTTCAAAATCACTATCTATAATAGGTGGTGAAAAGAATAATCTAATTTCATCATCATTATATGATACATAAAATCCTTCAGATACTAATCTATTTTTTAAATTTTTACGATAATCAGAAATAATTTGACAAGAAATAGAATCATGAGGTTGATTAATAATATGTTCTTCTTTTTTTAGATTATAAGATACATAAATATTATTACTAGAATCCATATCATAATCTTCATATTGTTGTGCTTCAAATACTTTATCAATACATGCCCAATAGATTCTTTCTTCAATGACTTTTGATTTATGAGAAACATATTTTAGAATTTTTTCATTAATTGCATTTGCGACTGCTTTATTGGCGTTCATTTTTATTTAATAGTTTTAAAATGTTTAAATTAAAATTATCAATTTTTTAGACAGATGGATAATATTCCCAGTTTAAGTGTTCACAAATACGTTTCCATGTCATATCAACTTCTTGTAATTTTTCACGATTTTTGAGTAAAGGAAAATAAATAAGATAATCATCTAATTCTAAAAGTTCAAAGAATTTGTGCATTAAATAATTATAGTTTAAGCAACTCTTACGATTTTTAGGTTTGAATAGTTCAAAAGGTTCTTGAATTTCTTCAAACATCATATCTATTTTATGTTCAGCTTCACGTGTAATAGTAATAGGTAATTTACAAGTTAAGAAACAAATTATGTGAGTGATATGTTCATAATATTTATTATGACCAAGTTTTTTAAGGATATCACGCATAACTTTATGATTAATATCATCATTGGACAAGCGTAATTTTTTAATTTCACTTTTGATTTCTTCATAAATTTCAGGAGGGATATCAATTGTTTCTTTAGCTTGAAACTGATTAATTTTTTCGTTAAGATGATTTTTTCTTTTATAAGCAGTATAGTTTTTACTAGTTTGAGTAGGTTCTTTGTAATTAGGTTTATCAGTATCTAATAAAATGTCGTTGGAGCGACCACAACCAGTGCAAACCATTAATCCATCATGTTGATGAACAGTCATTTCAGTTTTACATTCAGGACATTCTAGAATTGCATTATGAGATAATTTATTAGTAGTATGATTTGTTATTTTAAGATAATCATTTAATAAAGAAGCTTTGTTAGCAGTATGTGGTGATGATTCATTTTCTTCGTAATAATTAACTAAAATATCAACAGTATTATAAAAATATTCTAATTCAGAATGATGACTTTCAGTTTCTGAGATATTTTTAGTTAATATTTCTATTTTTTCTTGATATAATTTCTTTTTATTATCGGTTTCAATATTTTGAGGATTTGCATTTATTGTATCTATGTCACTTTTGTATTTTTCTATTTTAGCTTTCCATTTTCCTACCATAGCATGTTTTTGATTAAATTCTTCCATATTCTTTTGATGACAAATGTCAACAGTATCTTGAATATTAGCTTGTTTTTTTCTATTTTTATTATTTACAAAAGAAGAATATTTGGTTGTTTTTTCTTTAAATGTTGACATGTTATACAAAAGAAAAAATATTTAAGTAGAAAATATAATTAATTTGCGTTATATTTAATAATCATACTAAAAAATATATAAAATAAAATATTTCTCATGGAAAGATACCATAAATCATATAAATAAATTTGGTATCTAATAATTACTGAACTAAAAAAAATAAATAAAAAAGGGCATATTGAAAAAAACATTTAGTTTTTAATTATTTTTTAATTATTTTGAGGTTAATATTTTTAAAAATAATTTCTGAGATATAGTTATATACTTAAAAAATGGCAGGTGGTGGTTTAGTACAACTCGTAGCTTATGGTGCCCAAGATGTTTACCTCACTGGTAACCCACAAATTACTTTCTTCAAAGTCGTCTACCGTAGACACACAAACTTTGCATCTGAATCTATTGAACAAACATTCACTGGTACATTCTCTTTTGGAAGCCGTGTAACTGTTCAATTAACTCGTAATGCCGACGTTGTAACCAAAATGTACCTCCGTGTAGTCCTCAACCAAGGTTTACTCGCCAACGTCACTGTTGCTGGTGGTCAATCCTTCACCCCTCAATGGGCTTGGGTACGTAATGTAGGCCATGCCTTAATCAACGACTACTACCTCGAAATCGGTGGTACTCAAATTGATAAACAATACGGTGACTGGCTCAACATCTGGTACGAACTCACCCACCCTGTTGGTCAAGTTCGTGGTTACGCCAAAATGGTCGGTAACGTCCCAGCCATGACATCATTAACAAACCAACTCAACTACAACAACACTGGTCTCCAACCCAACCAAGGTCAACAATACGTCCTCAACGTTCCTCTCCAATTCTTCCACTGCAGACACGATGGCTTAGGTTTACCATTAATTGCTCTCCAATACCACGAAGTTCGTATTACCTTCGATATTGCCCCACTCAATCAATTAATTGTAACCAACTACGCCAACGGTGGTCAACCAATCTGGTCAAGCACACCACCTAACGTTGCCTATGCTTCTCTCTGGGTCGACTACATCTACCTCGATCAAGAAGAACGCAAACGTTTCGCCCAAGCCACCCACGAATACCTCATTGAACAAGTTCAATACCCATCACCAGAAACTGTTACATCCACAACCACACGTTCCCGCTTAACATTCAACCACCCATGCAAATTCATTGTCTGGAATCTCCAATTAGCCCGCTGGACCTCTGGTCTCCGTTACTTATCATACAATGCAGATGATGTAACTTCTATGCAACTCTTAGCCACTAAACGTTTCATCCTTGGTTATGCAGCACTCACATCTGGTGGTCTCCAACCTAACCCTCTCTTAAACAATCAAATCACCGCTAAATCTGGTTTAGCAGGTATCTGGTTAGCTTACTTCAACAACGCTGGTGCAGTCTACGTTGACCAATACGTCCTCGATCCTGATAACATCACCATCACTGGTACATTACTCCCTCTCGATGTCTGCTCTCTCGATGCAGCCACCCTCGAAGCTACAGTAAACGCTGCTGGTGCAGTTACTCGTAATACATCTACCTTCAGCAATCAAGGTTCAGCTGTATACGATTACGTCGTCTACCAATGGGATAACTACGGTCTCCAACTCGACAGAACCGAAAATCCTTTCTTAACTGGTTTACTCCAACTCAACGGTCATGATCGTTTCAACATCCGTGATGGTGACTACTTCAACTACGTCCAACCATACCAATGCTTCACCAACACACCTTCTGATGGTATTAACGTATACTCATTTGCCCTCACACCTGAAGAACATCAACCATCCGGAACATGTAACTTCTCCCGTATTGATAACGCCACACTCCAAATCACCCTCGGTCGTGCTCTCGGTGAAGCCAACATTAGCTCATCTGCAACCTTCTCATCTGTCTACCTTGCATCTGCTGCCACACTCAATATCTATGCTTTCAACTACAACGTTCTCCGTGTCATGAGCGGTATGGCTGGTCTTGCATACTCCAACTAGACGTACTATTTATTTATTATTTTATATATTATACTATAAAATAATCTTACTTTCAAAATATCAACTTAAAAAAAATATATCATATATATATATAGATTAAAAATGGCAGGTGGTGGTTTAGTTCAACTTGTCGCATATGGTGCACAAGATATATATTTAACAGGTAATCCACAAATTACATTTTTCAAAGTAGTTTATCGCAGATATACAAATTTTGCTTCTGAAGCAATTGAACAAACATTTGCAGGTACATTTGATTTTAATACACGTGTAACAGTTCAATTAACTCGTAATGCTGATGTTGTAACAAAAATGTATCTTCGAGTTGTTCTTAATCAAGGAGTACTTAATCCAATTACTCTTTCTCCAGGTGGTCAATCATTTACACCTCAATGGGCATGGACACCTCGTTTAGGTCATGCTTTAATTCAAGATTATTTCTTAGAAATTGGTGGTACTCAAATTGATAAACAATATGGTGATTGGCTCAATATTTGGTTTGAACTTACTCAACTTGTTGGACAAGTTCGTGGTTATAATAGAATGATTGGTAATGTACCAGAAATGACATCACTTAACGACCAATATGGTTATAATGCTCCTAATCAGAATCAACAATATACACTTAATGTTCCTCTCCAATTTTTTCATTGCAGACATGATGGATTAGGTATACCATTAATTGCTTTACAATATCATGAAGTACGTATTACATTTGACATAGCACCTTTAAATCAATTAATTATTACTAATTATGGGAATGGAACCAATATTACAAGTGCATCATGGGCAGAAATACCTTCTGTTGCATATGCATCATTATGGGTTGATTATATATATCTTGACCAAGAAGAACGCAAACGTTTTGCACAAGCTACACACGAATATCTTATTGAACAAGTACAATTTCCAGCATCTGAAAGTATATCAACAACAGCAACACGTACACGATTAATATTTAATCATCCATGTAAATTTCTCGCATGGGATATTCAATTAGCACGTTGGATAACTGGTTTACGTTTTTTAGCATATAATTCAGATAGTCATGATGCGATGCAACTTTTAGCTACCAAACGATTTATTCTTGCATATGCTCTTATTGTGAGTGGTTCACTTCAACCTAGTTCATCAACACAAAATACTGTTTTACCTAATCCATTGTTAGCTGGTAATTATTTAACATATTTTAATAATGCAGCTGCAGTATTTGTAGATCCATTAGTTTTAACTCCAGATAATCTTACAATTACAGGAAGTTTAATGCCAATTGATGTATTATCTCTTGATTGTGCTACACTTGAAAGTGTAGTTTTAGCATCCAGTCCTGGTATTACTCGTAATTCATCACAATATAATAATCAAGGCTCATCTGTATGGGATTATGTCGTATATGATTGGACTAATTATGGTCTCCAATTAGACAGAAGTGAAAATCCTGTCTTAACTGGTTTACTCCAATTAAATGGTCACGATCGTTTTAATATTCGTGATGGTAATTATTTTAACTATGTTCAACCATATCAATGTTTTACAAATACACCATCAGATGGTATTAATGTATATTCATTTGCACTTACACCTCAAGAACATCAGCCATCTGGAACATGTAATTTTTCTCGTATTGATAATGCTACATTACAACTTACTATTGGTCGTGCTTTAGGAACATCTAATATTAGTGCATCAGCTACATTTTCATCAATATATCTTCCAACAGCAGCTACACTCAATATCTATGCATTTAATTACAATGTGCTTAGAGTCATGTCAGGTATGGCAGGTTTAGCTTATGCAAATTAATAATTTAATAATAATTTTATTTTCTTTATATATAATAAAATTATTTAATAATAATATATGCGTTTATTTTCAATTCTTATAGGGTTATTATTACCGTTAATAAATGCTCAAACACCAGGATATGATTATAATGGTTTCACTACTACAACATTAGGTTGTGGAACAGATTCAGGTGCATTAAATGTTGGATTAAGTCAAAGTTTATCACCAGGTTCAACTGGTCTCAAAGTAAAGCAAATTGCGTTTGCTATTTATGGTACTCAAGCAATGCCTGCAAATATACAATTAGATGGAAATCCATCTACCGCTAGATTATCTACATCAGGTATTCAATCATGTTGTGCACCAAATTGCGATTTAGCCGTTCAAGTTGCTGCAGCTGGTCAATCATGGTATAATTCTCCATGCGGTGTTAATTCATGTGGTGGTAGTTCATCACAAAATCATTGGTATTATATGGATTTCTCATCATCAGCAGTTGGTACAACTACACAAACTGGAATTAGTCAGGCAACATTCTATGATGGTAGTGGTAACCAAATTGGTGCTGATATGGTAAATATTGCCAATCGTGGTTCTGCATTCTTTGTATCTTATACAGAAATTATACCATCACCAACACCAACAACATCAATAATGGCATCACGTTCAATTTCACCTAGTAAATCATTATCAGCTTCATTATCACCAAGTATATCAGCAACGGTATCTGCATTACCAAATTTAAATTTTCAAGCTACAACAATTGCAGGTATGGGAAATGTAGTACAAATGGATGGTGTAGGAACATCAGCTAGTGTACCAGCACCACAATATATGGTATTTACACCAGATTATTCAGGTATTTATATTTCGGAAGCAAGTCCAGCTGACCAAATTCGTTTATTAAATTTAACAACTAATATAGTTACAAGCGTTGCGGGTATGTGGAATATTCAAGATACAGGAACAGGTATTGGTACAAATGCAGCAATGAATTCTCCAGCAGGTTTAGCATTAGATAGTATTAATAATATTCTTTATGCAGTTGAAAGAGATTCTAATGTAATTCGAAGTATTAATCTTGCTACTTTACAACTTAATTATATAGCAGGAGATCCAGAATCTGGTCCTGGATGTGCAAATGGTATTGGAACTAATGCACTTTTTACAAATCCAGAAGGGATTGCAATAGATCAAGTAAATCAGTTTTTATACGTAGCAGATACAGGATGTGCTGCAGTCCGTGCAATTAATATTTCTACTCAAAATGTAACAACTCCAATAGGAACATTAGGTGTAATAGGATGGCAAGATGTTTATGGTGGTTACAAAGGTAAATTTGGTAAACCTACTGGTATTCGCTATAATAATATGAATTTATATGTAACAGATACTTATTGGAATAATATTCGTTATATTCAATTATCATCACCAGGAATAGCAAGTTCATCACAAAATATTTTAGGTGGTAATGGACCAGCAGGTACAAGTATAGATGGTTCAGGAACAGGTGTATCTTTTAATAATCCAATGGATTTAGAATATGATGGACTTCATAATGCATTATATGTATCTCAAGCAGTATCTGGTCAAAGTGTAATTCGTAAAATTAGTTTATATACATTATGGAATGCTCAAGTAATAACACTAAGCGGTAATAATATTACACAAAGTATTGATGGTACAGGAACACAAGTTAGTTATAATAATCCAATTGGTCTAATATATAATCCAAATAAAAATACAATTTATACTGCTGATTCTCAAGGTAATGTAATTCGTCAACTTGGTCTTACTTTACCATCAGTTACACCTACAGTAAGCTCATCAATATCTTCTAGTTTATCTGCTAGTATATCAGTGAGTGCATCAATTCCACCAACTGTAAGCATAACACCATCACCAACAGCTACTTTACCTGCACCATGGTTTACAGGAATGACAGGATGTTGTCATAATCCAATGACAAGTGGACAAGCAATAAGTTTTACAGTACCAAGTATTTATTCAAATACAGCAATTACTAGTATTGCTTTACAATATTGGCCCGGTTCTGTTGGTTCTACAACATTTACAATAGGTTTGATGGCAGCAAATGCAGCTAATCAACCAACTGGTAGCGTACTTGCATCAGCACAAATTACGTTAACAAGCCCTGGATCCTTCCCAGGGGTTTCTCAACAAGCAGTTGTTTTAACTAATTTAGGTAATATTGTTGCATATTCTCTTTTAGGTGGTAATACATATTCATTAGTATTTTATGGTGCATCTAATTCAAATGTAGAATTTTTATTAGGAAATTCAGGTTCATATATATTTGGTGGAGGTTTAACACCAATTTCTGGTTCTTTTTATACAACATCAAGTGCAAATCCACCAACTAGCGTATTTTGGTATACATCTAGTAATACAGCATATTTAGAAATTTATACTGGTCCAGTACAATCTGTTTCAGTTTCACCATCAATTTCTATCTCTCCAAGTTTTTCATCTAGTATTTCTGCAACATCATCAATTTCTAATTCTAATATTGCATCATCTAGTATAACACCATCAAGTTCATTAAGTACATCTTATACATCTAGTGTATCACAAACAACTAGTTCTTCAAAATCATATTCTTCTACTATGTCTCAAACACGTTCTAGTTCAATAACACCATCAATTTCAACTGGAGCAACATTATCAATTTCACCAAGTATATCTTATTCTTCTACTGTATCTCAAACACGTTCTAGTTCAGTAACACCATCAATTTCATCTGGAGTAACATCATCAATTTCACCATCAGTAACATCTTCTATATTTCCTTCTACTTCTGTTTCAACGTCTGTTTCAACATCTGTTTTATCATCTGTTTCACTATCAACATCTGTATCTAAAACACCTACATTATCACCAAGTATTATATTAAGTATATCTGGTTCACCAATATTTTTATTTTCAAATGCAAGTATTACACCAACACAAAATGCTACAGGTGGAGGAGCAGCTGCATCAGATTCACAATCACCTAATGTTGCTCTTATTTTAGGTGCAACATCAATGGGAACAGTAGGATTATTAATAGCAACATTAATAGCAAATCGTGTAGGTGTAAGATTACCAGGATTTTCAACTTCAACAACATCTTCAACTACAACAACAACTGGTTCTGCACCAAATCAACCAGATGTAGAAGGACCAGATGTAAATGGACCAAATATGCCAGATATAGATGCACCTGATAGTAAAAATAACGGTATAGCAATGACAGCATTAACAGGAGTTGTTGGAACTTTATTTGGACAAAAGGGTACAGATATGTTAAACAGTGCAAAAACATTAGCTACAGATCCAAATTCATTATTACCGTCATCTGCACAAAACTTATTAAAACAAGCAGGTATTGATCCAAATAAGATAGTAAATAATTTAGAAACAAAAGCATCATCTAGATTACAAAAAGCAGTTGGTTTAAGTCCATCTGATTCAAAAAATTTATCAGATGCAGAAAAAGGTAAATTATTAAATACAAAAATATTATCATCAAATAAAAAAATATCTATTCCACCATCACCTGTTGATAATACAAATATTAAACAAATTATAACATCATTACCATCAATAAATGAAAATCATTCAACTGATTCATCACCAGTTTATACACCAGGTGTAATAGTTAATGATTTAAATACAATTATAGAACCATCTAAATCAAATCAATCAATTGTAGTTGAACCTATTGAATCAACAATAAATAAAAATAATATTAATTTTACACCTGAATTTTCTAGTGAAATTAAAGATTTATTACAAAAAATATTAGAATCATATCCACCTGTAGTTTCACCTACAAATGATAATAAAATAAAATCACCAGATGATAGACCAACATCACCAGATAATAGACCAACATCACCAGTTAATAAACCAACATCACCAGATAATAGACCAACATCACCAGATAATAGACCAACATCACCAGTTAATAAACCAATATCACCAGATAATAGACCAATATCACCAGTTAATAGACCAACATCACCAGTTAATAGACCAACATCACCAGATAATAGACCAACATCACCTGTTATCAAAGTAGAACCAAAACCAGCACAAACAAATAATAATAATAAAATTCAACCACCTACAAATAATAATAAACCTGTTTATAATCAACAATCTAATAAACCAGTACAAAATCAAACAAATAATAATAAACTAGTTAACAGCAATAAACAAAATAATAATAAACCTAAAGCAAGATTAGAAGTTAATGCAGAAGAATTAGCAGAAATTAAAGAAATGTTAGCAAAACGTAATAAGAATTATAAAGTATTGTAAACGTAATCACAAAAATTGAAATCTTAGTTAAAACAACAGATCAGAATTTTTATTCTTTTTTAATCACAAAAATTGAAAAATTAATCACTATATAGTTATTTATAGTAATTAATCAAAATGCCTCGTACTAGTGCAAACGATAAGAACAATTCCTTAATGGACAAGTATGTTAAGATGCTGAAAGACAAGAAGAAGGTCTGCTGCAAGGAAGACCTAGACAATATATTTAAGAACGGCTACTCTCTAGCCAAAGTCATCAAGAATCTGGGCAGCTGTCGCCTACAGGTTGTCGAGCAGAACGGCAACACGGCAGACGTGCGGATTTCTCCGTCTGTCATCCAGATGATTAAGCGAGAGAGCGCTGTCAACGAAATCGTCCTCATCGATGGCGGTTTTATCAAGGCCAAGATTCCGGCGGCAACAGTCGTCGACATCCTCAAGATTTTTGAAAAGTACGATTACGAGCTGCCCAAGATTTTCTATGCTGTGTCATATTCTGGTGATGAGGAGACCGGTTTTGGTGATTCATGGGAGTTTGACCGCTCAGAGCCGGTTGCTGAGGAGGAGCCCGTTGCTGAGCTGGATATCGACAATATTTAATTTATATATTTTATATGAATATATTCTTGTAATGTTTTTTCACAATATTCAGAATCGCTAAAAATTTTAGTTAAATTAATGTTTTCTAATCTAGATGTGGAATAATGTATATATGCTGAATTATCAAGAACATAATGAAATTTATTATCGTAAATTTTTTGACCATTAAATAATAATTTATGTAAATTAACAAAATCTGTTTTACTAGGATTATGAAATGTTAATGATACATACAATGAATTATGTTTGTTAGATAAATGAGGTAATTTTGTTTTAGGAACAGTTGAATAAACTTTTGGAGATAGAAATCTTAACGATTGCATTTTATATAATATTTAATTTATTCTTTTATATTATGCCGGAAATTAATGAAGTGAGA
>Ga0208381_1000546_pt1 | contig 12688 bp, 11 predicted proteins | sample CryBogCBE13Jul09_FD_184572 | JGI IMG/M metagenome (GOLD analysis project Ga0208381, IMG submission 184572) | Freshwater microbial communities from Crystal Bog, Wisconsin, USA - CBE13Jul09 (SPAdes) (version 2) | ecosystem: Environmental > Aquatic > Freshwater > Lake | place: Crystal Bog...
TTTATCTCAATCAGCGACGCTTCCGTACGCCTGGGCGGCAGAGAAGTTCTTACCGACCTCAACGTCCAAATTCCGCATGGCCAATGGACCTGCCTTGTCGGACCAAATGGCGCAGGCAAAACCACCCTACTCAAGGCGCTGCTCGGAGTTCGACCTTATGCAGGTTCCATCAATGACCGAGGACAAGAAGTCTTTGGCAATCAGAACCGAAACGTAGCTTTCGTGCCACAGTCCCCCGCTATCCCACAAGGGATGAGCGTTGCCGAGTATGTGATGTTGGGCCGCTCCAAGAAAGATGGTTGGGGTAAGGAGAGTTCTCGCAATAGAACCTTGATTCGAGAGATCCTTGAGCAGACCTCACTCTATGGAATGCACAATAGTTACGTCACGCAATTGTCTGGCGGAGAAATGCAACGGGCTTTGATCGCTCGAGCTCTCGCACAAGAACCAGAACTCATTCTTCTTGATGAACCAACCAGCGCACTCGACCTTCATCATCAAATTTCAGTTTTGAACAATATTGAGCTACTCAAGGCGCACGGTGTGACGATTATTTCTACGATGCACGACATCACTCTCGCGGCAATGTACGCTCAAAATATTGTTGTCATGCAAGCAGGCAGCATCTTGCTTTCGGGCTCATCTGACTTCGTTATTCATTCGCCAGAGTTACGTGCTGCGTTTGATAATCGCATCGATGTCTTTACTTTGGATTCAGGAAGACCAGTTGTTATCGCCACGAAAGATGGCACCAACTCTTAACGAACGTGTGACGGAACGAATGGCACCTTCACTACATCCGCAACGCATGATCGCCCACGCACATCAATAGTCAGCTGATCACCGACCTGAATGTCAGAATCTAATAACGCTAAACCAATCCCTTGCTTCAGTGTTGGCGAGAATGTTCCACTGGTCGTTACTCCGACAATTGCACCAGCCTGATTAAGAACGCTCATGCCGGCTCGAGGAATTCCGCGATCTTGTGCCAACAAACCTCTACTTAACCGCTTGAGGCCTTCACTCTTCTGTTTGCTTAAGGCAGATGAGCCATGGAATTCGCCTTTAGCAAGGCTTACTGCCCATGCCACTCCGGCTTCGAGTGGAGAAATTTCAGGAGAAAGCTCATGACCATGGAGCGGGTATCCCATCTCAGTACGCAAAGTATCTCGCGCGCCAAGACCGCAGACCTGACCGCCTACCTGAGCAACTGCCTCCACCAATGATTGCCAGAGCGCCGGAGCGTCTTGCCACAGTGGAATCAACTCGTAACCGAATTCACCGCTGTACCCCGTGCGGCAAATGAGCAATCCGTCGTAGATTCCAAAGTGCATGTAGTCGAGATCGGCAACTATTCCGAGTTGTACAAGTAGTTCAGAACTCTTCGGTCCTTGTACGGCAAAGACTCCGTAGGAGGTGTGTAGATTAGTAATAGTTAAGCCGCAATCGTTTGCCTCGCTTAAAACTTGATAAACAGCCGTGCAATTAGCGGCATTGGGGATGATGAAAAAGTGTTCGTCGTTATGACGATAAACAATGAGATCATCGATTACGCCACCCTTCTCATTGCACAATAGGTTGTATTGCGCCGCGCCATGACCGATGCGATTGAGATCGTTGGTGAATATTTTATTTAAGAACATGAGCGCGCCTTGGCCGGTGACTTCAATCTTTCCCAGGTGCGATACATCGAAGATTCCCACACTTTCGCGTACCGCATGATGCTCTACAAGCACTCCGCCGGGTGCAATGAGTTTCCCGCTCTTAGTCTCAATCGCCTTTGGATATTCAATGGGCATCTGCCAGCCGCCGAAATCAGCGAGTTTCGCTCCAACTTCAGTATGCCAAGCTAAAAGCGGAGTTTCACGCGACGTGGCTGAATTTTCCATGTCCTCAAGATATCTCAAGTTCACAATCCCAGCTCAAAAGTGAGAGGATGGGAATATGGCAACTTTGAAAATCAGCGACAAACTCTCAGCTCAGTCTCTCGTCATCGGCATCTCAAACAAGGCCGGAACTCTTGTAGTTGAAACCAGTATCCCTGGCTTCAACGCCAAGCCGGTGCTCGCAATCCTTAGCGATTTGGGAGCAAAGGCGAAGGCTGGCACCGTAACTAAGTTTCCCTACGCTGTTCCAAATTCCCCTTACAAGATTCTCTATGCAGTTGGCTTAGGCGACAACCAGAAACAGTACGAACACGAGACCTTGCGTCGTGCAGCGGGCGCAGCAGCTCGCGAGCTAGCCGGACAAGCCAGTGCTGACTTTGCCTTAGCGCACTCTTCAACCATTGAACTCGCTGCGATTGCTGAAGGCATCTCGCTTGGCGCCTACGAATTCTTAGAGTTCCGTTCATCAACGAAAGCAGATTTCAAGGCACCTCTCAAAGCGGCAACCGTTATTTCAACTCTTGGAAATACGGCGGCAGCGAAGAGCGTTCTCAAGCGAACCGAAGTAATCGCTGAAGCAACCGCGACAACTCGCGATCTGATCAATACTCCCCCAAGCCATCTGACCCCAGCGACATTCAGTGAGCGAATGAAGAAACTTGCTAGCTCTCACGGGCTCAAGGTCGAAATTCTCAACGAGACGCAACTTCGCGCCAAAGGTTATGGCGGAATCTCGGCTGTTGGACAAGGTTCAGCGAACCCACCTCGACTTTTCCATCTCTCCTATAACCCACCTAAGGCGCTTAAGCGATACGCGCTCGTAGGTAAAGGCATCACCTTCGATTCAGGTGGTTATGCACTCAAGCCCGCTGCCGGTATGGAAGATATGAAGACCGACATGAGTGGCGCTGCAGCTGTTATCAATGCTGCGATTGCTATTGCTCGCTTGAAGCTTCCTATCGCTATCGAGGCCTATGCCTGCTTGGCGGAAAACATGATTAGTGATCACGCGACCAGACCAAGTGATGTCATCACCATCTATGGTGGCAAAACCGTCGAAGTATTGAATCCAGATGCTGAAGGCCGCCTTGTGTTGGCCGACGGACTGGTTCGCGCTGCTGAAGATGGAAAGAAGCTTGGCCGCCTCGACGGAATCATCGACGTTGCCACTCTCACTGGCGCGCAAGTGGTTGCCCTCGGAACTCGTACATCAGCAGCTATGACCAATGACGCCCTACTCCAAGAAGATGTCCTGACAGCCGCCGATCTTGCCGGCGAGGCTTTCTGGCCAATGCCGCTGCCTGAGGAGCTTCGCGCCTCCCTTGATTCACCGATCGCAGATATCGCCAACATTGGCGACCGCATGGGTGGAATGTTGGTCGCTGGCCTCTTCCTCAAGGAGTTCATTGAGCCCGGTCAGCCATGGGTTCACCTCGATATTGCCGGTCCAGCCAATAACACGGATAAGCCACATGGCTACACCCCTGTGGGCGGTACTGGAATCGCGGTTCGTACCTTGGTGACCTTGGCGGAGTTGGCTGCCTCACAGGCCTAGACCCAGGTTCAGGCCAATTTCGAACAAAATAGAAGCCAGAAAATCGTGGCAGGATTAGCCCCGTTACCAATCCCGACTCGACGCCGTCTGAACCTACCTGGGTTCTCACTGCGGAGAAGCTTTCGGCGTAGAGCTCCAGAAAGGCAGATGAGTGAACGACTTTGATGTAGTAATCCTCGGTGGCGGAAGTGGCGGCTATGCCTGTGCACTTCGAAGTGCTCAACTAGGACTTTCAGTCGCACTGATCGAACAAGACAAACTAGGCGGTACCTGCCTACACCGCGGTTGCATCCCAACAAAGGCGCTCCTTCACGCTGGTGAAATCGCAGAGAACACCAAGCACGCAGCGGAATTCGGAGTTAACGCGCAATTCATTTCGATGGATATGTTGGCAGTGAATGCCTACAAAGATGGCGTGATTGCAAAGTTATATAAAGGTCTTCAAGGCTTGGTGAAGTCACGCAACATCACCTATGTAGAGGGTCACGGAAAACTGATTTCCAAGAACCAGGTTGATGTTAATGGAACTGTTTACACCGGCAAGAACGTAGTTCTCGCGACTGGCTCCTACCCTCGCACGCTGCCTGGTCTTGAAATCGACGGAACTCAGATTGTGACAAGTCAAGAAGCGATGGCTTTTGATTATGTTCCTAAGTCTGTGATCGTTCTCGGTGGCGGCGTCATCGGTTGCGAGTTCGCATCGGTCTGGCACTCCTTCGGCGCAGATGTCACCATCATCGAAGGTCTACCTCGCCTCGTTGCTCTTGAAGATGAGTCATCAAGCAAGCAACTAGAGCGCGCATTCCGCAAGCGTGGCATTAAATTTGAGACTGGAATTAAATTTCAATCTGCAACAAAGGGTCCAAACGGTGTCACCGTTACTCTCGAAAATGGAGCAACTCACACTGCGGATGTATTGCTCGTTGCTGTTGGCCGCGGTCCAGTTACTGCGAATATCGGCTACGAAGAACAAGGTCTCACCATGGATCGTGGCTACCTTATCGTGGATAACAAATGCCGTACCAATGTTCCCGGAATTTGGGCAGTTGGCGACATCATCCCAACTCTTCAACTAGCTCACGTTGGTTTCGCTGAAGGTATTTTGGTTGCTGAAGAGATTGCCGGCCTTAACCCTCGCCCAATTAATTATGACGGCGTTCCTCGCGTTACATATTCCGATCCAGAAGTTGCTTCGGTTGGATTAACAACTGCTGCCGCTAAGGAACGTGGTTATGACGTTGTAGAGACCACATACGATCTTGCCGGTAATGGTAAGGCTCATATTTTGAAGACTTCTGGATCAATCAAGTTGGTCGCAGCAAAGAACGGTCCAGTTCTTGGAATTCACATGGTGGGAGCTCGCGTTGGCGAACTTCTCGCTGAGGCTCAACTCATTTACAACTGGGAAGCAGAGGCGAGCGATGTCGCTCCACTCATTCATGCTCACCCAACGCTGTCAGAAGCAATGGGCGAAGCTCACATGGCTCTTGCTGGTAAACCACTTCACGCACACGGGTAATAGGAGAAATCACAATGTCTTTTTCAGTCACAATGCCAGCACTCGGCGAGAGCGTTACTGAGGGAACAGTTACTCGTTGGCTCAAGTCCGAAGGCGATCACGTCAACGTTGATGAACCACTCCTCGAAGTTTCAACCGACAAAGTTGATACCGAGATCCCTTCTCCAGCATCAGGAATCCTTACCAAGATTGTTGTGCCAGTTGATTCAACAGTCGCTGTTGGTGCAGAACTTGCAATCATCGGTGGAGATTCACAGAGCGCTCCAGCTGCTCCTGCCGCTGCGCCAGTTGCCGAACCAACTCCGGTAGCTGCAACTCCGGTTGTCGAAGCCGCCCCTGTTGCACCTGCACCCGTTGCTGCTGCTCCAGCCGCACCTGCTGCAAGTAGCACTGCTGGCGTTGTAGTCACTATGCCTGCACTTGGCGAGAGCGTTACCGAGGGAACAGTTACTCGTTGGCTTAAAGGCGTAGGCGACACCATTAATGTGGATGAGCCTCTCCTTGAAGTTTCTACCGACAAAGTTGATACCGAAATTCCTTCACCTGCATCTGGAACGATTCTTGCGATTGATGTCGCTGTCGATTCAACAGTTGCTGTTGGTGCGCGCCTAGCACTCATCGGTGCAGCAGGTGCTGCTCCAGTAGCGCCGGCTGCACCTGCTGCTCCAGTTGCTCCAGTTGCTCCAGTAGCGCCGGCTGCACCTGCTGCACCAGTTGCACCAGTTGCTCCAGTTGCTCCAGTAGTTGCCGCTGCCCCGGTTACTCAACCAGACGACGCATACGTCACTCCTATTGTTCGAAAGCTAGCGAACGAACTCGGAGTAAATCTCGCAACCGTTCAGGGAACTGGCATTGGCGGACGTATTCGCAAGGAAGACATTCAAGCCGCAGCAAAGCCTGCCGCCGTCTCATCCCCTGCCCAGAGCGCAAGCTCTGCGCCTGCAAGCAAGTCAGCTGCACCAGTTGCAGTCTCACCGTTGCGTGGCACCACAGTTCAGATGTCCAGACTTCGCAAGGTCATTGCTGCTCGCATGGTTGAGTCACTTCAAGTCAGTGCACAACTCACCACTGTTGTCGAAGTTGATGTCACAAAGATTGCTCGACTACGCGCGCAAGCAAAGAACTCGTTCCAAGAGCGTGAAGGCGTCAACCTCACATTCTTACCATTCTTTGCAGTTGCGGTCTGTGAAGCTCTCAAGCAACATCCAGTAGTGAACGCTTCTATCGATGGAGATCAAGTCACTTACCATGGCGCTGAACACCTCGGCATTGCAGTAGATACTGAACGCGGCCTCCTCGTTCCAGTGATCCGTGATGCTGGCGATCTCAACATCGGTGGAGTCGCTCGCAAGATTTCCGACGTTGCTGCTCGCACCCGCGATAACAAGATTGCTCCGGATGAACTTGGTGGCGGAACCTTCACCATCACAAATACCGGCAGTCGTGGTGCGCTCTTCGATACTCCAATCATTAACCAACCTCAGGTCGCAATCTTGGGAATCGGCGCAGTTGTTAAGCGTCCGATGGTGATGAAGGGTACTGATGGCGGGGAAACCATCGCTGTCCGCTCAATGGTTTATCTAGCTCTCTCTTATGATCACCGAATTGTTGATGGTGCAGATGCATCTCGCTTCTTGGTAACTCTCAAAGAGCGTCTTGAAGAAGGTCAATTCGAATCTGATTTGGGACTATAACCCGTGCCACAACTTCAACGCGTCGCTATCACTGGAGCATCAGGCCTCGTTGGTAGTGCACTCGTTGGTCACCTCAAATCCGAGGGTTACACGGTTCAACGTTTAGTCAGACGCAATCCAATTGCGCCGGATGAAGTGAGTTGGGATCCCGCTAGCGGGCAGGTCGATCTTGCAGCACTTGAAGGCGTAGATGCGATCGTTCACTTGGCTGGTGCGAATGTCGGAGACAAGCGTTGGACGACAAAATATAAGGCCGAGATCTTGAACTCTCGACTATTAGGAACAACCGCAATTGCTAAAGCGGCTAATTCCTTAAAGCCTTCGGTCTTCATCAGTGCTTCGGCAATCGGTTACTACGGCGAGACCGGCAATCGTGCAGTTACTGAAAACGACAGAGGTGGCGATGACTTCCTCGCTGCAGTGTGTCGCGAATGGGAAGCAGCTGCAGATATCGCAACAGAATCTCGCGTAGTGAAAATCCGCACCGGTTTAGTGATTGAACCTACAGGTGGTGCACTCGGCCGCATGCTTCCGCTCTTCAAGTTCGGCTTGGGTGGAAAGTTGGGTTCCGGTTCACAGTGGTGGTCATGGATCACCTTGCATGATGAGATTAAAGCAATCACGCATTTGCTTGATGCTGACGTTGCAGGACCAGTAAATCTCACAACCCCAAATCCAGTGACCAATCAAGAATTCACGGCAACCTTGGCGCGAGCACTTCATCGCCCGGCGCTATTCCCTGTTCCGGGGATCGCGCTTAAGACCGTTCTCGGTGGTTTCTCAACAGAGATTCTCGGCTCGAAGAAAGTTCTTCCTCAAGCGCTACAGAACAGCGGCTTCGCTTTTGATTATCCGCACTTGATCAACGCTCTTACTGAACTAGTCGCAGAATAATGCTACGCACGTATGTTTTTGATACGTGCCTCATCTAACAAGCCAGTAACACTCAGCGCGCTCTCCATGCTCACTGGCCAACTTCCGCCGTTAACCAGAACATCAGCAACGGCTCGGTAGAAGTAACCATAATCGCCTCCGACTGCTGGATACTCAGTGATCTCGTCCCCACGATGAATAGTTACGCGAGATGCGATCGGCGGATTCCATCCCTGAGCACCTGGCATCAGTCCATCTCGAAGTGCTGCCTCTTGCCCATCTAGCTCTGTCACTAACAGCGTGCCTTCCGTACCCGAAAGACGAATTCGCGGACCTGGCGCGCCGATGATCGCGCTTGCGGCTAGATAACTATCAACGCCACTTTCATGGTTGAGGACCACTACAACGTCATCATCGCTCATCTTGCGAACTTCACGAACCGATGAATACCCAAGTGTTGCTGGGCCAAACCAATCGAGCGCGGTAGATATCAGGTGCGGTTGAAGGTCAAGGAGCAATCCCCCGCCTTCCGCTGCAGAAGATGCTTCGCGCCAATTTCGTGGTGTGCTGCCAGGTCTAAATCTTTCAAAGCGCGAATCCAATCGAAATACCTCGCCTAAGAGCCCTTCGTTCAACACCTGTTTAATAGTTAACGCATCGCTATCCCATAGTCGATTAAAGAATGGAATAACGCCGACGCCACTCTGCTTCGAGCGTTGTGCGAGTTCCTCTACTTCCGCCAGATTCAATCCAAGCGGTTTATCGACAACAACGCTCACCCCTGCATTAATAGCTACAAGCGCTTGCGAGAGGTGAACCGAGTTGGCCGAGGCAATCACCACTAAATCTAAATCTTCCGAGACTAGCTCGTTGATGGTTGACGTTATTTTTGCCTCTGGGAAATCATTGCGGGCAGATGCAATTCGCTCGTCATGCGTTGTGAGAATGGCCGCGACTTCAAAGCCCGCACTCACCAGCAACGGCGCATGAAAAACCTTGCCGGCTAAGCCATATCCGCTTATTCCCACGCGCAAGGTTCGCGAAGTAGCTCCATTTTCACTGCGAATCGTCATGGGTGGAAACCTACATTAGGCTAGGGCTATGAGTTCGGCTGGGTTGGGCGGCACTAGCGTGGCGACGCGCTTAGAGGTGCGCCATCTCGGAGTGCTCGAATATTCAGCGGCCCTCGCCCTCCAGCGAGAAGTGCACGCCCAGGTTGCTTCAGGCCAGACTCCCCCAACTTTGCTCCTTGTGGAACACCCTTCGGTCTACACAGCTGGTCGCCTTACCAAACCTGAAGAGCGTCCGATTGATGGGACTCCCGTCGTCGATGTCGATCGCGGTGGAAAAATCACCTGGCATGGACGTGGTCAGATCGTGGGCTATCCGATTGTTCCTCTTCGCCAACGGAACCGAGTAGTCGAATACGTGCGCGAGATTGAAGCTGCGCTGATCGAAACTTGTAAGCACTTTGGAATTGCAGCAGAGCAATTCTGCGAGCGTACTGGCGTCTGGGTTCGCGATTCTGCCGGTGACCGCAAGATTGCGGCGATCGGTGTTCGCGTAGCTCAAGGTGTAACGATGCATGGCTTTGCTCTCAACGTAGATCCAGAGCTTGCTGCTTTTAGCAAAATTGTTCCTTGTGGAATTTCCGATGCCGATGTCAGCTCTATCAGTGCCGAACTCAAGAGGGATGTAAGCATCGAGGAAGTTTTACCCATCGTTGAACGCGAAATTTCGCTCGCTCTAGAGAGGGTTATGTAAATGACCATTGCACCTGAAGGTCGCAAGTTACTCAGAATCGAAGCCCGTAACGCCGCGGTGCCTATCGAACGCAAGCCTGAGTGGATCAAGACGCGCGCAGTGATGGGCCCTGAGTACACCAAGCTTCGCTCGCTCGTTAAGACAGAAGGTCTACATACTGTCTGCCAAGAAGCGGCCTGCCCAAATATCTTTGAATGCTGGGAAGATAAAGAAGCAACCTTCTTAATTGGTGGCGAACGCTGTACCCGTCGCTGCGACTTTTGCAATATCGACACCGGCAAGCCTGAACCACTCGATCGAGATGAACCACGTCGTGTTGCCGAATCTGTGAAGAGCATGGGGCTTCGCTACGCCACAATTACAGGTGTTACCCGCGATGACCTTGATGATGAAGGGGCCTGGCTCTACGCCGAGACCATTCGTTTAGTTCACCAAGAAAATCCTGGAACAGGCGTTGAGATGCTTGCCCCTGATTTCAGTGGAAATCCTGAGCTACTCAATCAAGTTTTCGAAACTCGTCCAGAAGTGTTCGCCCACAATCTCGAGACAGTCCCACGAATCTTTAAAGAGATTCGTCCGGCGTTCCGTTACGACCGCTCCCTCGATGTCATTTCACAGGCCCAGCGTTTTGGTCTTGTTACCAAATCCAACCTCATTCTTGGAATGGGCGAAACCCGCGAAGAAGTCTCGCAAGCACTCAAAGATCTTCACGCAGCCGGCTGTGATCTCATCACGATCACTCAATACTTGCGCCCTACCCCAAATCATCATCCGGTCGTTCGTTGGGTAAAGCCAGAAGAATTCGTCGAACTCTCACACGAGGCCGAAGAGATTGGCTTCCTCGGCGTTATGAGTGGTCCACTTGTTCGCTCAAGCTATCGCGCAGGACGCTTGTATCAACAAGCTGTAGCGAAGAAGAGCGAGAAATCAGAGAGCGCGCTACGTGGCTGATTACGTATATCCCCCGGTGATCATCACCATTAAGACGGTGTGGAAATATCTTGGTCTGAAGTTTGATTTCAAGGGAACCGAGAATCTTCCACAAACTGGTGGCGCAGTTATCTGCATGAATCACGTGGGTTATTTGGATTTCGCACTTGTGGGAACCGCAGCCTTGCCGGCGAAGCGTTACATCCGCTTTATGGCTAAGAAAGAGATCTTTGATCACAAAGTTGCAGGACCATTAATGCGAGGAATGCACCATATCTCTGTAGATCGCTCAAGTGGTTCCTCGTCTTTCGTCGCCGCGCTTCGCGCGCTACGCGCTGGTGAAATCATCGGGATTTTCCCAGAGGGAACCATTTCTCGTAGCTTCGAGATCGATGAACTCAAGAGCGGTGCAGTCAGACTCTCTATGGGTGCAGGAGTTCCGATCATTCCTGCCGCCGTCTGGGGTAGCCAACGAATCATTACCAAAAAGCGCAAACCAGATTTCAAACGGAACAAATTCCCGATCCATGTCGCATTCGGCGAGCCATACACCGTTGAAAAAGGTCAGGATGTTGATGCCGCTGAGGCAGACCTCAAAGTACGCATGCAGAAACTTTTGGATTCGGTCCAAGCAAACTATCCTGACTCCCATACTGGTCAGTGGTGGGCGCCAGTGCGCCTTGGCGGAACCGCGCCAACCTTAGAACAGGTTAAAAAAGAGCGCGAAGCGCAGATCGATGTAAGCAATCACAGTAATGAAGGAGAGAAAAAGAATGGCTGAGCAAGAGAAGCAAGGGCAGATGGCAGTCCTCAAAGATGCATTTGCACTCACCCGTCGCGAGAAGCCACTCTCACTTCTCTACTGCGCGTTGCTCTTCGTCGTGGTCTTGGTAGGAAGCGTCTTTGCTGGCAAAGGCCTGCACCACCCTGTCTATTTCGGCATTCTCGGAATCCCACTTTCGCTTCTAGCTGCGTTCTTCCTCTTTACCCGCTTTGCTAATAGTGCGGCCTTTTCATCTATTGAAGGTCAAGTTGGTGCGGCCGCGAGCGTTCTCATGTCTATCCGTAAAGGATTCACAACAACTCCTGCGGTTGCAGTCTCTCGCAATCAAGACATGGTTCACCGCACAGTATCTCGCGCTGGCATCATTCTTGTTGGCGAAGGTTCACCAGCAGTAAAGCAATTACTGATTGACGAGAAGCGCAAGATGGAACGCTTTATTCCAGGTGTTCATGTTGTAGAAATTTCAGTTGGCGACCTTGACGGACAAGTGAAGCTCAAGAAGCTTCAGAAGACGTTGAAGCGTCTTCCAAAGAAGCTGACCAAGAATCAACTCCGCGAAGTTCGCAATCGCGTGAAAGCTATTGGCGGAATGAGCATGCCAATCCCTAAAGGACCAATGCCTAAGGGTGTGAAAATGCCTCGTCGTTAAGGACGAATTACTCTCGTCACGACGGTAGAACTGAGCCAGTCGTGAAAACCCCTACCCTCTTTTGTGAGCAGCGCTGGAAAAACCATGCAGAGCAAGATGGTGCGCTCGAGAATTCGAAGTGGTGGAACCTCAGCGCTGCCATTCACATGTACTACTCGCAGCCCGACTAGCCGCTGGCCAGCCGAGGCGCCTGAGAGGGTTGTGAGGACCAGAACTTCAATAAAAAAGGCCGTTAGGGGCAGGAAGCTGGCCGCGCCGGTGCGGTGATGCGAAAAAAGACTGGCAATCCCCTGACACATCACCCAATCGATCATGAGGGCGAGGAAGCGGCGGCCAAATGAGGCTTGCATAGGCATAGCCGAAGGGTAACATTGCCCCTGTAACGCGGCCCATCGATGCGCCTCGCGCCAGTTAATCTAACTGTTTAATCTCTGACCAAATCGGGAGAAGAATGTTTAACAATTCATCTGAGATTTTTGCTTTCATCAAGAAGGAAAATGTAAAGCTCATCGATATCCGCTTTATCGACCTTCCAGGAATTCAACAGCACTTCAACGTACCAGTGGAATCATTCGATGAAGCCGTCTTCACCGATGGTCTCATGTTCGACGGTTCCTCTGTTCGTGGCTTCCAAGCCATTCATGAATCAGATATGAAGTTGCTTCCTATTCCAAGCAGCGCATTCATCGATCCATTCCGCAAAGAGAAGACTCTTGTCATCCTCTTCTCAGTTCACAACCCAATCGACAACACTCCTTACAGCCGCGATCCACGTGGTGTAGTTGCTAAGGCGGTTGAATATCTCAAGTCAACTGGCATCGCAGATACTGCTTTCTTTGCTCCAGAAGCTGAGTTCTACGTATTCGATGAAGTTAACTTCTCCACTTCTCAAAATGCATCACACCACTTCATCGATTCGATCGAAGGCGCATGGAACACGGGCGCATCAATGGAAGCCGACGGAACTCCAAACCGCGGTTACAAGACTCGCTACAAGGGTGGCTACTTCCCTGTTTCTCCAACCGATCAACTCG
>Ga0208381_1000563_pt1 | contig 12465 bp, 11 predicted proteins | sample CryBogCBE13Jul09_FD_184572 | JGI IMG/M metagenome (GOLD analysis project Ga0208381, IMG submission 184572) | Freshwater microbial communities from Crystal Bog, Wisconsin, USA - CBE13Jul09 (SPAdes) (version 2) | ecosystem: Environmental > Aquatic > Freshwater > Lake | place: Crystal Bog...
GCAAGACCATTTGAACCTGGCCCAAGCGCAATTGGCCTGTGCAATGCCCGCGTTGGACTTGCTCGCCGAAGAACTGCGCCTGGGGCAAAACGCCCTGAACGAAATCACCGGCGCTTTCAATGCCGATGATTTGTTGGGCGTGATTTTTTCTGAGTTTTGTATCGGCAAATAAAGCCAAATGCGAAAGGGTTCAATGCCCTTCAAACCTCAGCAACGTGAACAAGGGCACGCCCGCTTGCACCAGTTTTTCTGAACCGCCGAGTTCGGGCAAATCCACAATCGCGGCCGCTTCCAGCACCTGGGCGCCGAGGCCGCGCAGCAAGGCCACTGAGGCCAGCAGCGTGCCGCCCGTGGCGATCAAGTCATCGATCAAGAGCACGCGGTCGGCAGGGTTCACGGCGTCGGTGTGCAACTCAATGCTGGCTTGGCCATATTCCAATTCATAACTTTGCACAACGGTTTCAAAAGGCAGTTTGCCTTGCTTGCGGATCGGCACAAAACCCAAGCCCAATTCATGTGCGATCACCGCGCCCAAGATGAAGCCACGCGCGTCCACGCCCGCCACCACCGTGGGCCGCTCTGCGGCTGGCAAGGCCTCGTAGCGGGCCACGAAAGCGCGAATCAGTTGTTGGAACGCGGCGCCGTTTTGCAACAAGGGCGTGATGTCTCGAAACTGAACACCCGCATGGGGCCAATCGGGCACCGTGCGAATGTGACGCTTGAGCTGCGCTTGGGTGGCCGAATCGGCGTGGTGGTGAGCGGAAGAAAGTGGAGCGTTCAAAGGGTTCCCTGCGTCAAATAATCTTGCGCCGCCGACAGCGCATCGGGTCGGCCGAGCAAGGTCAAGGTGTCGTTCATGCCCAGCACGGTGTCATCGGTGCAGGGCGTGATTTTGCCGTTGGCGCGACGCAAGGTCACCGCCCGCACCTTGAATTGGCTCAAGTTGAAATGGCTCAAAGGGTGGCCGCATGCAAAAGCATCGGCTTCTAACTTAAGGGGCAATAACCGAGCCTGATCACGCTCGAGCGCCGTGTCGTCGTCGGCGCCGTGAAAATAGCCGCGCAAGAGGTTGTAGCGCGCATCGCGTTGGGCTTGCACCACGCGCAGCACCCGACGCATCGGCACGCCCACCAGAGCCAGCGCGTGACTGGCCAGCATCAGTGAGCCCTCGATGGCTTCAGGCACCACTTCGGTGGCGCCGGCTGCGCGCAGTTGTTCCAAAGCAAAGTCATCTTGGGTGCGCACCACCACCGGCACATGGGGCGCGTTTTGGCGGGTATTCGCCAAGACTTTCAAAGCCCCCGGTACGCTCAGGTAGGTGACGACCACGGCGCTGGCGCGGTTCAAGCCCGCGGCCATCAAAGAAGTCAAGCGTGCCGCGTCTCCAAACACCACATGGTCGCCGTTGGCGGCGGCTTGGCGCACGCGGTCCGGGTCCATGTCGAGCGCGACATAGGCAATGCCTTCTTGCTCCAACAAGCGCGCCAAGTTCTGCCCACTGCGGCCATACCCACAAATGATCACATGGTGATCGGTGTTGATGGTTTTGCGCGCAATTTGAGTCATTTGCAGCGACTGCTCCAACCACTCACTGGCGACAAAACGCATCACCCAGTCGTGGCTGTGCTGGATCAAAAAAGGCGTGATGAACATCGATAACACCATCGCGGCCAGCAGGGGTTGCAACCAGGTGTTGGGCAACAAACCTTGCTGCGCGCTCAAGCTCAACAAGACAAAGCCAAATTCACCTGCTTGTGATAGATAAATGCCCGTCCGCAAGGACACCCCAGTCGATGCGCCGAGCGTTCTAGACAGGCCAAACACCAGCCCCAATTTGAGCAGGCTGGGGACCAAGAGCAATAAGAAAACCCAGCCGCCCCTCTGGATCACGACCCTGGGGTCCAAGACCATGCCCACGGTGATGAAGAACAAACCCAACAACACATCGTGAAAGGGCTTGATGTCGGCCTCCACCTGCCATTTAAAGTCGGTTTCGGACACCAAGACGCCACCCAAGAAAGCGCCCAGCGCCAAACTGAGTCCGGCCTTTTCGGTCAACCAGGCCAGCCCCAAGGTGATGAGCAAAAGATTCAACATGAACAGCTCAGAACTTTGCCGCCTGGCCACGGTGGTGAGCCACCAGCGCATGACTTTTTGGCCACCGACCAAGAGCACCGCCACCAATAAAAACCCTTTGAGCAAAGCCACGCCCAGTTCATTCGCCAGAGCCGGCGCCGGGCTGGCCAAGGCAGGAATCAGCACCAGCAAAGGCACCACGGCCAGATCTTGAAACAACAAAACCCCCATCACCCGCTTGCCGTGGGCCGACTCCAACTCCAAAGCCTCGCCCATCATTTTGGTGACGATGGCGGTGCTGCTCATGGCGAGCGCAGCGCCAACCGCCAAAGCCGCTTGCCAACTCAACGTCCAAGAATGGGGCAGACCGTCCTGCCACCAAAGGCCCATCAACCAAAAACCGGCGGTCACGGTGAGCAAAGTCAAAATGACTTGCAGCGTGCCGAGACCAAACACATGGCGCTGCAGGGCGCGCAATTTGCGCAGGTTGAATTCCAAGCCGATGATGAACATCAAGAACACCACCCCAAATTCACCCAAATGGCTGACGCCCACCGAAGCCGGCACCAAGGCCAACCCATGCGGGCCGATCAACACGCCAGCGCTCAAGTAGCCCAAAACAGCGGGCCACTTGAACCAGCGGCAGATGGCCACACCGAGCACGCCAGCGAGCAAATAAAGCAGGGTGAGTTCGAGTCCGTCCATGAGCCTATGCTAGCCGAGGATCGGTGTCGAGATCGATAGAATCCGTGCATGCCCATCGACAACTCCTCCCTGCTTCGCCGAGCTCAAGATACTTTTGAAATTGAGGCCCAAGCCCTGAAGGCCGTGGGTGCACGCGTCGGGCCGGCTTTTGTGGCGTCTGTTCAAGCCATCTTGGCCACCGAGGGCCGGGTGGTGGTGACCGGCATGGGCAAGAGTGGCCACGTGGGCCGCAAAATTGCAGCAACCTTGGCCTCCACCGGCACCCCCGCCTTGTTTGTACACCCGGCCGAAGCCAGCCACGGCGATCTCGGCATGATCACCGCACGCGACGTGGTGCTGGCCATTTCCAACAGCGGCGAGTCGGCTGAGCTGGACATGATTTTGCCGGTGGTCAAGCGCTTGGGCGCCACGCTGATTGGCATGACGGGCGGCGCTCAGTCCTCGTTGGCGCGTTTTTCTGATTGGGTGTTGGACACCCGTGTGGACAAAGAAGCTTGCCCCTTGAACCTGGCGCCGACCTCCAGCACCACCGTGCAAATGGCCATGGGCGATGCCCTCGCCGTGGCGCTTCTGGAGGCACGGGGTTTTGGCGCCGACGACTTTGCCCGCTCGCATCCTGGCGGTTCTCTGGGGCGCAAACTCCTGACCTTGGTGAGTGACGTGATGCGACAAGGCGATGCGGTGCCCAAAGTGTCGCCCGAGACCCCTTTTTTTGAACTCATGCGCGAGATGAGTAAAAAAGGGTTGGGCATGGCCGTCGTGGTCAACGACCAAGACCAAGTGCAAGGTGTGTTTACCGATGGCGATTTGCGTCGATTGCTGGAACAAGGCGTCGAGCTGCGCAGCGCCACAGCCGCCCAAGTCATGCGCACACAACCCCGTTTCATTGCGCCTCAAGCCTTGGCCGCCGATGCCGCCGACAAAATGGAACAGCACCGCATTACCAGTTTGTTGGTTTGCGAATCCGAAGTTAGCCAAGGCGAAGGTGCAGGGGAAAGTGCAGAGCAAGGTCCCGTTTTGAAATTGGTCGGCACGCTGCACATCGGCGACCTGATGCGCGCGAAGGTCATTTAAATGAGCCCTGTGAATCAAACCCTCCCTGCAACCCGAGCGCCCGCCATGGCCAGTCCATGGCGCGCCGAAGTGTTGGCCCTCGCACGCCCCGTTAAAGTGGTTTTTCTGGATGTCGACGGCGTGCTGACCGACGGCGGCCTCTATATTTCTGAAGCCGGAGAAACCCTCAAACGCTTCAACACCTTGGACGGCCATGGCCTCAAATTGCTGCAAGAAGCGGGCGTGGTGCCCGCCGTCATCACGGGCCGCGATTCACCCGCTTTGCGTCACCGCCTGAGCGCTTTGGGCATTGTCCATGCGCGTTACGGCACGACCCAAAAAGTGCCCGCCGCTGAGTCCATTTTGAAAGAACTACAACTTGACTGGTCACAAGCTGCCGCCATGGGCGACGACTGGCCGGACTTGCCCATGTTGCAGCGTGCGGCCCTGGCCCTGGCCCCCCCCAACGCCCATCCTGAAGTTTTGAGCCGGGTGCACGCCGTCACGACACAAGCCGGTGGCCATGGGGCGGTGCGTGAATTGTGCGATGGCGTCTTGATGGCCCGTGGCGATTACGGTCGTTTGCTGGCACAAGAGGTCGGCTGATGCCATTCAAAGCGCTGTGGCAACAGGCTGCCAGCCATGCCTGGGGACGCGCCACGGTTTATTTGCCAGTGGCCTTGATGGCGCTGTTGGCCCTGCTGACTTATTGGCTTGTGCACAGCACCCCGACCCTCACGCCCAGTTCATCGACGCGGCCGGTGCGCCACATTGCCGACTACAGTTTGCGTGATTTCACCATCGCCACCTTCGCGCCAGAAGGGCGCTTGCTCAACCAGCTCTCAGGCGAAAGCGCACGACACTTTCCGGACAGCAACACGCTCGAAATTGAAGTCGTCAAAATCAAATCCTATCCAGCGGCCAGCCGCGAAACCCGAGCCTCCGCTCAAAAAGCCTTGGCCAACGGGGACGGCACTGATGTGCGGCTGATGGGCAACGCGCTCATCGAAAATGAAGACTTGTCAAAGCCCATCCCCCCCTTGAGGCTGCGAGGGGAGCAGTTGGAAATGTTGAGTCGCCCTCAGCGTTTGCAAAGTGAGTCACCTGTTGTTTTGCAACAAGGGAAAAACCAATTCACGGGCGACCGCCTCGATTACGACCACCTGAGCAGCGTGGTTGAGATGCATGGCCGGGTGCGGGGTGTCTTGCAGCCGGGGGCAACAAAAAAGGCCCCTTAGGGCCTTTTAGATCAATAACCGCCGTTATCGCCGCCGCCGTAACCGCCGCGACCGCCACCGCCACCGCCGTTACCACCGCGTGGGCCAGCGCCGTAGGGGCTGCGGAAACCGCCTTCGCCACCACCGCCACCACCGCTGCGGCCACCGCCGAAGCCGCCGCCACCGCTACGGCCACCGCCGTAACCGCCGCCGCCGCCACCAAAACCACCACCGCCACCGAAGCCGCCGCTGCGGGGAGGACGGGCTTCCATGGGACGGGCTTCGTTCACGACGACGCTGCGGCCACCCAACGATTGACCGTTCATGCCATTGATGGCAGATTGCGCTTCGGCATCGCTGGCCATTTCGACAAAGCCGAAACCTTTGGAGCGACCGGTATCGCGCTCCATCATGACCTTGGCGCTGGTCACAGCACCAAATTCACCAAAGGCTTGTTCCAGATCACTGTCGCGCACTGAGTACGGCAGATTGCCGACATACAACTTATTGCCCATTAAGGGACTCCTCAAAAACACAAATAAAAAGCGATGGAGTCCCGAAAACGCACACTTTCAGACGCAAACCTGACCACCGATCACCGCAAACACGCATGCTTAAACGCATACTCGCTCATTAGAACTATGAAATACCAAAAAACGCAAGCTTTTTTTAGAACTATTTGAAAATAAATTAAAAAAATCGGGTCGCAAGGTCATAAAAGTGGTTTTTCAACCCCATTTCAGTCTTTTCAAACCCAACACGGGCGCTTGCTATACTTTTTTATGACTTTCTTTGTCAAACCGCAAACCCTGTCCTTTGACAGCCCTTTGGAGCTCCAAAGCGGCGCGGTCATGCCCCCGTATTCTTTGACCTATGAAACCTACGGCACGCTGAACGCAGAGCGCTCCAACGCCGTGCTGGTTTGCCATGCTTTGAACGCCTCCCACCACGTGGCAGGCTGCTACGAAGGCCAGCCCAACTCGGCGGGTTGGTGGGACAACATGATTGGCCCCGGCAAGTCGGTCGACACCAACCGCTTCTTTGTCATCGGCGTGAACAACCTCGGCTCCTGCTTTGGCAGCACCGGTCCCATGCACGCCCATCCTGAAACCGGCCGCATTTACGGCGCCGATTTCCCCGTCTTGACAGTGGAAGACTGGGTGAACGCCCAGGCGCGTTTGCTCGATGCCTTGGGCATTCAGCAATTGGCCGCCGTCTTGGGCGGCTCGCTGGGCGGCATGCAGGCCTTGAGCTGGACCTTGCAATACCCCGACCGTGTGCGCCACGCCGTGGTGGTGGCCAGCGCGCCAAACCTGAACGCTGAAAACATTGCCTTCAATGAGGTCGCACGCCGCGCCATCGTCACCGACCCTGACTTCCACGGCGGGCATTTTTATGAGCACAACGTGGTGCCCAAACGCGGCCTGCGGATCGCCCGCATGATTGGTCACATCACCTACCTCAGCGACGATGTGATGAACACCAAATTTGGCCGTCATCTGCGCCAAGCGGCCGAAGGCAATGCCACGGGCTATCAATACACCACCCAAGACATTGAGTTTGAAATCGAGAGCTACCTGCGCTACCAGGGCGACAAATTCAGCGACTACTTTGACGCCAACACCTACCTGCTGATCACCCGTGCGCTGGATTATTTTGACCCTGCGCGCAGCTATGGCGGTCACTTGAGCACGGCCTTTGCCCGGGCCCAATGCCAATTCATGCTGGTGAGTTTCAGCACCGACTGGCGTTTTTCACCCAAGCGCAGCCGCGAAATTGTGCAAGCCCTGCTCAGCAACCGCCGCACCGTGAGTTACGCCGAAATTGACGCGCCTCATGGCCATGACGCCTTCTTGCTTGACGATCCGCGTTACCTCGACGTGATGCGCAGCTATTTTGAAAAGCAGGTGACGGCATGAGCCAAGAGTGGACCCGCTTTCGCCAAATTGCGCGGCTCGTGCCGCAAGGTGCACGCGTGCTCGATCTGGGTTGTGGCGACGGCGCCTTGCTGGCCTTCTTACAAAAAGAGCGCGGCTGCACCGGCTACGGCGTGGAGTTGTCCGACGCCAATGTGCTGGCTTGTGTGGCAAGGGGCGTGCAAGTGCTGCAGCTGAACTTGGATGAAGGCCTGTCGATCTTTGAAGACCAATCGTTTGACGTGGTCTTGCAAATCGACACCTTGCAGCATTTACGCAACGCCGAGACCATGTTGCGCGAAACCGTTCGCGTCGGCAAAACCGGCATCGTGGCCTTTCCGAATTTTGCCCATTGGCCCAATCGATTGAGCGTCTTACTGGGCCGCATGCCGGTGACCAAGCGCTTGCCCTACGAGTGGTACAACACCCCGAATATTCGGGTCGGCACCTTCGCAGATTTCGTGACCTTGGCGCAAAAAAACCAATTGCAAATCGAAGATGCCTTTGGCCTAGAAGGCGACGCCTTGATTCGCTGGGGGGCCAACTGGCGCGCCAGCACCGCTGTTTTTAAATTGGTGGCCCCATGAACGCACGATTACCCGACCCCGCATTCAGCCCTTTTGACGCCCAGGCGGCTTTGACGCACGCCAGCGCACAGTGGGACCGCGACTTGGTGGGTCAAATCAAAGACTACATTGCCATCCCAGCCAAATCGCCCGCCTTCGCCAGCGACTGGGCTGAGCAAGGCCTGCTGGAAACGGTGGTGCGCAACGCGGCCGCCTGGATTGAAGCGCAAAAAGTGGCGGGGCTTCGCTTAGAAATCATCCGCTTGCCCGGCCGCACGCCTGTGTTGTTCTTTGAGGTCGAGGCCACCGCCGACACCGCGACCACCCCCCACACGGTACTGATGTATGGCCATTTGGACAAACAGCCCGAGTTCTCTGGCTGGCGCAGTGACTTGGGTCCGTGGACACCCAAACTGGAAGACGGCAAGTTGTATGGCCGAGGCGGCGCCGATGACGGCTATGCGGTCTATGCCAGCGTGGCGGCCCTGCAAGCGCTGAAGGCCCAAGGCACGCCCCACCCCCGGGTTGTTGGCTTGATTGAAACCTGCGAAGAAAGCGGTTCCTACGATTTATTGCCCTATGTGGAAGCCTTGCGCCAGCGGCTCGGGGAGGTGGCCTTGGTCATCTGCCTCGACTCGGGGGCGGGCAATTACGACCAGCTGTGGCTGACCACCAGTTTGCGGGGCATGGCCAGCGGCACGCTCAAGGTCGAGGTCTTGAGCGAAGGGGTGCACTCTGGCGATGCGTCGGGCTTGGTCCCTTCCAGCTTTCGCATCATGCGACAGGTCCTTGACCGTTTGGAAGACAGCGCCACCGGCCGCTTGCTGCCCGCCTCTTTTCATTGCGAAGTGCCGCCTGAACGCTTGGCGCAAGCCAAGGCCACAGCGGCCATTTTGGGCGATGAGATTCACCGGCGCTTTCCCTGGGCCCACCACGACTGCGGTGGTTCCACGCTGATGACCTTGCCCACCACGACCGATCCTCTGCAAGGCCTGTTGAACCGCACCTGGGCGCCCACACTGAGCGTGACGGGCGCAGAAGGACTGCCCGCCTTGAAAGACGCAGGCAATGTACTGCGCCCTTACACGGCTTTTAAACTCAGCCTGAGGTTACCGCCTTTGGTTCCCGCCGACCAAGCGGTGGCGGAGTTGAAACGCTTGCTGGAAGACAATGCCCCTTACCAAGCCAAGGTCACCTTTGAAGGCGCTGGAGGTGCCACGGGTTGGAATGCGCCTCCCACGCAACCTTGGTTCGAGCAGGCCTTGAATGCCGCCTCGCACGCGCACTTTGGCGCGCCTTGCGGCCACATCGGGCAAGGGGGCACCATCCCCTTGATGAACCTGTTGTCCAAGGGTTTCCCCACCGCGCAAATGATGGTCTGCGGGGTCTTGGGCCCGAAGAGCAATGCCCACGGCCCCAATGAGTTTTTGCACCTTGATTACGCCAAGAAACTCACCGCTGCGGTGGCCCAGGTCATCGCGGCCAGCGTTCAAACCAGGGCCGGCGGCGACGCCGTGTGAGCGCTCTGCTGCAACGACCACATCCGAGCATAGACACCGCGGCCGCCGTTCATGGCCAATAAGTCGGCGTGTCGTCCGCGCTCAACGATGCGGCCGCTTTCCATCACCAAAATCTCGTGGGCATTGACCACGGTCGACAGGCGGTGTGCGATGACCAAAGTGGTTTTGTTCTGAGCCACGCTTTGCAACTCCGCTTGGATGGCGCGTTCATTGGTCGAATCGAGCGCTGAGGTGGCTTCATCAAAAATCAAAATCGGGGGATTTTTCAAGAGCGTGCGGGCAATCGCCACGCGTTGCTTTTCACCGCCTGACAACTTCAAACCCCGCTCGCCCACCAAGGTGTCGTAGCCCTTCGGCGAAGCCGCGATGAATCCATGGATATTGGCCGCCTTCGCCGCCTCCTCAATCTCCGCTTGGCTGCTGCCAGGACGGCCATAGCCAATGTTGTAAGCGATGGTGTCGTTGAACAACACGGTGTCTTGCGGAACGATGCCAATGGCCTGGCGCAAAGACGACTGGGTCAGCTGACGCAGGTCCGTCCCGTCGACCCGAATGGCGCCTTGCTGAATGTCGTAAAAACGATAAAGCAACCTCGCCAAGGTCGATTTGCCGGCACCAGAGGGGCCGACCACGGCAACGGTTTTTCCGGCGGGCACCACAAAAGAAAGTCCTTGAAGAATCGGACGCGCGGGGTCGTAGGCAAAGTGAACCCCCTCAAAACGCACCTCAGGGGGTTGGCTCCACAGCAAGGGCTTTGCGTCAGGCGCGTCGGCAATCTCACGCTCGCGTTGCATCAGGCCAAACAGCTTGTCGAGGTCGGTCAGACTTTGTTTGATTTCTCGGTAAATGGCCCCCAAAAAATTCAAAGGCACGTAGAGCTGAATCATGAAGGCGTTGACCATCACCAAGTCACCCAGGCTCATCCGCCCCGCCACCACGCCCTGCGTGGCACGCCACAACATGATGATCAAGGCCGTGGCGATGATCAGCTGTTGCCCCGTGTTCAGCATCGACAAAGTAGTTTGAGACTTCAAACGGGCGCCGCGCAGGCGTTCCAAACTTTGGTCGTAACGACTGGCCTCAAACGCCTCGTTGTTGAAGTACTTGACGGTCTCGTAATTGAGCAAAGAATCAATGGCGCGGTTGTGGGCCGCCGAATCAAATTCATTCGCCTGCACCCGGTATTGGGTGCGCCAACGGGTCACTTGAATGGTGAACACCATGTAGAGCACCAAAGCAACACCGGTGATGATGGCGAACCAAGCATCAAACTTGACGCCCAAGATCGACAACACCAGCACCACTTCGACCAGCGTCGGCAAAATGCTGTAAAGCGAATAAGAAATCAAGGACTCGATGCCCCGAACGCCGCGTTCAATGTCGCGGGTCATGCCGCCGGTTTGTCGTTCCAAATGGAAGCGCAAACTCAAGGCATGCAAATGCTCGAACGCCTGCAAAGCAATGCTGCGGGAAGCCCCTTGGGTGGCTTTGGCGAAGACCAATTCGCGCAACTCGGTGAACAACGAAACGCTGAGGCGCAAGCCACCGTAAGCCAGCAGCAAACCCACGGGAACGACCAACAGCGCTTCTGGCTGGCCGGGTTGGATGTTCAGCGCGTCAATTAAATTTTTGAGGAGGACGGGGACGGCCACGTTGGCCGCTTTGGCGCACAGCACAAAAAGCAACGCCGCCACGACCCTGACCTTGTATTGCCAAAGGTAGGGCAGCAGTCGGCGCAAAGTAGCCCAGTCGCCCCCGTTGGCGGGCGAAGAGGAGGGAGGGGGCGAAGCTTGCGCAGCTTGCGAAGCTTGAGAAGAGGGAGAAGAAATCGAAGAACGGTGACGCATCGTAAGGAGAAAGGGCCTGCTGGGCCCTACACCTTACCAGCTGTCGTCGCCACCACCACCACCGCCGAAATCGCTGCCGCCGCCCGAGTCCCATGAGTCGTTGCTGCCACTGCCAGCGTCGAAGCTGCCGTAATCGGGGGTGGCGTTGTTCGGAATAGCGCCGCCGGCTGCACCGGTGTAACCGCCGTTGTCGATGTAATTGCCGCCCGAACGGTCCCCGTGTTCCATGGCCTTGGCGAGTTCATAGCCCGCCACCGCGCCCACCACGCCCGTCAGCGCCGCGCCGCCCAAGCCCATGCCGCCGCCCATACCGCCGGGGCCATAACCAGGACCATAACCGGGGCCAGGGCCAAAACCAGAGCCCCCAGGACCGCCAGGGCCACCAGGACCCATGCCGCCGCCCATCACACCGGCGCCGCCAGCCGCCGGCAACACCATCACCGGGGGAGACAACAAGCGCTGGGCGATTCGCCAAACCAGCCAAACGCCGCCAAAGGCCAACAAGATATAAACCCAAGTGGGCATGCCGCTGCGGTGAGCAGGGGCTGCTTCATAGACCGCCGCGGGGCTGGCAGCGGGTGCCACGACTGCCCCCGAAGCAGGGCGAGCAGGCCGGGTTTCTTGCGCAGGCAACTTGTCCATTTGCTCACGGAATTTAGCCGGGCTGCTGGCAAAACCCAAAGAGGGGTCAATTTGCTCGGCGCGCAGCAACGCTTGACGGGCTTCGGCGTTGTGGCCCTCACGCGCCAGCACCTCGCCCAATTCATAAAAAGCCTTGGCACTGTTGGGGTGCTCTTTGAGCACCTCGCGCAGCATCATCTCGGCTTGGGGCAAATTACCCGCATTGACCGCTGCGGCGATGTCTTTGGGCGTCGGCGAGGCCCAAGCGACCGCGCTGGCCAGGCACAGCACGGCACTCGCCAGCCAAGACGACACCGATAAACGGGTTTTGAAGATCAGCATAAAACACTCCTTTGGCCCATTTTTGAGGCCTGCCGCCATGATATTGGGTTTGGATGTCCGCTTACAAGACCTGAAGACCGCAAAAAAGTAAGTTCTTAGCCAAAGCGTTTTCACCGGCATTCAACTCTCAAACTTGGAAACCCACACTCAAGAGCAGCCCTTCGACCAAATCTTGTGCGAAGCCAGGGGCGACCGGTACAAAAGGGGTGGCGCTCGCACGCTCCGATTCAAACCAAGCGGTGAACTGTTGAACCTCGGAGGGGTGGTGAAAGGCAAACATCAATTCGTAGTTCAAGAACAGGCTGCGGCTGTCAAAGTTGGCAGACCCCGCCAAGGCCAATTGACCATCGACGATCACCAATTTGGCATGGTGCATGGTGGGCGCCAAGAAAATTTGCCCGCCAGCGGCTGCCAACGCGCGCAGAGGCCGGGCCCGGGCGACATCCGAGAGTGCATGGTTTGACTTGGCGGGCACCAACAACGACACCCGCACCCCCCGTCTGGCGGCCAAACACAAGGCATCACTCAGCGGGACGCTGGGCACGAAATAGGGCGTCAAAATCGAAATGTGGTCGCGGGCCTGATAAATAGCCATCGTGAGC
>Ga0208381_1000564_pt1 | contig 12464 bp, 10 predicted proteins | sample CryBogCBE13Jul09_FD_184572 | JGI IMG/M metagenome (GOLD analysis project Ga0208381, IMG submission 184572) | Freshwater microbial communities from Crystal Bog, Wisconsin, USA - CBE13Jul09 (SPAdes) (version 2) | ecosystem: Environmental > Aquatic > Freshwater > Lake | place: Crystal Bog...
AGGTGATTTATGGCCTGCCGTCGACTGTGCCGGTTACACTCGACATGATGTGCGCGCATGGCGCGGCCGTCGTCCGGGGCAGTTACCACAGCGTCGTTATCATCGATATGCCGTTTGGCAGCTATGAAGCCTCGCCCGAACAAGCCTTTATGAGTGCGTCGCGCCTGCTGAAGGAAACCGGCGCGGCGGCTGTAAAGCTGGAAGGTGGCGAGGCGATGGCCGAGACGGTCGCTTTTCTGACAATGCGCGGTATCCCAGTGTGCGGGCACATCGGGCTCACACCGCAAGCCGTCAATATTCTTGGTGGCTATGGCGCGCGCGGTCGATCAGAGGCCGAAGCCGCCAAACTGCTGTCCGATGCGCGTGCGATCGATGCGGCCGGTGCCTTTATTTGCGTGGTTGAAGGTGTCATTGAGCCGCTAGGCGTCGAAATCACCAAGGTAATGTCGTGTCCCACAATCGGCATTGGCGCTTCGCCAGCGTGCGATGGCCAAGTGCTGGTGACCGAGGATATGCTCGGTCTCTTCGAGCGCGTACCACGCTTCGTGAAGCGCTATGCTGATCTTGCGGGGTTTGTCGATGAAGCGGTCACAGCTTATGCCAGTGAGGTCCGCAACCGTCGTTTCCCGTCAGCCGAGCAGACCTATCAGCCGAAAGCCAAATAATCTGGGCTTCCCCTTGGCCTTACGGGTCGCTAAGGAGACGGACTGATTTTGACGGAGAGTGATTTTGGCGCAACCGCCCGAGACAAATGACGCCTTTTTGCGCGAGGTCGACGAAGAACTCGGCTATGATCGGTTGATGGGCTTCCTGCGCGCCTATGGGCGCACTGTGCTCATCGTTATTGGTGTAGGCTTGGCCGGTCTTGCAGGAAGCCTGTGGTGGCAAAGCCATCAGGCGGATGTAGCGGGCCAGCAAGGCGAGCAATTGAGTGCCGCCATCAAAGATGTCGCTTCGGGCAAGGCTGACGGCGTTCCCGCTAAACTTACATCACTCGCCACGAATGGCAGTGAGGGCTATCGCGCCTCGGCAAAACTTCTTGCTGCAGCGATAGCACAGGAAAAGGGCGATATGCCGACTGCAATTGCCGGATTTAAAGCCGTTGCAGCCGATACCAGTCTTGATCAGAATTGGCGCGATGTCGCGCTCGTGCGGCAGACTGCTGCGGAATATGATACGCTCGCGCCAGACGTCGTCATTGACCGGCTAAAAGGGCTCGCGATCCCAGGGCGGCCATGGTTCGGCACCGCTGGTGAGCTCGTCGGCGTCGCATATCTGAAACAGAACAAACCCAACCTTGCTGGACCGCTGTTTGCGCAGATCGCGCGTGACAAAACCGTTCCGCCAAGCGTTGCCGACCGCGCCCGCCAAATGGCCACCAGTCTGGGCATCGACGTACCGACTGACACGAAGGATAAATCGTAATGAAGAAGTTGATCTCGGCGTTGGCGGTAACGGCTATGCTCTGCGGGCCGATGACAGCCGCGCAAGCTGGTCTTTTCGGTGGGAAGCAAAAGGCAAAGCCCAAAACACCAACGCATGGTGATCGCATTCCGATCCTTTTGTCTGAGAGCGGCGCGCTGCCTGACCCGAACCTCGCGACGGTGCCAGTCATTATTCCCGATCCGGTGACGAACGAAAATTGGGGCCAACCTGGCGGGAACGCAACCAAGGCCATGGGCCATGTTACGCTAGGTGCCGATCTGAAGCCGGTTTGGCACAAGGCGGTCGCTGGGAACACGCACCGTGCGCGCTTGGCTGCGACCCCTGTAGTTGCCGATGGCAAGCTCTATGTTATCGACACGCACGCCAATGTTCATGCCTTCGATGCCAAATCGGGCGATGCGCTTTGGACCGCCGATTTCGGTTCAAAGGGCAGCAACAGCGTCGTTTATGGCGGTGGTGTCAGCGTTGAAGATGGCGTGGTTTACGCGACGAACGGGCTTGGCGATGTCGGTGCGCTCAAGGCGAAAGACGGCAGCCTAATTTGGAAGAAACATCCAGGTGGACCGCTGCGTGGCGCGCCGAGTGTTGGCTATGGTGACATTTACGTCACGTCGCAGGACAACCAATTGTTCGCGATCAAGGCCGCTGACGGCAATATCGAATGGCAAGTCTCTGCCTCGCTCGAGCTTGCGGGCGTGTTTGGTGCCGCCTCTGCGGCGGTCGGGCAGGGCACTGTGGTCGAGGGGTTCTCGTCCGGCGAACTCAATGCCTATCGCTACGAGAATGGCCGTACTTTGTGGGGTGATGCGCTGTCACGCACCAGCATGTCGACCTCCGTCGCGGCGCTGTCGGACATTGACGCTAACCCGGTCATCGATCGTGGCCGCGTGTTTGCGATTGGTGCGGGCGGCCGCATGGTGAGTGTCGATCTCTTCACCGGTCAACGTATTTGGGAAATCAATATCGCGGGGCTGACAACGCCTTGGGTCGCTGGCGAATGGATTTTCGCGGTAACCGATGATGGCCAGCTTCATTGCATCGCGCGCAGCACCGGAAAAATCCGCTGGACGCTGCTCCTGCCGAACCATGTAAAGAACAAGGCTGATAAAGCGGCTATTCGCTGGTACGGCCCTGTGCTCGCGGGCGGGCGTTTGATCCTCACCAGTTCGCAAGGTGCTATTGCGGAAGTTAACCCCGGCGACGGCTCGCTCAAGTCGATGGGCCGTGGCTCAGGGCCCATGAGTGTCGGCCCCATTGTGGCGAATAACATGTTGTACACGCTCGACGAAAGCGGTCACCTGACCGCTTGGCGATAACGGAGCCGCTCGGTGGCAACCGCGCTCCCCGTGGTCGCCATCATCGGACGACCCAATGTTGGTAAATCAACACTGTTCAACCGGCTTGTCGGCAAGAAGCTGGCGCTGGTTGACGATCGTCCCGGCGTCACGCGGGACCGTCGTGAGGGCGATGCCGAGCTGATTGGCCTCAAATTTCGGATTGTCGATACCGCCGGCTTCGAAAATGAGGATCCGCAAACCCTTCCCGGGCGAATGCGCGCACAAACCCAGGCGGCGGTCGACGGTGCGGATGTTGCTTTGTTTGTTGTCGATGCCCGCGCCGGAATTCTGCCACTCGACACTGAGATCGCACGCTGGCTGCGCGGCAGTAAGACACCTGTTGTGCTGCTGGCCAATAAGGCTGAGGGGCGCGATCAAGAGGCGGGCGTGAATGAAGCCTTCCGGCTTGGATTTGGCGATCCGATCCCGTTTAGCGCCGAGCACGGGCAAGGTTTGGTTGATCTGTTTGAAGCGTTGCGTCCGCATATTGAGCGCGAAATCTATGACGAAGAACCTGTAGACCTGGGCGAGGAATATAACCCTGCCGCGCCGCTAAAGCTCGCGATTGTCGGTCGCCCGAACGCTGGCAAGTCAACGCTCGTCAACCGTATGCTCGGGGAAGACCGGATGATTACCGGTCCCGAGGCTGGCATCACGCGTGATGCGATCACCATCGATTGGCAATGGCGCAGTCCGGACGCGGGACTCCGCGAGGTGCGGCTGATCGATACGGCGGGTCTGCGTCGCAAGTCGAAGGTCGAGGACAAACTCGAGAAGCTCTCGGCGGCCGACACCAAGCACGCGATTGATTTTGCCGAGGTTGTCGTGCTGTTGCTCGATGCGACGCGCGGACTTGAGGCGCAGGACCTGAGGATTGCTGACCAGATTTTCTCCGAGGGGCGTGCGCTCGTTATTGCGCTCAACAAATGGGATGTGGCGGAGAACGGCTCCAGCCTGTTCCAGGGCGTGCGTGCAGCGCTTGAGGAAGGTTTCAGCCAGGTGAAGGGCGTGCCGCTGCTGACCCTCTCTGCGGCCACTGGCAAGGGCATCGATAACCTGCTTCAAGCCGCCTTTGACACGCGCGAGGCGTGGAGCCAGCGCGTCAGCACTGGTAAAATGAACCGCTGGTTTGAAAAGGCAATCGAGGCCAACCCGCCCCCTGCACCCGGTGGCAAGCGCATCAAGCTGCGCTACATCACCCAGATCAAGACCCGCCCACCGAGTTTCGTAATCTTTGGTACCCGGGTTGATCAACTGCCCGAGAGCTACCGCCGCTATCTGGTCAACGGAATCCGCCGCGAACTGGGATTTGGAGCGGTGCCCGTCCGACTGACGTTGCGCGCGCCGAAAAATCCGTTTGATGCAAAAGCCGATTGATCCGCTCCTGATCGACGCTCGAGGACTACGCTGCCCGTGGCCCGTATTGCGCGCAGCCAAAGCGTTTCGGGAACGACCAGATGCTGACATTGTCATCGTTGCCGATGATCCGATTGCGGCGACTGAGCTCGCCGCTTTTGCCCGCGAGCACGCGCTTCGGCTTGAAGGTGTCGAGACCCCGATCGGCACCGGCATCCGATTGGCACCAGATCGGAGCAAAGCGCAATAACGCATTAAGCCTGCCGAAGTAGCAATGTTCGCGGGAACCAACTGGGAACTTGGCACGATGTTACTGCGCGACTTACCACTGATTGATTGGCGTTTGTTTGATCGTACACGCCGCTTACTGGGTCATGATTTTCAGCGTGTGTTCGGCTATTTGCTTGAGGACGGGGCCAAGTCACTCACGCTGATCGAACGTGCCATTCGGGAAAATAAGGCCGCGCAGATTATCCTACCGGCCCATTGCATCAAGGGCGAGGCGCTTCAATTTGGCGCGGCACAACTCGCCCTTCTTGCATCAACAATCGAATTTGATGCGCGCGACTGTGTGGAGCGCCGGTGCGATCCGACGGCGTTGATCGCCGATGTTGCCCAGCTCCGTCCCTTGTTCAACACATCGATTGCGGAATTTGAACGGGTCATTTCTGCGGGACATGATAAGCGCCGCGCGGCCTGATCAACCGCCGAGGAACCGCCTAGATCCCAGCGTTGGTGACGATGTCAACCGCGCTGCCGCCGCCGTTTGTGTTTCCGATGGTGATGACAATCATTGCCCCATCCTTTGTGCGCGTACCGCGGATGGTATCGCCAGATTGGCTCGGTGCGTACCCCCGCATCATGCCCATGCGTCATATAAAAATCTGCAACCGACGCGACGGGCGCATTGCTGGTGAAGCTCACGACGCGCAAATGGCAGGTTGGGGTGTCACTCCCAGCGGCCTCACTGACATGACCCTGCGGATAGATCGGCAGATCGGCGGGGAGCTTCGTCGCCCAGGTCGCTGAATAGCTGACGGCGAAATTACACCCTGCTTTTGATTCAGCAATATCGGATCGCGCCGTCTGAGCGAGTGTCTGCGGAGCCTGGCCCGCTTTCGGCGTCGCCCGGTCTGCTGGTGGCAATGGCGTGCTGTAGGGCTCATCCGGCGGGCGAATGCTGTGCGAATTCGCCTGTGCCGCGAGTTGCGGATCAACCATGATCTGGTCCTGCAGTGCCCCTTTCACTGCGGGGTCGGCGGCGTTTGTACTCATCAGTTCGCGATCAAGCTCTGCGACGCTCTTCTGTTGATGCTTGTGGTGGCAGCCGCCAAGCGCGAGCGCCGCACAACAAAATACCGTGAATGAGCCGCGTATAGTCATATGTCGCCTCCTCGCACAGATCGGTTAAGATCTGGTTGCATATGACCTGCACGGTGTTAGCCTGCGCTGAATTTTATGGAGTGTGTAATGGTCTTGAGGACAAGTTTAGGTACGTTGTTGGTCCGAGCTTCCATCGTTTCGCTCCTGGCGACAAGCGCTGCCGTTGCGGCACCCCGTTCGGTCCCGATTGCCGCTTTGGTCAAACGCATCAATATCCCCTTCTCGCAGTTCACGCTCCCCAATGGTCTGCGTGTCGTGGTTCATACCGATCACAAGGCACCGGTCGTGGCGATCCAGATTTGGTATCATGTCGGGTCAAAGGATGAAGTCACGGGCAAAACGGGGTTCGCGCATCTCTTCGAACATCTGATGTTTAACGGGTCAGAACATGCGCCGGGTTCAGTCATCGAGCAGATGGATCAGCTGGGCGCGAGCGACCTCAACGGTACGACCAACAATGACCGTACCAATTTCTTTGAGACCGTTCCAACCGGCGCGCTCGACCGCGCGCTGTTCATCGAGAGTGATCGGATGGGCTATTTGCTGCAAGGGCTCAGCCAACCCAAGCTCGATATTCAGCGCGGCGTGGTGCAAAATGAGAAAAGGCAGGGCGACAACCAACCCTATGGGCTGGTGCAGTATCATCGGCTCGAAGCATTATACCCCGAGGGGAACCCCTATCGTCACCCCGTTATCGGCTCGATGGATGATCTTGATCATGCGAGTATGGACGATGTCCGCGCTTGGTTTCGCAACAATTATGGCCCCAATAATGCGGTGCTCGTTTTGGCCGGCGATATTGACCTGGCGACCGCCAAAGAGAAAGTAACGCATTGGTTCGGCGGTCTGCCCCGCGGACCAGAGGTTCAGCATCCTGTTGTCAGCGTCCCGACGCTCGCGACGCCCCGCCAGCTCGATCTTCATGATCAAATCAGTTTGAGTACGGTCGTGAAATTTTGGGCCGTACCGGGAGCAACGGACAAAGACTCAGCACTCCTCGATTTGGCGGCCGCCGTTCTTGGAGGGCTCGATAGCTCGCGCTTCAACGACATATTGGTGCGTCAGCAGCAAGTGTCCGTTGGTGCCGGAGCGGCCAATGCCTCGTTTGAAAATGGCGGCTATGTCGAGACATCGGTCACCGCGAAGCCCGGCGTTACCCTTGCGGCGGCGACGCAGGCGATGAACCGCGTTATCGCCCAATTCCTCGAGACCGGCCCGACGCTGGCTGAACTGAATCGCGCCAAAATAAGTATGATCTCGGGGCAGATTGCTGGGCTTGAGCGTGTCGGTGGCAAGGCTGGCCTGCTGGCCGAAGGGCTGACCTACGCCAATGATCCGGCGCACTATCATGTCGAGCTCGAGCGTATCGCCGCCGCGACGCCCGCGCAGGTGCGGGACGCTGCACGTCGCTGGCTCAACCGACCGGCCCTCACGCTGACGCTTACACCGGGGCCGCGCGAGGCGTACATCGAGACGAAGCGGCATGACGACATTGCAAAGACCGCAACGCCCGCGCTGCCGCCATCGATGGTCACCGACGACCGCAAAGCACCGCCGCCGCTGCAGCCGCTGACAGCGCTGACGTTTCCAAAGATCGAACGAACCACGCTGCGCAATGGTATTCGTGTCACGTTTGCGCGACGCAGCGACGTGCCGGTCGTGCTGCTCAATATGATCTTCGATGCTGGCACCGCCGCCGATACCGCAGGCAAGCTTGGTGAGCAGAATTTTCTGATCTCGGCATTGTCCGAGGGCACGAGCACACGGAGTGCCGCCCAAATTGCGGCTGACAGCGAAGCTATCGGCGCACGCGTGACGCAATCACTGAGCTCAGACCGTTCGACGATTGGACTGTATGCGCTGTCACCCAATCTCAACGCGTCACTCGATCTATTGGCTGACATCGCGTTGCGGCCGAAATTTGCGCCCAATGATGTCGAGCGTGTCCGCGCGCAACTGCTGGCGGGCCTCGCAGAAAATCAGCGTGATCCCAACTATATTGGCGGTCGCGCCATGGCTGCCGCACTCTATGGTCCCGACCATCCCTATGGGCGTCCGGGGCAAGGCACCGCAATGTCGGTGAAGTCCGTTAGCGTTGCGGATCTTCGTTCGGCCTATGGCGCATGGTTCAGGCCCGACATGGCGCAAATTGTTGTCGTGGGTGATACCGATCTTGCCACGCTGAAGTCCCTGCTCGAGGCGCGTTTCGGCGGCTGGCGGGTGCCATCGGCTCCGAAGCCCACCAAAAGTTACGATCTTCCGACGCCAGCACCACAACAGCGCATCACCATCGTTGATCGGCCCAATTCGCCGCAGTCACTGATTTATGGCGGTGAACTGTTGAATGCGACCGGACGAGATGATCTGCTTGCCCTGCGCACCAGCAACGAGGTTCTTGGCAGCGGATTTGGCTCGCGCATTTATCATGATTTGCGCGAAGTGAAGAGCTGGGCGTACGGGACAGGTGCGACGATTGGTCAGGAAGAGCACCAAATCAATCTGACAATCAACGCGCCCGTTCAAGCCGATAAGACGGGGGCCTCGATCAGCGCGATCCTAGATGACACCAAGGCGTTCTTGACGACGAAAGGCACCACGTCCGACGAGTTTAGCCACGTGATTGACGGCAATATTCGTCGGTTGCCGGGCGCGTTTGAGACGGCGGGGGCGGTTCTCACAGCCTTGCAAAAGATTGAGGTGTATCATCGGCCAGACGATTATTACACGCGGCTTCCAGCGCGTTATCGCGAACTCACACCGGCAATGATCGATGAGGCGGCCCGCGCAAAGCTCGACGCGAACAAGCTCATGTTTGTCGTTGTTGGCGATGTGGCGAAGGTGAAGCCCCAATTGGATGCACTCGGGCTGCCAGTGGACGTCGCGAAATAGGCGAGCGAGCGGGTGCACCGCTCGCGCCCGTCACTTTGGCGCGAGCACCATCAACATTTGCCTGCCTTCCATGCGCGGGTGTGCTTCCACCTTCGCATATTCGGCGGCGTCATCCTGAACGCGCTTCAGCAAGATCATCCCCAATTGGCCGTGCGCGAGTTCACGCCCACGGAACCGCAGCGTAATCTTGACCTTGTCACCCTCATCAATGAACCGATGCACCGCCTTCATCTTGGTGTCATAATCATGATCATCGATGTTGGGACGCATCTTAATTTCTTTAATTTCCTGCGTCTTCTGGCTCTTGCGCGCCTGGTTGGCTTTTTTCTGCGCCTCGTACTTAAATTTGCCGACATCGAGGAATTTTGCGACCGGCGGATCGGCGTTCGGTGACACTTCGACGAGATCAAGACCAAGCTCATTTGCCTGCTCCATCGCTTCGCGAGTGAACATCACGCCCAGATTCTCACCATTTTCGTCGATCACCCGCACTTTGGGCGACTGGATATACTCATTAAAACGCGGGCCATTGAGCGGCATCGGCGTTGGCGTCGCGGGGCGACGGATCAGAGGCGGACGTATAATTAAATCTCCAGATACTGTGCTAGCGACCGCGCTCTATCGCAATCCGCGCCGTTAGAAAAGAGGGTGATGCCGATTACCCCGATAGTGTGACGAATTTGCGCCAATTTGCTCAATCTTGGTTTGGCAGTTGTGACGCGTAGTCACCACCCAGCGCACGAACGAGATCGACGCGCGCCTGCAATTGACGCGTATGCAGCGCCAGTTCGGCACGCCCCGCATCAAGCGCGGCGGTCTGCGCTGTAACGACATCGAGGAAACTGGCTGCCCCGTCATGATATTGAATCAACGCGAGATCGAGCGTGGCTTGTGCCGCGCTGGCCGCCACATGTTGGTTTTGAACTTCAAGCTGAAGGTTATGAAGCTTCGCCAGTGCATCTTCAACATCCTGAAATGCGGTGAGGACGGTGGAACGATAATTGGCCGCCGCCTCATCAAAGCTGGCCCGCGCGCCGCGCGCCACAGCGCGTCGCTTTCCACCATCGAAAATATTAAGTACGGTCGAGGCAGGGCCGAGCGCCCAAAAGGCGTTCGGTGCATTGAACAAATTGCTGCCCGTGGTCAGATAGCCTGCGGACGCACCCAGACTGAGCGATGGGAAAAATGCCGCCTTTGCGACACCGATCTGCGCATTCGCAGCGTACATCCGTCGCTCCGCCGCCGCCACGTCTGGTCGCCGTTGCAACAACATTGAAGGCGGTGCCAGCTGGGTTGGTGGCACATTGATCACGTGCGCGTCACTGGTGATCGTGACGGCACTCGGAAGCGCCCCAACCAGCACCGCGATCGCGTGCTCGGTGGTTGCGCGGGTCGTCACCACATCGTTCAACTGCGCTTTAGCTGTGGCCAACTGGGTGAGGGCACGATTTTCATCTAGCCCTGAGGCGATACCGCCCTCATGTCGTATTTTTGTCAGATCATACGCGCGCTGATCCGCCGCGATTGTTGCTTTGAGCAAGGCAAGCGTATCATCTAGTCCACGCAGCGCAAAATAAGTATCCGCCAGCTGGGCCTGCAACGCGAGCCGAACGGACATATAGTCGGCGGCACTCGCATCAGCGGCGCCCCGCCCTGCCGCAATAGAATTGCGGACTCGCCCCCAAAGGTCGACCTCGTAAGACAATACCCCACCAAAGTCTTCGCTCGCATAGCCAGCGCCATTGCCGGTGTTGACGAGCGGTCGCGTCGCCGAGACTTGGTTGCGGCTGATGTCGGCATTCGCGTTGATCGTCGGGAATCGTGCGGCCTTCGCATGCTGCAGAAGGGCGTCCGCTTCGGCTTTCCGCGCGGCTGCAGCAGCCAGACTGGGATTTTGTGCCACCAGCTGCGTCTCTAGGGCGTTGAGCTGTTTGTCGCCGAAGACTGTCCACCATTCGCCACGCGGCGCAGCATCCAATGGCGTCGCTTCCACCCATGGGCCAGCCTCTTTGAACGCGACCGGCGTCACCGTCGTCGTCGGCACATATTGCGGCGCGAACGAACATCCACTCAAGACAAAAGTCAGGCAGAGCATGAGCTTATTTCTGGGCATGATGACCCGCTGCTCCGGCGTTACCCATCGTCACATGGACGGTGTCGCCATCCGCAATCGCATCGGGTGGCGTATCGACAACATGTTCGTCGCCACGCAATCCGGCGAGCACCTCCAAATTGTTGCCATCGTCCTGACCGACTTTAATGGGCAGCAACTTTATCTTGTTCTGGGCACCGACCGTTGCGACATACGTCCCGTTCCCGCGCGAGATCAGTGCGCTCGATGGAATTTGCAGGGCTGGCGTGGCACCAACAAGCGGCAGCGTCACCTGCGCATAGGCACCCGGCTTGAGTGCGCGATCAAAATTATCGGCTTGCAGTTCGACCAACATGCTGCCCGATTGCGGATCAACGGCATCGGCCATTCGCGTCACAACAGCATCGAAACTCCGCGCCGGATATTCGGGCAGCGCGAGTGCCGCATGCATCCCCTTGTGGATCTGCGCTGAGTTGCCCTGCGGCACATGGATGTAAATGCGCACGCGCCGCACATCTGAGATGGTGAACAACGGTGTCGAGCCGGCGCTACCCGCAACAATCAGCGCGCCAATTTGGGTGGTACGGCTCGTGACGACTCCATCAAACGGCGCATGGATGAAGCCGAAGCTCCGCTGCGCCTCAAGGCGGCGCACATTTGCGCGGGCGGCGTTGGCTAGCGCCGTTTTTGCGCCCAAATCGCCTCGCTTCTCGTCGCTTTCCTGTTTCGAAACGGCATCCTTCGCGAGAAGGGCCGACCAGCGCGCCGCCGTCGTTTGCGCCAATTGCAGATTCGCGACCGCCGTTTGATAATCCGCGCGCGCCTGCGCAAGTTGTTGCGTCACATCGGGGGTATCAATGGTCGCGAGCGTTTGGCCACGCCCAACAGTGTCACCAATATCCACCGACCAATGCCGCAGATAACCGCTGGTTTGGGCATAAATCGCTGCGGCGTTCAGCGCCTGCAAATTTCCCGGCAACACAAGCGCTGCATTCGCTGTCGCGCGCTTGACCGGTACCGCGAGCACGGTCAACGTCGTGTTCTGGCTGCTATCGGCCTTGAGATCGGAATAAGCCTTCGCGCGGAATGCAAGGCCGAGCGCGACCACCACGACCGCGATCAATCCAGCGATAATGCCGAGGCGGCGCATGTTAAATGCGGGGGTGGCTGGCGTATCAGACATGAACGAGTTCCTTTTGCGCGTCGGGCGCTTTGCTAACCTTGCGATGGACGAAGCTGAAGACGGCAGGGACGAATATAAGCGTTGCGACTGTCGCCACCAGCAATCCGCCGATGACCGCGCGCCCGAGCGGCGCATTTTGCTCGCCACCTTCACCCAGTCCGAAAGCCATAGGCATCATACCGATGATCATGGCCAGTGCGGTCATCAAGACTGGACGGAAGCGAACGCGTCCGGCCTCGAGCGCCGCCTGCAGCGCGTCACCGCTCGCATTCAGCTGTTCGCGTGCAAAGCTGACAACCAGAATTGAGTTTGCGGTCGCAACGCCCATACACATGATTGCGCCGGTCAGGGCTGGAACCGAGAGCGTCGTCTGCGTGACAAACAGCATCCAGATAATCCCGGCGATTGCAGCGGGGAGCGCGGTGATAATCACGAGCGGATCAAGCCAGCTCTGGAAATTCACAACAATCAGGAGGTAAATCAGAGCGATTGCCGCAATCAGCCCGAGCCCCAGACCGGTGAAGGCGATGTTCATCGTCTCCACCTGCCCGCGCACCGCAACGGTGACGCCCTTTGGCAATTCAGGCTGAAGCTGCTTCACAACATGATTGATATCATCAGCGACCGCACCAAGATCGCGCCCTTGCGGCGTCGCGTAAATATCCACCACTGGCTGCAAATTATAGCGTGATACGACAGCCGACGTGCTGCCACGAGTGAATGCGGCGAGGCTGCCGAGGATCTGCGGCGATCCCGCGCCCGAACTCGAAATCGGCAG
>Ga0208381_1000578_pt1 | contig 12257 bp, 9 predicted proteins | sample CryBogCBE13Jul09_FD_184572 | JGI IMG/M metagenome (GOLD analysis project Ga0208381, IMG submission 184572) | Freshwater microbial communities from Crystal Bog, Wisconsin, USA - CBE13Jul09 (SPAdes) (version 2) | ecosystem: Environmental > Aquatic > Freshwater > Lake | place: Crystal Bog...
AACCCCGAATGCGGCCGCGTAGTAGTTGAAGGCTTCTTCGGTCTGCCCCATGTAATTGAGATAGGTACTGACGTAGGCCACGGCACTCCTCTTGTTGGCTCGGCCAAATCCTACCGAAGTGCTTCAAACTCTTTAGGCGGACTCGCACCGGTAATCGCGGAGAGATGGCGGGCACGCGGCTCAACGTTGCATTCTGCGCCATTGCTCCTAGTGCGACCACGAATCCGGCTGTTGTGGTCGTCGGGTGAGCGCCAACGCCGCCACGGAGAAGACAACAATCAGAATCAGCTGCGCCACCAGTGCGTGACGGAAACCGCCAGCGAAGTGCCCATTGGTGGTGTGGCCGAAGAACAGCGTGCCGAAGATGGCGACGCCAGCGGAGGCACCAATGGCCTGAACTGCTGTCAGCAAACCCGATCCCGATCCAATTTCGTCATTACTGATTGTGGTCAGAATCGTTTGGAAGAGTGACGCCACGATGAGGCCGGTGCCAATGCCAGAAATGGCCATTCCGGGTACCAGGTGCCAGACCGAAAAGTGGCTGACGTTGCCCAGTGACAACCACAGCAAACCGGCGCCGATGAACTGCATAAGGGCACCGATGTGCAGGGTGTCGCGTCCCAGTTTCTCGTTCAAGAATGCGCCCGAAATCGTTCCGCCAACTGCGGTACCCACCGCAATGGGGATGTTGGCGATGGCGGCCTGACTAGAGGAGAAGTGCTCACTGATCTGCAGGAACAGGGTGATGATGAGGTAGACACCCGTGAAGCCGGCGAAGAAGATGGCGATAAGTCCCACGCCCACCAAGTACTGCCGGTTTTGGAACAGTGATGCCTTGACCAGTGGCGTCTTCTCACTTTGCTCAACGGCGCGGTCGCGCAACATGAAGAGATAAAAGCCCACCGGTGAGGCGATGAGTGACAACCACGTCCACGGGGCCCAGTTGTCCACTCGACCCTGAATAAGGGGCAGGATGAGCAGGGTTGAGGAGATAGCGATGATGATGGTGCCGGTGAGATCAATGGTCACTCGGCGATCACCGACTCGGCGGGGAAGCATGATCCATCCCGACACGAGGCCAAAGAGGCCAATCGGAACATTAACGAGGAAGACGAATCGCCAGGACCAATTGAAAATGTTGGCCTGAATGATGAAGCCACCAATGATTGGCCCCAGGATGCCGCCGAGTCCGTAAATCGGCCCAGAAACGGCAAAGGCCTGCCCCAATTCTTGTGGCGGGAATGATTCACGAATGAGCCCGAGGCCCTGCGGAAGCAGCATGGCACCGGCAGCGCCCAGCAGCAGTCGAAAGACAATCAGTTGCGCCGTGGTTTGCGAGCTCGCGCAGAGAATCGATGCAGCGGTGAAGCCGAGCATGCCCAGAAGGAAGGTGTTTCGACGACCGAACCGGTCACCGAGGCGACCACCCAAGATAAGGCCGGCGCCCAGGGCGAGGGTGTAGCCACCAATGACCCACTGCAGCGAGGACGCTGATGCGCCGAGATCACGCTTGAGTGATGGGCCAGCAACATTCACAATGGTGCCGTCCAGGAGGTCCATGACCTCAGCCATCATCATGATGGCGAGGATCCACCAGCGACGTGGATGGCCGGTGGGAAGGGAAGAATCGAGTTCTGTAGTCACCCGGCAACTGTAATTGCTGCGCAAAACCACGAAACGACATCGAGGGCGATCGGCGCCAATTGCTACCACAATTCAAACTTTGTACTCGGTCGCCGCTCTGAGATGTATTGACGGAAGCCATCAGTGTCGAGATGCAGGCATGGGGCTCCGACGCGAGGAGTTGAGTTTCGCAGGACAAGCCATTTGCGGAACTAGGGGGTAAAATGGAAGAGATGATTCCTCCCGTTGTGTCGATTCGCCCGTTGCACGAGCAGCGGAGCGACCTCCAGTACTGGCTCTCGAAGAGCCCGTCAGAGCGCATCGCCGCCGTAGAAGTTCTTCGACGTCAAATGATCGGAGAACCCAGTGGAACTGGATCAAGACTTCAACGAGTCTGTTCAATTACTACTCGTTGACAATGTTCGTGTTCTAGTCATCGGGAGCAACGGCATTGCTGCGCATGGCGCCCCTTGCTACAGCGCGACTTGGCTACGTGGGTCTGGGTTGACAGTGGCAACGCCGATGGGGTGCTCGCGGCATTCGATTCGTTTGAATTCGGATCACTCCGCATCATTCGCGATGCCCTTCTCCAGCCCGATATTGCGATTCAGTCGGGGTGCCCCCCCACATCGAATCGACCTCCCCACTGGAATCGATGGCGTTAATTTTTATCACGCGTGGAGTCGACGCGTGGAGTTTCTCATTGATGGTCGGAGCGTTCCCTTCATTCGTCGTGAAGATTTGATCGCTAATAAGAAAGTGGTGGCTCAATCGCAAGACCTAGCCGATTCGCCACATTCGGAGCGAAAGCTGCCGCCACATGCTCGCACCTGTCCTTTTAGTTGCACCGAATAATTATCAGGTCTGGACGAGGTGGGTTAAGCAGATTTCTTGGTAGGGCCGCGACGTTTTTGGGTTTGTTCCGAACAAGCGACCCGGCCGTAGTAGTCCGAGTGCCGTAAGGCCTAAGGTGCACGAAATTTAGGTCACGGGGTTGGAACATTCACTTATCGATCATTGTGGCGCCGACTATGAGCTCTACAACGAATCCATTGGTAGGGGGCTCTCAGGCTCAATAAACAGGGTATCGGCTCGACAATTCCGCTGTTAGAAAAACGGGAAAGGAGCTTCTGATCGCCGAACTAGGGCGAGGCCGAACATCCGATTCGATGGTTAATCAGTTTCTGGGGTCAATAAGCCACACGAGCGGCCGCGGGTTATCAGAACAATGCGCCGGAGTCGTTGAGTCTGTGAAGAATAATCAAAATATCTGGCATGCTCCGAGGGCTGCCTAAGTAAACATCAGATTCCCGCACGTCGAGATGAAAATCAATTTGACTCCAAATTGATTCGCTAGATCGCTGGCTCGAAATTCGATAAATTCTAAATCGAAGCAACTTTTCACGAAGAAAGAAAACAGCTAATACGCCATGAATGATGTTCTGGACTTCGACGCTTTTATCAGCCTTGTCGAGGACTATGCGACGTCCGTGACCAAGCGTTACGGACTTGATAGATGCACTCCAGAGTGCTTGCTTCTAGCCATTTCCGAATTAAGCCCATCGCGGTTTTCCGATTTATTGCCCGCAACAAGCAATCTTTGTCGCGCATTCTTGGCCTTAACGTTTACAGACAAGGTCATCGAAGAATGTGATGTCAGACTTGTTCGACGTATTTTTGGCGAGCTGGTCGATATTGATGCGTTTTGGGATCAAGTTAAGATCTATGCAGATTCTGCTGACGTGCAGCTTGCCGGTCCAAGCTCGAAATCTACAGCTATCCCAATCAAAGACGAAATCCAGGTAAACGTTCCAATTTCAGCGGACGCCGAATCCCCGCTGTCTGAGTTGTTCGTGCATTGGTGCGCAGATCAGACAGGGATCTCCTTTGACACGATGATGAAATCAGTGGCAAGAGACGAAGAAGTTTTGGCTGGCGTGTTGAAATTCCGGGAACTCGGATCAGACTTAGCAACCTATCTAGCATCGCAAAGTGGCTTCCTCGCAATTTTTGAGACCCTGCAAGAAGCTGAGGCAGGCGCATCACGCCATCTAGTTGCACGCCGACTCGCTCTTGCATACTTGTCGTACTCTCGGCAAGTCCTGAAAGCTGAAAGTGTTTTCCCTGACGTTCAAGACCAGTTGACCAAGTATGTTCGCGCCAGACTCGATGACCGAGCAATTCAGAACAGCGAGGTTCTCGACATATTTAACAAGCACTTCGATGGCCTCTATGGACTGACTCAAGTGAAAGCCGAGTTGTTGCGTCATGTGAGGGCGCTTCTCGGTCAGCGTCAACGAGAGCAGCTCGGGTTACCCACAGTCACAATGACTATGCATTTGGCATTTTTGGGGTCGCCCGGAACCGGTAAAACCGAGGTCGCTCGAGCCTATGGCAAAGTGTTGGCCGAGCTTGGCGTTCTAGAAAATGGCGACTTCCATGAGGTGAGTCGAAGCGACTTCGTCGCCCGCTATGCGGGGCAAACAGAGGCCAAGACAAAGAAACTCATCGAGAAAGCTAGAGGGGGGATTCTCTTTATCGACGAGGCCTACGCCCTTGATGATGGCGACCGTGAAGATGCGCAGAAGGGTTTCGGGCAAGAAGCAATCGAGGTCTTGGTGGCCGACCTTGAAAATTTGCGAAAGGAGCTACTTGTCATCGTTGCAGGGTATTCCAAAGAGATGAGCCGTTTCTTCAATGTCAACTCCGGCTTGCGTTCGCGAATTCCGACAAGTTTGACATTCCCTGATTTCAGCCTTGCGGACTTAAGGGCAATCGGTTTATTCATGATCAAGTCTGCCCAGTATGCATATTCGTCAGATTTCGAGAGCGCCTTCGAGGGAGCGATTGCTGAACGCATGAAGGCTCCAGACTTCGGTAATGCTCGTGGCGTTAGAAATCTCATTGATGAAATTCGTCGACAACAGGAATCTCGTCTCGCGGGCCTTGGGGAGTTCGCTACCTTGAGTGAGTTAAGCACCTTTGAAGTGGAGGATATCCCACCACTTCCCGAGGGGTTCTTGGGCCAAGCCCAACTCAAGCGACGCATCGGGTTCATACAGGAGGGGTAATGCAAAAGTTTCAGCGAATTCAAGCCAAGGTTAAGAGAATTCTCGTCGAAGAATTTGGAAAGTTGATTTCGGAAGACGAAGAAGCCTTCATCTTTGAGTGCAACGACGCCATTGTGACGCTTTCCTTCCTTCGCCACGATCCCAATGATGAAGAGGGGCGAATCTTTCTTGAGTTTGGAGCCCAAGTTGCCTATGTGGACGAGGTAACCGAAAATCTCAAGTCGTGGATCGCTTTCCGAGGCGCTGAATTCCTGCTAGGGACCTTTGTACTTCAGAAGGTCGGCGAGGGAGCAGGAGTGGTGTTCAGGTATCGCATGCTGGGCGACGACATCGATCCGAGCGAGATTTACGTTGCTTCGTATGCTGTCGCAGAAACCGTAAACATCTTCGGGCCCGAGTTTGAAAGCGGCGTGTACTTTAGCGAGTTGCCGGAAGTTGAAGACTAGACGCCTGCTGCCTAGTGTCTGGCAGTCAGAAGGTTCTTGAGACGGGAAAGGAAAACCTCCGATTCTTCAGCCGTTGGCGGGGAGTCATTGAGAAAGCGCGGGAATGTCCCCTGAATATCCGGGGAAGTAGATTTTCCTTCCTGGTTTAGCGTCGAATCGTGAAGCGTTCGAGGTAGCGATTTCTCTCGCTGTTCCTTTGTCATAGGCACCCATTCGAGTTTGCCGTCCTTGGCTTGGGCATAAATTTTCATCGAACGTGGTTGAAAGAATTTGGGGTCTGCTTGCTGAAAGTAACGGTCAAGGTACTCCTTGGGAAAGAGATCCTCAAACTCAGTTTCAATCCACACTGCGTCAGCAATTAAGTTTCTTGCCTTTCTGGAATAGTTCATTCCCCAAGCCTCGACGGCACGGTTTGTATTTGAAAGATGAATATTGACAACATCCTCTGATGGTGTCGTTGAGTTCTTGGCTGCGTACTCAACGTGATCAATTAAATAGGAGAGTGCTTTAAGAGTCTGCAATCCAGCAGCGTCTGCATCCGCGATCGCCCATATCGTTGTCTCTGGTCCAGCCCACCCATATGCCAGCAAGACTTGAAGAGCGAGGAGAAACACCCCTGCGACCTCGCGATTCTGTTCATCTCGAATCTCTAAGCTTTCGCCCGCCACCACAATTCGAAACTCTCCAGCGGGTCTTCCGGCGTGACGTGATGCGACTTCGATGTAGTGGCGGTCTAGATAGCCCTCGACAATAAGAATTTCGGAGGCACCCTCGAACTCGGACTTTCTGAAAAGTTCAACTACTCTCGCTATTGACTTGGAGCCAAGAAGGCTGACCATCGCCGAAGTCACTGACTGGTCAGACTCGAGCCAGTGGCGTGCGATCTGGCTGTCAACCTTGAAGTTCTTCCGGATCGTCGCACCGTCAAACTCTTCAATTTCGAATACTCGTCCGTCCGAATTCTGTGGAATCAAGAAAGGTGAATTGGTCGTGATGATTGCAGTGAAGTTTGATTCGAACGTGATGCATCGTGATAGGGCGCTGCTTAGACGACGTTGGAGATCAATATGAAGACCATTCTCAGGTTCATCGAGGAGGAGCGTGAATCCGAAGGGATTACCGGCGCTCCCTAACGTTTGTACCATTGCAATGGCTAGGGCATAGACGAGAACAGCCTGAACGCCTTTTCCTTGACTCGCGAGAGGATTCTCACCAAAGCGGTCCGAGGTGTCACTAAAAAGTTGGATCATTTCCTCGTAGGAATCAGGGCTTTCGCGATCAAAATCGATTCTCAAAAGTAATTCATCATTGACGACGGCAGAGAATTGCTCGAACAGTTGCCGTGGCGCGATTCCCTTTCGCTCTGTCTCTTCAAGAATTCGCAGCCCATCAATGTTCCAAGTTGGCATGGTTTCGATACTCAAGAGATGGTGAGCCTCGAGGCACAGGCTTTCGAGATCCAGCAGCTCCCCAGAGACGGGGTCGACATCTCCTTTCTCATGATTTGAAAAAGCGTATGAAGTTTCTACTTTCGAGCCACCTTTCACAAAGATTTGATGAAATGTGCGGCTGATGGCGACCTGGTCGCCATCCCGCATGAAATTATGTGCGCGAGTTTGCAGCGACAAGTGGTTCAGCAACTCCGAACTTGCACGCCAAGTGGTTGAGATATCAATAGACCTCTTCTTCGTTCCATGATTTCGATTGTCTCCACCTTTGACCCAATCCTGGGGGCTCAGTGCGAACTTAATGGCAGCGAGAACGTTGCTCTTTCCAACACCATTCGGACCCACGAGTAAGTTCAGCCCTGGACGAGGATCGATACGGAAAGGCGTGACGTAGTTCTGCCCCCAACCCTTCCCCTGAACCTCAACAACTTCATGCTGGAGTTGGTGGATTGTTCGAAAATTCTGAATTTCAAATCGAGACAGGCGCATTTTCGAAAAATATCATAAACTTTAGGCCAAGGCTCTAAGGCGAATAGTTTTGACTAGCAGCCAACGCTCCGGTTCAATTCTGTATTTATCAACAACGTATTCTCTTGAGTAGTAACCCATCGAGCCTAAGGAAAAACGATGTCGGATTTTGAGGTTACTGACCACTATGAATTTGCCAAAAGTGATGACGGAATTTATCGCTTGACGCTGCAGAATGGAACGACGCTTTACGCTTCTGTTACGCGAGCAGGTGGTGAGCTAACCCGTTACGCCTTCGTTGCAAGAACCCACCAAGGAGAGGAGATCTCTCTTGCAGAGGGCGAGGCTGTCAATGATTTCTTACTCGAAGTTGCATTACAAAAACTGGCTCGAGATGTCATTAACAAGGAAGAACCTCTTCGTAGTGAAGTGAATTGGGCGAATCAGGACCTTGTCATGCTGCTTCTCGAGCAGGGTCGAATCGTTCTGTGCCCAGTCTGCATGGGGAATGAGCAATCAACATGTCGGGCCTGTGCAGGATCAAGCTGGATTGCAATTGAAGACCTGTCGAAGTTTGTCGACTTCGATGATGACAGAGATTAAGAGTGGGGTTTGTTTGGCGAAGCCCATGATGTGAACGAGAATAAAGGCAGATTGACGAGGCGAGAAGATAGGGGCGAGAGAGCCCGCTATGCCATTGTGAATTCTCGTGAAGTGGTCCATGAAAAGTGACTCAGTGCGGTGTTGACCAAGTCGCACAGCCTGGTTGAAATCGAAGTTGGGCCTCGGCCTAAACGGCCAACCTCGAGCATCGTAAGGTCAGAGGAGCGCAGCATTGATGCTCTGTGTCACCGCGAAAGCTACTTTCATAGACCCCTAGAATTCAGTCGTGACTATGAACCCGTCAGGACACCAGCCTCGAGAAGACGGCCCTAGTCTCAGGCCCCTTCTCAAGTGGGCCGGAGGAAAGAGAAGCCTCCAAGAGGAGATCATCCGGACGATCGGTCACGATTTTGCCAGGTACATCGAACCTTTCTTGGGAGGAGGCGCCGTTCTGTGGTCTCTCCGACCGATTTCGGGCCTTGTTTCCGATGTCAATGCAGAACTAATTTCGCTATACGAGTGCGTGAGAGACGAGCCTGACGGATTGATATCAAGTCTGGTCGATATTCGGTCTGAACTGGAGGAAATTAAGTTCCAATACGGGAGATTGTCAGACTCCCAAATCAATGAAAAGTTGGAGTACTTTTTCGAGATTCGTCCTCGGCTTCGTTCGACCGGCGAATCCCTCTCCAGTCTTGAGCCGGATGTCAAACGCGAGGAAGTTGAGATTGAAGCCTGGGGAGAGTTTTACAGGGGAGTCCGCGACTGGGACCGAGATCCAGTTCGCTTTGGATTAAAAACTAGGGCGGAACGAGCTGCCCGGATGATATTCCTTAATCGCATGGGGTTTAACGGTCTTTATCGTGTCAATTCCAGAAATCAGTTCAACGTACCTTTCGGAAGAAAAAGAAATCTCAATTTCTTTGATGAAGCGCTAATTGTGGCCATTTCTCATTACCTCAACTTTGAGACGAAGCTAGAGATTCGGTGTCAGGATTTCGAAACTACGGTAAGCCGAGCCGCGGAAGGCGACTTTATTTACGCCGACCCGCCATATGCACCTCTTAATGAAGCCAAATCCACCTTCAGCGCCTATACAAAGGAAGGTTTTCATTGGGAGGACCTCGTTCGACTCCTAGACACGCTCGACTCTGCGAGTGATAGGGGAGCAAGTTGGTTGCTATCGAATGTGAAGTCTGAATCAACCACAGAGTTATTTACTGGCCGTGATTACCTCCTCAGAGAGGTCGAGGTGGGTCGCCCCGTCAACTCCAAGGGCTCGGGACGTGGGCCGGTAACTGAATATCTAGTGTCTCCCAGGTTGCATAAGATGGCTAGATATCGCAGGTGACAATGAACTTATCTTCCTCCGACATTCCTCAAGCAAATCTTCTCGATCTGATTGTTGACGTTGTGACGTTTAGGTACAGCCCAACCCTCAGCACAGAGGATGTTATTGAGGCAATTCGTATCAGGACTGGGAAAACCTATCGACCGAGACAAGCTAACTATTACGCAGACGCTGCTGTTTGTTTCGGCCTTCTGCAGGCCGACCTTTCGGGATACTCAAGAACTCAAGCAGGAAATCGGCTGAAAGAGGCAAAACAGGGCGGAGAACAAGACATGGTTCTCAAAGAGGCAATGATGAGTTCCCCACTCATTAGAAGCCTGGCTCATGAATTCATTTCCGAAGATGCAAAAATCCCTTCGATAAGGGACATCTCAATATGGCTAAGAGCCCATAGTCGCCTCAGTGAATCTACCCTCACTAGACGCTCCTCAAGTTTAAGGCGCTATGTAGAATTTCTTGTAACAACTGGAGATTCGAATGTCTAACTTTCATGTGAGTGGGCCAAGTTTCGAGGATTTTTGCAAGGCCTACCGGACCATAGAAATTCCTTCTTATCAGCGTTCGTACGACTGGACCAAGAAAGAGTGGGATGACCTTTGGGCAGACTTGGATGCATACGTTGAGGTGCAGTCCGAATACTTCATGGGGCCCTTGAACGCTGAGAAGAACCCCGCAGGAGACGGTATCCGGTTGGCTGATGGTCAGCAACGTGTTACAACGCTAATGATCCTTTTAGCCTCTTTGGCAACGAAGGCTGGAGTGGACTCAAGGAATCGAATTGATGCCTGTTTGTTCAGCAATACTGCCTCCAATTCGACTGGGAATCGGGAACGACTCAAACTTCGACTGGAGGACCAGACCCCCGAAGGACGAGCCTCGCTTGGGGTAGCCCTCAGAACTCCAGGAGTGGTCACTGAATCTCAAAGTAGGCATCATCTCGCGTCAGCGTACTTCCTGGACAAATTGGAGAAGTCTAGGGTCGATGAGGCGACGGCAAATGCTTGGGTGAACTTGATTCTCGGAAAGGTAGTGTTTGCTCGAGTTGTTGCACAAGAGTCTGGTGCAGGAATCAAGATGTTCGAGCGCTCCAATAATCGAGGCAGAGCGCTCACCTTGATCGATCGAATCAAATCACTACTCATTGCCACCGCCGAAAATGATTTTGCCGATGAAGTCGTAGGTAACTGGACAGAGAGTGTCAGAGCGCTACGCGAAGTTGACAGATTTAATGACATGACCTTCGTTGCCTGGCTGGCAGCTGAGTACTACTCAGCTGACGAAAAGATTCTTCGACTCAACGAGGCGTACGGAGAAGCACAGGCCGCAGTCGCAGTTGAAGGTGGGTCGTTGTCGGTTTCCCGAAATCTTCTTGGCTACTGCAATGCTTTGCGGGATATCAGAAAGGGTTATATTCCCGGAACGAAAACTCGATGCGGATCATTGGAAAACGCACAGCACTTTGGAAAGTTTTCTCAATTGTTGCGGCTACTTCCAGCGGCAAGAAATTTGGATTCTTCTACATTCGTCGAACTGTCGAAGCAGGTCGAAAACACCATTTGTGTGATCGCCATTGCCAAAGCTTTCCCTCCTGACATTGAGAAGCAGATGCCGGCAATGCTGAAATTACTTCGAGGTGGAACTTCTCGGGGTTCAAATTTCAACCAAGTTGTTGGGATGCTCAAGGCGATTCGCGACGATCACTCCTCCAAGTTCGGGCGTGTTGTCTACAACGGCTCTTATGGAACAGTGCGAAAGTCATATTTGATTGTTTTTTGGGACTTGATCGAACAGTACATCGAAAACCTCAACAAGAGTCGCGCCGCCCAGAAACCCCGCCAGGGCGTCGTTTTATCCGATTACACAGTGGAACACATTTTGCCCAAGAGTCCGAAAGCGCGTTCCGCTAGTAAGGAATTCGGACTGCTCGAAGCGCCCCAAGATCGCCAGAGATTTGCCAATTTAACTCCCCTGGAGTCTGGCAACAACTACGGTGTCAAGCCTTATTCTGAGAAGTACCGGGTGTACGAGGGCTCCCGATTCTTCTTGACGAAATCTATGAGTCCGCGGCTGAAATTTGAAGGCTCGAAGCTTCTGAGAGACAAAAGAAAGGATCTGCTCGCTCCATATAAAAATTGGAACCACAAGGAGTTGATGAAGCGAGCCGAGCGTCTATATCGCTTAGCGACCTTGGCTCTCGAATTCAAAGCTGTCGCTATCGAAGAGGAGACGCTTGAAAAATTTCAATTCGAAGGGGACGCGCAGTTGCCTCGAGTTCACGACGTAAGGAATTTGCTTGACGGGCTTCAACAGTTCGTTGATTCGGGAGCCACCGCAACAAAGACGACTTCGACCCTGAGGTTTTTGGGGCTTCTTTCTGAGAGCGATGCAGGCGAAGGTCTGCTGGACCTCTCAGAAGACGGCGAGGAATTGCTCACACAAAATAGGAGTGAGGCACTGGATGCCTTGCAATCTCTTATCACAGGACTCCCCTTGGTTGCCGTTTGGCAGGACCTGACTGCGCCCGAGAAGAAAAAGCTGATCGACGAGGAAATGGTCCGTATCTACAAGCGTGAGAAGCCACTTATAAACAAGCAAGTCAGAGAGTGTCTTGAGTCTTGGGCTGTTCTAGCCTGAAGGATGATTGTGGTAGGCACGGCGATCGATCTTTGACTCGGCATCAGCCACCTAAAACGGCGTCATATTCTTTGTTCTTGGAATCCTTTGATGGTGCGAGGAGGCCGTGCCGACGACTTTGAGCGTCTCGTGTGCGCCTCCAAGACGTATTCCCCGCGGGACGTGGCTCGTTGGATTGTTCATGGGTGACAGGTCGTCGAAAGGGTTCACCTCCAAGCGCTGGATGCAGGCCCGCAGAATGACCGGATCGAACTTCAGCATCAAGATCCATCACCGCATGCGGACTTTCTGAATGCAAACGAAATCTTCGCAAAGGGAACGACGGAAGCCTCTGGCCTATGCGCGAACTGGAGAGGCCCAGAGCCCGTGCCCCGTCGGCAGTGTTTGCCCATTTGCTGCCACAGGGTTTGGTGAGTCGAAATGTACAAATTTGAATTCACCTAATGGCTATCTTGGATCTTCCAACCCTCATTTGTTGATGACCTAGACCACCAAACGGGGTTCAGCGCAACTGGCACTCCCAACGGGATTCGAACCCGTGCTGCCGCCTTGAAAGGGCGGTGTCCTAGGCCGCTAGACGATGGGAGCCTAAGTGATACTTCTGTACTGCGGT
>Ga0208381_1000583_pt1 | contig 12206 bp, 10 predicted proteins | sample CryBogCBE13Jul09_FD_184572 | JGI IMG/M metagenome (GOLD analysis project Ga0208381, IMG submission 184572) | Freshwater microbial communities from Crystal Bog, Wisconsin, USA - CBE13Jul09 (SPAdes) (version 2) | ecosystem: Environmental > Aquatic > Freshwater > Lake | place: Crystal Bog...
TTTTGATGACTTGAGCGGGTGTGAGGGGCGTTTTCTGTTCAGAGTCGGCCAATGCCAGCCCGGGTTCATTGCTTAACAGCGCGGGGAAATTCGACAGGCAATCCACCCACTCTGGTTGAAGCCCATTTTCCGAAGGGCCTTTCAGTTGAGGCAGGTGATTTTGTAAATAGGTTTGCAAAACACGCCAGTTGGCTTTGCCCACTTCAGAACGGGGGGCATTGGCCAATAAGCCATTGCCGTCGTAACCAAAGTAGCTGTGGAGCAGACCTTGGAAGCATTTTCTGAAGCGACGAGGCTCCTTTTGCCAAGCGCTGATTTGTTGCAAGGCCAGCTCGAACCAGTCCGGATCCTCCAACAAACAAGGCGCATCTGGCAGGGGCAGGCTCAAGCCAAAAGCCAGCCAACGCGCCTCCTTCAAGGTGGGCAGGTAGCGGTGGCTTTTGAGTTTGGCAATGGTTTCACGTTGCCGGTCGATGGGCTCAAAATGACTCGGGCCTAACCGATAGTGGCTGAGCTGATGGGTGACCCAATGCTTGAGTTCGGCGCTCGTTTTGAAGGCAATGGCATGCGTCGATTCAGCCCGGTGCAATCCCTGTTTTAAGCGAGCCAGCGGCGTCATGTCCCTGCGTTTTCTCAGAAATTGCATTTGCCGAAATTGGCGTCTGAGGGGTCTTTGGCTCGTGGCTCAGAGCGGCTGCTGCCCATTTCAAATGAACTGGCAAAGGGTCGGGTCTTGCGTTCATCAAGTCCTAAAAATTCCAATCGCATCTCCACGCGCCGACTTTCTTCGTCGGTGGATTTGGCCGAATTAAAAGCAAAACCGCCCACCCAAAACAAATCACGCACCGATCGTTTGTCCGCGTCGCTCAATGAAAACCGGCCTTGGCTGTCGAGCAGGCTGCACAACACCCGTTGGCTGCGTTGCAAGCTCAGGTTCAAGTTGCTCAGATAGCTGCCGGTTTGGTCGGTGTAGCCTTCGACCACCACGCGCTTCAAGACTTTTTGACAGGCCTCTTGGCGCGCCATGTAGAGCAGCTCGGGCACGAAGGTGCGCAAAACTTCGGCTTGATCGCTGGTCAAGGCAGCGCTGTTGAAACCAAAACGGGCGCGGTCGCCGAAATCGACCACATGGCGCTTTGGATCGACTTTAACGCCGGGGTGCAATTCGGCGGCTTCTTCGGCCAAGGTCATGCAGGCATCGATGTCGTTTTGGTGCTGCACGGCTTCTTGTTCTTTTTCAGAAACGGTCTTGGTCACTGCCAGCAAGGCCACCGCCATCACCACCAAGAACAGCACCATCATGGCCGTCATCATGTCCGAGAACGAAATCCAGAACGGTTTTTCGGCCTCATCACCACGGGCACCACGGGCACCTTTGGTGGCGGTATTTAAGCCTCGTCTGCTCATGACTCAGTGGGGCGTGTGTTTCCCGGCACCACCGCCAACACATCGTCCAACTCTTTGATGGAGGCACTGATGAGGCCCACGGCAGAAGAGAGCGTTTGCTGGAAGTCGTGGTTGGACAGGTTCAGGCTGTTGCTGACCGAGATGCGGAAATCTTCATAGGCCTTGGCCAAGACCTCGGCCACTCCAGCCGAGAATTCTTGGGTTTGCAACTGCGCTTGGTTCAAAGCCTGAGACGCCTGCTCAATGCGTTGCAGCACGTCCGAGGTGATGCTGACATCGGTCTTGGCGTTCTCGATCAGGCCTTTCAATTCCGTTAACAACAAGGCCACGCTGTCGCGGTGGTTTTGGTAATCTTTGAGGCCCTCTTGCAAACCCAACCCGGCTTGGTATAAAAAGGCGGCGACTTGGTTCAGGCTTTCTGAGGTGGTCGCCATTTGCCCGACGGTGCCACTGAACTGTCCCAAAGTCTGGCCGACGCTGGCACCCGCTTGGCTGAACTCGCTGGTGGCGCTGCGCAGTTGTTGCGCACCGTCGCCCATGCCCAACACCAGTTGTTGGGTGGCCGAGGTCATTTGTGTCAGGGCTTGGTGCAGCAAGGCTGTGGCTTGGCTCAATTGCTCAGTCAACTGCTGGCTGGACTTGGCACCGTCTTGTTGCAACGTGGCCACGCCCGCCAGTTGCTGTTGTAAAACACCGTTGAGTTGTTGGGCAAATTGACCCATCAATTGGGCCATGGACTCGGATGCCGCTTGATTCTGGTTTTGGTTTGCTTGCAGCAACGCTGTTCTGATTTCTGCCATGGGCGCGGCCAGTTGGCTTTGCAAGGCCTGCGAAACCGCTGTGGCCAGGCTGTCACCCAAGCGCTCGGCCAAGCGCTCAACCAACTCCAAGTTGAGACGCTCTTGGTGGGCCATTTGCGCTTGGCTGAGCTGAGTCAACAAGGGCTGCAAGGCCTGCAATTGGTGGGCGGTGTCTTGGGTGTGCAGCGCGGTTTCTTCCCAATACTGATCGGGCGAAGCCGCCGCAAAGCTGTTGTCCAACAATTCGGCGATGGCATCGACGCGGCCATACAACGTGTTCATCAGCAACTTTTCAATGAAGGTCGTGAGCATCGCAGCCGTGATGGCTGCCGCCGACACCAAGAAGGCCTGGCCGACCGAATGCATCAGCGACTCCAAGCTGCTGCGCACGGTCTCCGCGTTGGCGCTGACCTCAAAGTCTTGGAGACCGTGTATCAGGCCCGCAAAGGTGCCGATGATGCCCAGGCCCGTGAACAGGCCGGGCAGGTGTTTGAAAAAGTCGCTGCCAAGGCGGCCGTCGACCACCATGGGGCCATTCCAAAAGGCCTCGGCCGAGACGCTGGCGTGCCAGCTTTGGGGCGCGGTTTCGGTTTGGTAGAGGGTTTTGCTGTATTCCTGCCAAAGGTGGGCCAATCGACGGTCTTGCTGGAAGGCAGGTGCCAGATCGTCTGGGCTGATCGATGGGTTGAGGTTGCCCTGTGCGTTTAAAGCGCGACGTTGCTTTGCCTTCAAAGCCGACTGCAGTTTGAGCAATCGAAGCCAATGGAGCATGCCAGGCAACAAAAACAAGAGCACAAAGGACGCTGCCAGCAAAGCCAAAGCGCCCCCAGTGAGCAGCAGGTGAACGGGAATCGAATTCATGTTTAAAAGCCTGGAGACAAAGTCTTGGCAGACTATAGCGTGAGGGCCAATCCTTTTCTGTTTAAGCGGTCAGATTGACCAAATTACCGGTAGGGCCCATGGTTTGCAATTGCTGCTCGAAATGACTCAGGAATTGATTCAAGGAGGCGCTCTGGGGGTCGCCGCCCAAACTGCTCACCAAGCCCGAGTAGCTTTGCTGCAAGGGGTTGGGGCCTGTTTTGAGTTGAGTCACCAAGCTTTGCAGCGCGGTGCCAATTTGCGAAGTGGAGTCGAGCCTTTGGAGTCCTGGGTGAGGCGCGATCCCCTGGGGCGGCGTGGACGATGGACTCGGGGTCGGTGAAAGAGATAGCGATTGCGATTGCGCTTGCGTATGAGTTTGGGTTTGCAGCGCTGTCATGAGGCTCCTCATGAAGCTGCTCAAGGCCTGCACCGGGTTCGTCGGTGGACTTGTCGCCAAGGCATCTGAAACCGCTGAACTGTTCTCTGAGAGACCGAGTGGGGCTTGGGTGGCCGAGGGGGCGGCGTTTTGAGTCAGGGCAGTGGTGGTCGGCGGGCTGGTTTGGCCCATCGAGACCGCCAACGACGACATCACCATTTGCATCAAACGCGGCTGGGGCGGCGTGGCTTGGTCAAGGTGGTTGGAGAAGGCCGCTGATGAAGAAGGCGCAGGGGCCTGAAGGCTGTCGACGCTCCCGGAACGCTGGGTACCCGTCGTGCGCAGCGAAGCCAGCGACGAATAAGGATCGCTAGAAAATGAATGGAGTCGGTGAATCGACACAAAGGCTTTCTGAAAGGGCTTCCAAAAACAGCATCTTGTTGGAACGCTGAAAAAGGGCCGCAATCTTTGTGCCTGGGTGTTTTGGGCCTCAAAAAGCTAAAAAGCGGTCAACCTTCGCCGCTTTAAAGCCTTTCGGTCTTCGTTAAAGTGGCAATGAGACGTACAGCGTGGCCAATGTTTGCCACCCGCCTGCTTACTTGTCTTGGTACAGCAACTTGATGCTGATGCGGCGGTTGCGCGGATCGTAGGGGTCTTTGGGGTTGAAGGGCTGGGTGTCGGCCACCCCTTCGATGCGCGTGATGCGCTTGGGGTCCACGCCACTTTTCTCGAGCAATTGCCGGGTGGAGTCGGCCCGCTCTGCGGACAAAGACCAGTTGTTGCGACCGTCGTCACCGCTGAACTGCACGCTGTCGGTGTTGCCTTGCACGGTGACCTTGTTGTTCAAGCCCGTAACGGACTTGGCAACGGTGTCCATCAATTTTTTGGCTTTGGGCGACAACACATTGGTGCCCGAGTCAAACATGGCAAAGTCGGCTTTGTCGATGATCTCGATGCGCATGCCGTCTTTCTCGCGGGTCATCTTGACTTGGTCTTTCAATTTGGCCAGCTTGGGGTCGCTTTCCAATTGTTTTTCCAACTCTTTCTCGAGCTTGTCAAAGTTCTCTTTGTCAAGTTGTTCGGCGGCCTTTTTCTTCTCGTCTTCCGACATGTTCTCGGGGTCGCTGTGCTCTTGGGCATTGGGCGAGGGGTCATTTTCGGTCGGGCCGCCTTCGGAGCGAGGCGTCAGGCGTTCCATGGTCGCGGTTTGTTTGGCCGAAAACGGAAAACCGTCGGGGTCGATGATGGATCGGCCACCCAAAATGCCGTTGGAGCCCGCCAATTTGCCCATTTCGACCTGGCTGTGCGAAGTGGGTTTGAAGTAATCGGCGATGCTCTTGCGCTGCGAGCTGTTCGAAGCGCCCAGCAACCACATGAGCAAAAAGAACGCCATCATGGCGGTCATCATGTCGGCCAGCGCGATCTTCCAGGCGCCGCCGTGGGCACCGCCGTGACCGTCGTCCATCACCTTTTTGATGACGATGACGGGCGCTAATCCTTCCTCTTCTTTCGGTGCTTCGGCTGCCGCTGCATCAGCAGGTGCCCCCGCAGCGGCCTCACCCTCACCCGGTGCTGACGGCGGAGGAGCCGCCGCGACCGACGCTTCCGCGGTCGCCATTATTTGCCTCGCATGCCGTCAAAGACTTCGGCAAAAGTGGGCTGGCAGTCGTGGTTGATGGACACCCGCGCCGCTTCAATGATGAGTGGAGGGGGGTGGCCGTGCAAATTACCGATGATGATTTGTTTCACCACGCGCTGAATTTCACCTTCTTCATCGACCACTTGTTTGAGACGCATGCTGAAGGGCTCGACGATGCCGTAAGCCATCAACACCCCCAAGAACGTGCCCACCAGCGCCGCACCCACCAAACCACCCAACACGGAAGGGGGTTGGTCAATGGCGCCCATGGTTTTCACCACACCCAACACGCAAGCCACAATCCCCAGAGCGGGCAGGGCGCCGGCCATACCCGCCAAGGCTTCCGCGGGTTTGAGCGCGGCGTGGTGGTGGTGCTTGATGGCGTGGTCCATCACTTCTTCTACAGCGTAGGGGCTGACGTTGCCAGACGACACCACCAGCAAGCGAAGGGTGTCGGTGACCAAGGGCAACAGATCGTGGTCGTGCAGGATGGCGGGGTATTCGGAGAAGATTGCGCTGGACTCGGGGTTTTCAATGTGCGGCTCCAGCGCCACAGCGCCTTCGCTCTTCAGCATCTTCATCAGCTTGTTGACCAAAAACATGGTCTGCAAGAAATCGTCTTTTTTGTACTTGGAACCTTTGAAGACTTTGCCAATACCACTCCCAACGCCTTTGACGATGGTCATGCTGTTGCTCAGCAGCAAAGCCCCAATGGCCGCACCCAAAATCGTGGCGATTTCGCCAGGGGCCGCCTCGATGATCATCTCCATCGAGTTGCCTTCGGCGACGTAAACCCCGAAAACGCAAGCAAAAACCAATATCAAGCCAACGGCACCCATACCTGCTCCTAGATGTAACTTTTAGTATAGAACGTGACTTGACTGATTCAAAGGGGATTTCAGTGGCGCGTGTGCAATAAATTCGCGGGGATCAGCGAGGGCAGTTCACGCCAAGCGTCGCGGATTTCGCCCATCAGGCTGTGCACTTCGGCCAAGGCTTCCAAATCGTTTTGGGCATTGATGTGGATGATTCGGCGAATCACATAAGCGTAAAGCTCATTCAAATTCACAGCCAACTCACCGCCTTTTTCAAAATCCAAGGCGCCTTTCAAAGACACCAAGATGCGGCTGGCGCGTTGCAAGGCGCGGCCTTTTTCAGCGATGTTTTTGTGCTCAATATGGCCTTTGGCCATGTTGAAGTTGTCGATCAGACCGTCGAACAGCATTTGAATGAGTTCAACCCGGTTGGCCGTGGCTGCTTTGATTTCAGCACCGCCGTTGCCGTAATTTTCCATGGCGCGAAAATTGAGTCGCATGATGTCTGGCCTTCTTAAATGGTTGCGTTGACACCCTTTGTATCGGTGTCTTAGGCAAAAACTTGAGCCAGAATCACTCAGCCTTTGGACTTGGGGGCCTTTTTCTTGGGTAAATTGACCTCGATGTCCAGGTCTTCGCGCAGTTTCTTGACGATCGCGCTCAACATCTGGCTGACCCGTGACTCGGTGACTTCGAGCACGGCGCCGATTTCCTTCAGGTTCAACTCTTCAACATAGTAGAGGTTCATCAGCAACTGTTCGCGTTGGTTCAGTTGGGTGATGGCCTCGGTCAGGTTGCGCATGAACTGGGCTTGTTCAACAATCACTTCGGGCTGTTGAGAGTTGTCGTCGGCGATGCCCATGACCTCTTCGGTCATGACTTCCATCGAGTAAGTCTCAAAGCGTTTGGCTTGGCCGCGCTCTTTGTGAAACTCTTCAATGTCCTTGCCCATGTGCTCGGCGAGCTCGGCTTGGGTCGGTTGACGGCCGAGCTCACTGACCAGGACGTGCGTTGATTCGTTGTGGGATTTGTTGAAGCTGACCGCCGAGCGGGGCAAGAAAGACAGTCGCCTGACCTCGTCCAGAATGGCACCCCGAACCCGGCTGTGGGCAAAACTCTCGAATTCAATGCCCTTACTGGGATCGAAGGCATTGGCCGCTTCGAGCAAGCCAATCATGCCGACTTGAATCAGCTCATCGAGTTCCATGAAGGGGGGGATGCGGACTTTCAGGTGCAACGCCACGCGCTTGACCATGCCCATGTGGGCCACGATCAAACTTTCGTGGTTGTTTTGTACCTGTTCGTAAAGTCCTGCGCCGCGCACCATGGTCAGCTCCGCGTTTGAACCAAGCGTTCGACAAAAAACTGCATGCCGCCGCTCAAGCTGTCATCGACCGCCAAACCTTCGGTCTCTTTGGCCAAAAGTCGGAAGTCTCGCGCGGCGGAGCTGCCAGGGGCATATTCCAAAACCGCTTGGTATTTTTTCAGGGCGCCCAAGATCATTTCGTCTTGTTCAATGGTGCCCAAATATTGAATGGTGTGGTCCAAAAAGCGCGCGCAAACTTGGTTGATGCGCTCGAACAATTGGCGGCCTTCGCCTTGGCTGTTCATGCCATTGGCGATCAAATAGATGTTGTCCAAGCCAAAGTCTTGAATCATGACTTTGATGGTGCCGTAAGCATCAGCAATGGAGGAGGGGTCGTCCCGCACCACCACAAAACGTTTGGCGCAGGCCGACATGAAGGCCAGCACATAAGGCGAAATACCGGCGGCCATGTCGACAATCAGGAAGTCGACCTCGTTTTCCAGCGAGCTAAAGGCCTGCACGATGCTGGCCGCTTGCAGTTCGCTCAAGCCCGCCATTTCATACATGCCAGAGGCGCCGGGTACCAATTGCACGCCTTGTCGGGTCGTGACGATGATCTCAGAGAGCGTTTTTTCGCCACTCAAGAAGTGGCTCAAGTTGTAGGGGCAACGAACCCCCAAGGCAATTTGGGCGTTGGCCAAGCCCAGGTCGGCGTCAAACAGCATCACGCGTTTGCCCGACATTTGAAGGGCGACGGCCAGATTGACGGCGACGGTGGTTTTACCCACGCCGCCTTTGCCGCTGGCGATGCCGATGACTTGGGTTGCAGTGCTCATGTTGGGGTTCACGGGGTGGGGTTAGCGCCAGGCGAAGGCCGAAGGCTGAGCGGGCACTGCAACAACAGGTGCTTGCGGTGGGAGAGAGGCTGTTGGCAAAGGAGACACCATTTGGGACACCATTTGGGACACCATTTCCGGGCTGGAAGTCGGGCGGGGTGACAGCGGCAAAAAGGCCAAGTCCAACAGGTGTTGCAGGGAGAAATCAGGCATTAGATTTTGCAAATGGTCTCCCGTGCTGCAAGCAGACACGGCGCAACTATTATGGCTCAAAAAGTCCAATAACGACCAAGGGGGGCTGGCTTCATCGAGCTTGCTTAAAAACAGGCTTTGGATGGGTAAATTGGATTTGAGCAAGACCCGGTCCAGGCTGGTGTTGCTGGAATCGGCCGGCATCACCGCGTGGCACTGGGCCTTGGGAATGGCGGCCAAGACTTCTTGCACGCGCAGGGCCATTTGGACACCGGGGGTGTCGATGACGATGAATTTCTTGCCAGAAAGCTCCTCCATCACGACCCGCAGAATGTCTTGCGTCGGCGCGCGGAAGCAGTCAATGCCCATTTTGGCGGCCAGCATTTGGGTTTGGCTCCAAGCACCCACGCGGGTGTCTTGGTAGCTAATCAGGGCCACGTCTTCGGGCTCTAAGGAACTGCTGACGTTGGCGCTCAGGGCGTTGTTCAACAAACGGGCGGCCATCAAGGTTTTACCGGCGCCAGAAGGGCCCGCCATGATGTGAACGCCCTCGGTGGGTGTCGGCACATTCGCTGTTTGACGCGCCAAAATTTGGCTCATTTCCTGACGCAGCACCTGCAGGGCCTCTTCGGGGGTTTGCAGGTCTTTCAAACTGTCCAATAACAAAGCCAGCAGGCCTTGGGGAATTTGAGATTGGTTCATGGCCTCGACCAAAGGCTGCAAAGCGGGGGCCAAGTTCAAGTTGGCACGCCAGGGCAGTGTTTGCTGACCCAAGCGGAATTCCTTGCGCAATCCGGCCAACTCTTCTCGCACCAACTCCACAATTTCTCGGCTGCGCAAATAGTCCCGGGCATTGCTTTCAGGCGAGGGCATCTCGGCTTCTGCATCGACCGAGTTCTGAGCGGCCCGGTTGAAGTTCGCTTTTTGGCTTTGGGTCAAGACGGAATCGAAGCTGACTTTGCCGCCCGCGCTTTGACGACCGGTTTGACCTGGCTGCACATGCATCGGCTGGCTGGACGCTTCGGCGCTTTCATCCGCCAAGTCAATGGCCACGACCAATTCGGTTTCGCCATGAATTTGGTGGTTAGAGATGATCAGCACGTCGGCGCCGTACAAAGCAATGGCTTTTTCGGTAGCGGCGCGGGTGTCTCGGGCCAAGATGCGTTTGAGTTCCATGGTTCAGTTCTCTTTTGTTTTTAGGGGCGCAGATCAGGATTTGTTTTCGGCTTTGACCGTGTGGATCACTTTGACGGTTTGGTCTTCAGGAATTTCGCTGTAAGACAAGATCGTCATGTCGTTCACTCGGTTCTTGGCGGCCTTGGACAGCCAAGGTCGAATGCCAGGGGACACCACCAAAACGGCGGGGTGGCCTTGTTCTTCCACTTCATGGGCGCCTGAACGCAAGGCGTTGAATAGGCGCTCAGACAGGCCGGGTTCTAACACCACGTTTTGGCCCGGTTGGGTGTTTTGCAGGACGTTGTGCAAGAGTTGCTCCAAGCTGGGGTCCAGGGTGATGACGGACAAGGTGTTCTGTTCGTCCACCAGGGTTTGCACGATCATTCGGCCGAGGCGAGGGCGCAGGGTGGCGGTCAAAATATCGGGCTCTTGCGTTTTGATGGCCGCCTCGGACAAGGTTTCGGCAATCGTGCGCATGTCACGAATCGGCACGCCTTCGCGCAACAAGCCTTGCAAGGTGCGGGTGCAGGCGCCCAAAGAGAGCTTGCCGGGCACCAAGTCTTCCACCAATTTGGGTGATTTGGCGGCCAATTTATCAAGCAATTGCTGAACTTCGTCGTGGCTCAAGAGATCCGCCGCGTTGTCGCGCAGCACTTTGTTCAAGTGAGTCGCCACGGCCGTGCTGGCGTCGACCACGGTGTAACCCAAGGTGCGTGCGTGGTCGCGTTGTGAAGGGTCGATCCAAAGGGCTTCCAAGCCAAATGCGGGCTCGCGGGTGGGGGTGCCGCTCAATTTGCCGTAAACCTGACCGGGGTTGATGGCCATTTCTTTGCCAATCTTGATCTGGCCTTTGCCACGCACCACGCCTTTTAAGACGATTTGGTAGCTGTCGGGGTCAATGTTCAGGGCATCGCGGATGCGCACAGGTTGAACCAAGAAGCCGAGTTCGGCGCTGAGTTTTTTGCGCACGCCCTTGACCCGGGACATCAATTGGCCGCCTGTGTCGGCGTTGACCAAAGGAATCAGTCCGTAGCCAATTTCCAGGCCGATCAGATCGACCGCGTCGACGTCGTTCCAATCCAAGTCTTTGTTGGCGATTTCAGTGGCTTTTTGTTCTTCAGTGGGCTGAACCACGGCCAATTCTTCTGTTTTGCTGCGTTGCACCATGTAGCCCATGCCGCCGGCCGCAGCGCCCAACAACAAGAAGACCATGTGGGGCATGCCCGGCACCAAGCCCATAAAAGCCAAGATGGCGGCCGAGACAAACAAGGCGGTGGGGTTGGCCAATTGGCTGGTGGCTTGTTCGGTCATGGACTCCGAGGTGGTCACCCGGGTCACGATGATGGCGGTGGCCAAGGACAAGAACAAAGACGGAATTTGAGCGACCAAACCATCGCCGATGGTCAGCAGGGTGTAAATGTGTCCGGCGTCAGCCAACGACAGGTTGTGCTGACCGATGCCAATGGCCAAGCCGCCGATGATGTTGATCATCAAAATCAACAGGCCGGCCATGGCGTCGCCACTCACAAACTTAGAAGCACCGTCCATGGAGCCAAAAAAGTCGGCTTCTTGGCTCAACTCTTCACGGCGCTTTTTGGCGGTGGCTTGGTCAATCACGCCGGCGTTCAAGTCGGCGTCAATCGACATTTGTTTGCCGGGCATGGCGTCCAGGGTAAAACGGGCGTTCACTTCAGAAACGCGGCCAGCCCCCTTGGTCACCACAATGAAGTTGATGATCATCAAGATGCCAAAGATGATGAAACCGACCAAGTAGTTGCCACCAATCACGATCTCACCAAAGGCCGCCACCACCTTGCCGGCGGCTTCCTGACCCTCGTGGCCATTGACCAAAATGACTCGCGTCGAGGCCACGTTCAGGGCCAAGCGCAACATGGTGGCGAACAACAAGACGGAGGGGAAGGACGAGAAATCCAAAGGTTTGCGGGTGCCAATGGCGATCATGACGATCAGCAAGCCGCTGGCAATGTTGAAGGTGAACAACACGTCCAACAACCAAGCCGGCAAAGGCAAGATCAGCATGGCCATGATCATCAGCACCAAGCCGGGAATGCTCAGGCTGTTCAGGTTGAACTGATTCAAATTCTGTCGAATTGTTGACAGGGATAAGGTGGTCATGGGCGTTCTGGGGTTGGCGGTCTTTAATTCAGTTCAATCGAAGCAATCTTTGTGCCATGAAAAACCGACGTTATTTCTGTGGTTCGTGCTTGGCTGGAAAAGTGGCAAGACCCTTCCGGTCACGGTTCTTGCAATAAGAGACAGCCACCTGAAATGAGAGAACCTATGGACAACAATTTACTTTCCAGCAACTTGGCTACCGGTTTGACATCACTTGCCTCGTCAAACCCTCTGGGCGCCAGTCCAGACGCCACTTCTGGGAATTCGGGAACCGCTGTCAACACCGTCAAAGGGGCGGACTTTGCGAACCTTTTTGCCCAAATCATGGTCGATTCGACGGGGCAAAACCTTGCCGGTGGGCTCGCCAATGGCGCTGCTTCGCTGGCCAATTCTGCCGCTCCGGGAACTTCGGCAGCGGGGATGCCGTATTTGCCCTCAGGCCTAACCACCATTCCATTGGGGCCCCAGTTGCAATTGGTCACTGCAGCCAAACCCTTGCCCGATGGCTCCAGTTTGTTGGCTTTCGCCAGATCCCAAGGATTGGACGAATCGACGGTCAGCCATTTGTTTGCTGAAATGAGTCAGAAAATCAGCACCGCCTCGGTCCTGGGTTCTTCAACCCCCATGAGCCAGAGCGCCCCAGGGGCCGACCTGCAGGGCAA
>Ga0208381_1000589_pt1 | contig 12157 bp, 10 predicted proteins | sample CryBogCBE13Jul09_FD_184572 | JGI IMG/M metagenome (GOLD analysis project Ga0208381, IMG submission 184572) | Freshwater microbial communities from Crystal Bog, Wisconsin, USA - CBE13Jul09 (SPAdes) (version 2) | ecosystem: Environmental > Aquatic > Freshwater > Lake | place: Crystal Bog...
ATAGCTTCTTCTAATGCATCCGTAATTCTTAAGACTTCATAAATACCGCGCCTTCCAACCAGCCCTTTTCCATTACACTTCTCACAACCTTTACCATGTTTTGGATGAATTTGTGGGAGCTCTTCTTGTTTAAATCCTAACTTTAAAAGTATTTCGTCTTTCGCTTTCGGGTCATCTTCTAAGCAAAATTCACAATTTTTTCTCGCTAAGCGTTGCGCTATGATTAACGATACAGCTGATGAAATCATAAAGTTAGGTACGCCCATATTTAAAATGCGACTGATCGTGGCAATTGCATCATTCGTATGTAGTGTTGAAAATAATAAGTGTCCAGTCAGTGCCGCTTTAATGGCAATATCAATAGTTTCCTGGTCTCGAATTTCACCCACCAGAATCACTTCAGGATCTTGTCTTAAAAAGGATCTTAAGATAGCACTAAACGATAAACCAATTTTTTCATTGGCTTCAACTTGACCGGCACCTTCTAGGTAATACTCAACCGGATCCTCTGCCGTCAAAATATTAATATCGGGTCGATTAATTTCTTTTAAGGCAGCATAAAGTGTAGTGGTTTTGCCTGAGCCTGTAGGGCCTGTAACTAAAATCATGCCCTGAGGCGCATGAATCGCATCCTTTACTTTTTCGTAATCAGCCTTGTCGAATCCAATTTGGTCGAGCGACAATACAGAGTCGCCTGCCAAAATACGCATCACGAGTCTTTCACCATTTTTAGTAGGTAGCGTATTAAAACGGAAATCAATTTCTTGGCCACCTTCTAATTTCAAGGTAATTGCACCGTCTTGTGGAAGCCTTCTTTCCGCAATATCGCAATCCGCTAAAATTTTGAAGCGTGTCGTCACCGCCGCATAATTTTTAAAAAGGTAAGGGCCATAAAAGTCGACGATTTGCATGACACCATCTTTTCTCATACGCACATTCGCAAACGTCCTAAATGACTCAATATGGATGTCGGATGCCTTTTCTTGAATCGCTTGCGTCAGTATCTGATTACAAAACTCCATAACGAGGTCAGGATCATTCACATTCCATTTCTCTCGTAAGGTTTTTTTCTTTGACTGATTGACCTGTGCTTTTTGATTGGTATTTGCAAAATTATTTTGTGCGGTAAATTTCTTTAGATACCCCGAAATTTTTGGGTTATTTATGAGGCTCTCAAAATGACTCAATGTGGTCATCTCAAACATCAGCTCATAATGCGTGTGATTTTTTAATTCATTTTTTAATTCGATATTTCGAGGGTCAACGATGAGAACCTTTAAAAAGTTATCCTCGAACTGGTAAGGCAGTATCGTATTTTCAATGAGAAAGTGAAACGGTAAAGCGGTCACTGCCGATTCATTAATCTCTTCTGCTAGAGGGAATGCTTTGGGAAGGCTCGCGGCCTTTGAAAAAACTTTTAGAAGTTGCTCTTCTTCAATAAGATTACTTTTAATGAGGTGAATAAGCTTACTTGACCAATCAAGGTCCTTGATGGCGTCACTGTTAAGCACTGCGGAATCTAATTTACCTGCGTTAACAATCGCCTTAATCGATCGCTCACTGGTTTGCGCTGTAAAGCCTGCCATGATTACTTACCTGTTTTTTTGCTATTGTCAGCAGGTTGGATGTTTTGATTAATAAACTTTGGTAATAAATTTTTATCTTTGCTGTCTAGCGAATTATCTTTAGCATTCTTTGATGCGTCTTTTGTTGGGACTTCTTCTTTATTGCCTTCAATATTAATAGGTAAAGTAGAAGATGGAATAAGAGCTAATTCACCGTAAGAGCTTGCTAAATAAATACCGTATTTATTAATATTCACGATATAGAAATTCTTAGGTCCTAAGGGTTCACCTTCTTTAACCGGCCACGCGTAATCTGAAAGTGATTTACCATTAAATCCCATGTCTATATTCATGTACTCTCGAATACCCGCCTGGGATAAGCCAATCGAAGCACCGTTGTTGTTTGATTCAAAATCTTTATTGGTGCGGTGCTTGGTGATGGAGTCACAATTTTGATTTGTGTTTTTGGTGACTTCACCCATAAAGTAACAAGCGGCCTTAGCTAGTTCTTGTGTTTTGTAAGGTCCGTATTCCACGATGAAGATTGGCTTGCTGTTATCTGTTTGTTTTCTGATTGAAACAGAGCGATTGATAAAGTCTGAATAATTAAAGAGAAAGTCTTTAGCCTGTTGTTTTGCTTCTTTTTCAGAAAAAGCAGCGCTTAAGTCAAAAAAGAAACCGTTATGATCACCCTGAGCGTTTGATGTAATGATAGGAATAGCTTGATTTCGAGCTGTGTATTCGTCACTTCTTTTGTCAAAAATACTGACCACACGATAATATCTTGCATCTTTTAAAGCCCTTAAATCATCCGGTCTTGAGTAGACGGAATAATTAGCACTATCAAGCGTGCCATATTGGGGCGAATGTTTTAATCCTTTTGCAAAAGGATCCTGCAATGCATTATCTGCATGGGCAAGGCTTATTACCGATATAAGAAAGTAACCGGCTAAAGCTAAGAAACATTGAAATGACTTAAATGGATTCATATTTAAAGTTTACTGATTAATAAAAGGTATATCAAATACAACTTTCATTTCAACATCGGACTGCTGGGGTTGAATCACAATCTGTTCTAGAGGAATACTAACAGAGGGGATCAACCTCGTTAACGTATTTCTCGCCAATTGATAGCTCGCATATTTACCTTTAATAATTAAAGTAAATGAAAGGTAGTTAAGTTTTGACCCATCATTTCTGTTATTTTGAAATGCTGAAGAAATATTATTCGTGATATTTAAATTACCCGGTACCTTTTTCATCAAATTATTAATGATTGGCTTATTTTTAATTTGATCGATCAGCGAGGTGCCATTGGATGCAATCTTATTAGCTGTATTATTGGCCTCATCCTTAATAAATACATTTTTTTCAAGTGCTGGTTTTTCAATATCAATATTTTCACTATTCACATTACTGGGTTTGGCTTGAAATTTAATTTCTTGCTTGATGATGCTGAGTCCGCTTTGCTCAAATAACCTAATCGCCTCATCCAAAAAGCCTTGAGCTTTTGATTTATTAGGATATTTTGCGCCTAAGGTATTAAATTGCTCATGACTCTCTCGATTGAGCTTTGTGATATCAGCTAATCTTTTTTGAAGTTTTGAATTTTCTTCCTTTAATTCGTTAAAAGTTAAAGTCTCTGATGCACTCTTATTTTGTTGAGCGCTATGCGCACCGCCTCTTAAAATAAGGCCTAAGCTTAGAGCAATCAAAATAAAGGTAATCACAAACCACATCACAGCCTTTTGGCCAGACGCTAAATACTCGTAGGTATTGATACTAAACGTGTGACTTTTTGTCATCACAAAGTCAGCGCTCGCTGTTACGTCTTCTTTGGGCATACTTGATTTCGGCTTTGTGTCATCAAAGATGTCTCCTAATTTTTCTTCACTCAATATCTCATCTAAAAGGGCTTGGGCTTCTTTTGATAACGGTAATTTATTTTTACTCTGCGCCATTATTTTGATCCTATCGAGCCTGTGATCTCAAAATAATCAAGCGCTGCATCATTTCTTTTAAAGACATCAATTTTGATATCTTTGAATGTATTGATGGCAAGCATCTTTCTATAAAAACGATTAATTTCAGAGACTGATCTTCCGTTACCATAAATAGCAAAACTCTTTTCTTTAATAAGAAGCTGCTCTAATTCAAGGTCCTCGGGTAATTCCTTATTAATTAATCGATACACCTCATCATTTAAAATACCTTGCAAGCTCGCATTGAGTAATTGTGTTTGTGATTTATATGTATTGGTATCTTTTTGTAGTTCAGCTACTTTTAAGCGGTTTAATTTCAGATCAGAAACTAATGATCGATATTCATTTGAGGGGTTATTTAAATCAATCAATGTACTTTTGCTATAAAGCCCATATAAAAATTGAATTCCAATCACGACCGTTAACACTAAAGTTATTTTCTTTAATGTGTCCACATAATCAAAATTCATTTGTATGAATTGAGACTGCGGATGCAAATCAAGCTGTGAACTTCGAATGATTGAGTTCAATGTTCGAATGTTCTTTAACTTATAAGCCCCGATATTAGGAGCTAAGCCTGAAGAACTTGAAATTTTTGATACTTTAGGTAGATTTCTTTCAAGTAACGTTTTATCTAACTCACCTTTATCAAGGTGCACACATTCAAATTGGTGTTTAAGCGATCGTAAGTTAGCTAATTTAAAATTCTTATGAATAAGATCAAAAATGATATCTTCTTTCTCATAATCAGAGATCAAGAAAATCGTTCTTAAGTTGGATGTTTGAATCTCATCTTTTAGAAAGGTAAATGCTTGTTTTAAATTGCCTGAAATTCTTGTTGCCACTTCATCCCAAAATTCGTTTTGCGTTTCTTCTTTTTTAGGAATCTCATTCAGCAGCGTTTCATCTAAGTCAGAGATATCCACTTTAGCAATGGTGAGCTCATGAAGTCCTACATAGATTAACTTATTATTATTTGGACTTAAATGAAAGACACAAAAGGGTCTATTCTTTTCAGCTTCAGAAAGTGAAGTGTAAACAGCCTGAATAATCGATTGCGATTCTGGAACAAATCTTGTGGGATATAAATTACCGTTGAGTACCATGGAGGTGTAATCATCAATAATTTTTTTAGATGTCGCTGAATAGAGCAACACTGATTCATTATCAGGTTTTTTTGTATAAAGATAATTCGCTCTAATTTCAGCATCTTTATAATCCACTAAATCATCATCAAACTCTTTCCAAAATTCGTAAGGTTCTTTGATTAAAGTTTGATACTCACTCCTTTCATTTCTCTTACTTAAATCTAAAGGAATCTCTATCGTTTTTACATTTGAAATGGCTTGTGGGAAGACCACGGTGACAGTATTGCCTTCTAATTGATAAAGCTTTGCAAGTCTTTGTAAATGATCACTTAAAAGATCTATATCTTGGCCAATATGGTTTGGATCTATTTTTTTAGAGAGTTTCCAGCGAATAAAACTTGTCTGAATACGACTCTTAGTGCGCGCATATGACAATGTAATTAAGAATTCTTCTGGGAGGATTCTTAATATAATGCCTTTTTGCACTGAAGTTTTTTTTGTATTCTCTGACATGGCTTAAATTAATTGAGTAGCGCTTTCTTTTTTCTATCGTATTGAGCTTTTGTAATATATTTTTTTGAATAAAGCTCTTCAAGTGCATCAAAAACTGAAATCTCTTCCTGAACCTTTTCTTCTTTTTCCTCATGGTCTAAATTTAAATCAATGCCTTTTACAGCAGCCTTAAATTCATCTGTGATAATGGTTTGATTCAATGATTTTTTTGCAGGCTTCATAAGCAAGTAAATGAGCGCAACATCCATTATTCCGAATAGTGTGATAAAAAAATAAGCATGCTTATTTATAAATGCAAATGCGTTCGTAAACACCATCTCAATAATTTACTTGCTTGATAATTTTATTGCTGTTGAGATTCGTAATCACAGTAGGTTTGATGAATACTAATAGTTCACTTCCTGAATTTCCTGCAAGCTGACGTCCGTTGAACCATGACGTAATGGTACTGAGTGGGCCTAAGTTTGTCGTACCTGGCAAGCCATCAATTTCTTTTTCATTATCTTCTTTTTTCAAACCTGCCATGACGATTATTTGACCTGGCTGTGCAACAAGCTTAGCAGCAATAGCATTCTCGGTAGTATTACTTGTCAGACTTGAACTTGCTAGTTGTGTTTCTGAATAATCAAAATCTAGCTCTATATTGTCATTATGTTTATTGATGTTGGCTGTAATTTTCATATTTAAAGGAGCTTTAAGTTCGCCAACTGTTTGTGCATTTCCAGTGGTTCCAACCGATGACACAACACCAGCAGTTGTTAAATAGTCTCTATTTGTGATTGTTTTGCTTACGGACCCTGTGCCCCCATCCTTAATTAATATCATAGGGTTCGATATTCTGCGACCAACGGAGTTGGTTTCAAGCGCACTAATAAGCGTTTGAATATTAAATGTTTTAGAATTGATTGTAGAAAAACTTATGGCGCCTGAAGCCCCGTCAAGATTTATGGGGGATAAAGCACCACCACCATGGAAATTTTTGGCAATAGCCGTTTTGAGTTCGCTTTGCCAGTTGTTGCTCACTTCTAAAATATAAATTTCAAGAAGCGCTTGTTTTACTGGTTTGTCTTGATCATTGATAAATCGAGCAGCTAATTGAGTTTCTACAACCGTGCCAGCTATTAAGATGCCTGTCGAGTCTTTGTTGATTGTCACGCAACCTGTTAATTCAGGAGATACAAAACTTGGATCTGACTGTGTGATGAGCTTGTCAGTTTGATTATCTGTCGGTTTTGGTGCAGCTGGATTTATTGAGGCCTGAAGATTATTGTTATTAATATTATTTGGGTTATTAGAATTAAGATTTGGAGGGCTTATAGCGTTATTCATAACTGAATTAGCATTAATATTGTTAGCCGTTAAATTGCCATTTGAAATTGTATTAGTGTTAGTTTTAGTTGATGGTAGATTCGCAGAAGCATTGGCTTTGTTTGTAAGAGTATTATCTGTAATATTATTCGTAATATTTTGGACTGAGCTTCCAAGAATATTTTTTCCATTGATATCTTTTCTCGGCGCACATTTTTCTCTAAAAACAGAATAATTAGTTAATAATTTTTCCATGTTTTCAGGGGTATCGTTGTATACACTAAATTTCTCAATGACCTTTTCTGTGCCATTTTTTAAATCAGGATTAAATGTAGCTATAGTTTTAGCTGTATCTTTTGGAGCTGATTCTGAAAAGGCTATAATTGATTTTCTAAGGTCGCTTAAGTCTGCATTTTTCTTTCTATAAATTTGCTCTTGATTGATTTGGTACAAGAGATTTCTTACAAAGACTTGGGCAGACTTTGACTCCACCTCATTCATGTAACTACTTATTTCTTCTTCCGATAGCTCGTCATTTTTTTTACTGATTTTTGCAATGATCTCATTAATTTTTTGGCTGTCATTTGCAACAGCGAATGTGTCTTTAATTTTGTCAGCACTTAATTTAATGTTTCCTGAAACATTCTCATTAGAGAATACAATCGTTTTCATGTCAGGTTTGAAGGAAAGTTTTAACTTAAAGTCACTCGCAATCTTTTCCATGATTTCAAGAAGGCTACCGCTATATTGCCCTCTTAAGTAGCCCTTTTCTTTTATGGCATCCTCTTCTGTAAAGTGGGCGATTAAATCTGCTCTTTTTGATAATTCAGTAAGACCTGAAATGATTGGCTGATTATTAAATGTCACGGAAGTTTGTTCTGACAATCTCTTATATGTCTTTAAATCTTTTTTATACTGTTCTAAACGCTTGCTGATTTTAAAGTTGCTGCTTGATTGGTCATCCAGACTAAGCAGGTAATTATTTTCTTCTTCTTTGAGCTGTTTAATAATGTCTGAAGATAAGTTAGCTTTTGATTCAACCAAGTACTCGAGAAAATCAAAGTTTTTTAAACTCGTAGGTCCATAGGTAAATTGAACGAGTGTGCGAGCCGGTGCCGGAGGAAGTTGCGTATTACTAAAGTCTTCTGTGATCTTATCTGATCGATTAATAAAATCTTCAATCGCCTCTTTTTTAGATACATTCACTCTTGTGGCGTCGACACAACCCACAAGAAGCATGCACATAAAAACTAGTAAAAATTTTATAGTTGATTTCATAAAAAAATTGAATCGGGATAGATATTGATTTGTTTATATAATTCATAGAATTATATAGAAATTTCTGGGCTAAATCTTTAAGAAATAAACTAAGGGTACGGCCAAAGTTAAATACACGCCAAATGGGAGTGCGCTTGAGAGATCTGCTCTTTTTTTAAGCATAAGGGGTATAGCAAAAAGAAGCCCTATCCATGACGCCAAAAAGAGCAGGGCAACAACTTTGTATGCGCCAACCCAGACTCCGATTGAAGCTAAGAGATACTTGTCCCCGTCTCCAAAGCCGTCCTTTCTTCTTAATTTTTTAAAGATGATGTTGATGCTGAAAAGAATTAGAAAGCCCACAAGAAGCCCTAAAATACTAAAACTTACTCTAAGGCCATGAAGGTAATAATCGTAAAAGATACCTAAAGCCCCTATAAAAATCATCGTGGGTAAATGTAAAAGCTGATGGATATAGTCCGTTAAAAAACAGAAAGTAAGCCCTGTTGCAAATGCTAATAGAAATAGACTTTCGGGAAAGGGATAGTGAGTAAATAAAATTACATAAATCAAACCTAAAAAAACTTCAGCCAAAAGATAATTCAAAGATATATTAAATTTTTGGCATGCACATTTTCCTCTTTGTAGTAACCAAGAAAAAATGGGTATGAGCTCTAAAGGGGTGAGAGATTTTTCACAGAATCTACATCTTGATGAAGTTAGGATGGATTCATCATCTTTTAGCCTCATGGCAGACGCCATGATAAAAGAACCCACAGCAGATCCAAGACAAAATACTAAAAAATAATATAGAAAATTGATATTCATAAGGCTAATATCATATCCTGTGATGATGATGAATTACAAAAAACTCAAAAATGGATTCTCTATGGCAGAACTTCTTGTTGCCTTGAGTATCTTTGCTTTGATTTCTACAATAGGGCTAAGTGCTTTTGGATTTATTACTAAAACTCAATTTATAAATAGGTCAAGGCTTGAAAACGAATTGCTTAAGGAAGTAAAGATCTCTAACTGTATTAAAAAAGTTAAATATGAAATTATGAAATGTCAAAATCCAGCCAATCCATGCCAATTAAATATCACTAGTTATTGTCGGTCTCAAGATTTTTAATTAATTTCTTTATCTCACTTCGATCAATATTAAATGTATTTGTACTTGAATCATATGCGTAAAAGTAAATTTGCTGATTTAATGTAAATGAAAAAGTTGGTAAATTTGAATTATTCAGCGATAGATTTGTTAAATAGTTGCTATTCAAGTTCTGATATTTATCTTTAATATAATTCTGAATACTACTGTCTGAATTTAAAGAGATATTAGCTACAAATATAGAAAAGATAGCAACTAATATGATAGCTAAAGGCAATGCATAACCTTGTAAATTATTTTTCATGTTTATTCTTTTGAAAGAGAAATAAAATTCATAACTAAATCTGGTCGTGATACATAAAAATCAAAAGTCACTTCATCGTATGAATTACTCGAGTTCACAGTAAAAAAATTTTCATTTGTTTGAAATATTGGTTTTTCTGCTACTAATTTTGAGGTCTTTGTTTGAGAACATGGGCCATTAGATCTTGAAATAGGCATTGGTGGACACATATTTTTATCATGACAAAGATAATACATATTTGATGCTGAATCTTGAACAAAATAGAATGATTCGTTTGCAGATCCCAAGCAAGATGAATTACTGAAAGCATTTAAATGTTGATCAGAGTTTTGATGGGGAGAATAAGAAGATACAAAATTATCGAGATCTAACAAAGCTAAATTAAATGCATTATACATTTCTTGCTGTTTTACATTTTCATCATTCATATTTTGAATAAAATGGATCAATTGAAATAAGGCTGTAGTCACAATACTTAATATCACTGTGTAAGCTAATAATTCAACAAGAGACATACCTCTTAATTTTTTATTTTTCAAAAACATATATTAAGTTTCGCTGTGACTTGTTAACACAAGCAATGTTGAATCATCATCCACTTTAAGCTTCTGATTTTTTACAAACGATAATATCTGCTCCACTTTTTCAAGGGCGGATAAATCTTTCTGTCTTTTAGCGATACCAATTAATCCGGGCATACCCAATTCTTTTTCTTCGTTGCCCTTAATTAATTTAGCTTCTGAAATACCGTCTGTTGCAATGTAAATTGCATCAGATACTCCAAGCGTGACTTGATTTAAGCTTGGCTCAAAGGAATCCTTATTCACTACACCTAAAGGAGGGGATGAGGCATCAAATAAACTATCTTTATCTTTGTTTAAATAAAGTACCGGATTATGTCCACAGTTCACAAATGTCACTTCATTGGTGTCTAAATCATGCCAACCAATGACACTTGTTACAAAACGATCGGCAGATCCGTGCGACTGAATTTCATCATTCATTTTCTTAGCAATTAAATCGGCTCCGAGTTTATGTCGTGCGAATAATCTAAAGAGCGCGACTGATCTCGCCATGAGTAATGCTGCGGGCAATCCTTTACCCGAAACATCACCCTCAATAAATGCGATCTTGTTTTCTACTTTTAAGTAATCAATAAAGTCGCCTGATAGAGACTTATAAGGAATCACACCACCTGAGATTGTGGGATATAAATCCCTTTTCGGAAATAAAACAGTTTGAATCGTAGTCGCCTCTTCAATATCTTTTTGAATCGCACGATGTGTCACAAATTTTTGCCCAATGAGTGAGCCGTAGGTGACTATATTGCCTGTGAGTAAAAGTCCTAATGCAATCGGGGCATTAAAAATTAAACCGCTTGATAAAAAGCTATAAATCGTAATACCCATCATGGATACGATGACAATAGGTAATGCGATTAATGTGTAATGAAGTTTTGTGCGAACGATTAGAAATGAAAATAATATTGATAGGGCGGTACAGAAAACGAAGATGAGTCTATCAAAAGCAATGTGGTAGGTAATAAAGCGATGGGCCAGGATCTGATCAATCGATTGCAGATGGAATAAGGGACCCGGCATATCCTCCTCCAAACTCGTGGAGTGTAAGTCACCCAATCCTGATGCGGCCGAACCTATGACGACTATTTTGCCTTCTAGATTTTCACTATTCTTTTTTAAGATATTGCCGGCAGATATTGTTTGAAATCGACTCAAGTGTCCGTGGTGATAAATCAGTGTGCCGTTATCTGAAAGCTCTGTTGAAACTTCGCCTGTCTTAATCAGAATCGATTGCGTTGTATCATCAAGTTTAATCAAATGATTCTTTGCACCCTGTGCCACTCTTAAAAGATCAAGACTTAAAGAGGGTAAGATTGCATCTTTTGAACGAGCAACCATGGGCGTTTCACGAATCAGGCCTTCTGATTTATAGGTATTTACAAATCCATTGCCGTGAGCGTTGAGCAAAGGTTCTATCGGCATCAAGAGTGAATTCGTCTGAGGTAAAACCTCTTGCACGTCCCCTACTGTGACGAAACGATTCATTATTTTTTGATTTTTTTTGTTGTCTTCATTAGATAACGCAAATGCGGTCACAACCGGATTGGATGATGCGGCTTTTCCTAAAAGCTCATCACCATCTTGAGCCCCTGCTGAGGTTAAAGTGCTTAAGGGTAAATTTAAAGTCTTCGCAATGTTGTCTGGTGCGAATCGATCTTTTTCAGTAATTAAAATATCAAGGCCAATCGCGGCAGGTTTTTTTTCAGCGACCTTATTCACTAATTTTGCGGTGAGCTGTCTTGGCCAGGGCCACTGTCCAAATTCAGCAATAGATGCATCATCAATACTTACAAAAACTAATTGCTTACTGTTTTCAGGGTAGAGCTTTTCAAAAGGGTATAGCTTAGTCATAAGATCTAAGCTGGTATTTCGTCCTTGCTCGCTGATATTAAAAACATTAATGAGGACTAAGAGCAATAAAATTACCGAAACCAATGTCCCCATCCAGAAAGGATTGGAGATAAAAGGTTTTATTTTATTGAAGTGTTTAAGCATTCAATAATTGTAGTCGAAGATTTGAAGATTGGACTAAGTAATAAAAGACTTTATAATTTTCAAATGATTAGATTCATCACATTCTTATTATTATTTTTTATAAGCACATTCTCAATCGCACAAGAGATCGAGAGCGGTGTGATAGCGATTGCCTCAAATCCTGTCAAAATTACTAACGCCCAAGGCGAAGTCAGAATAGCCAAGACGGGTGACAAGATTTATCTCAATGACACGGTCCAAACAGACTCGCAGGGCAAAACCCAAATTCTTTTAAAGGATCAGATGACTATCTCTTTAGGTCCTAATAGTCAGATGGTTGTTGATAAGTTTATTTACGATCCAAAAGAAAAATCTAAGAACGAGCTCTCAACGCAAATTAAACAAGGGGCTTTCAAATTTATCTCAGGCAAGATTGCATCAGATAACAAGGATGCGATGAAGGTATCCACACCT
>Ga0208381_1000595_pt1 | contig 12074 bp, 9 predicted proteins | sample CryBogCBE13Jul09_FD_184572 | JGI IMG/M metagenome (GOLD analysis project Ga0208381, IMG submission 184572) | Freshwater microbial communities from Crystal Bog, Wisconsin, USA - CBE13Jul09 (SPAdes) (version 2) | ecosystem: Environmental > Aquatic > Freshwater > Lake | place: Crystal Bog...
AGGGTGGGTAAAAGTACTTTCATTGAACGCTTCGGACTGAGCCTGATTGAGCAAGGTGCGCGAGTCGCAGTGCTTGCCGTTGACCCCTCTTCCTCGTTGTCTGGAGGGGCCATTTTGGGGGACAAGACCCGAATGGAAAAGCTCTCAGTTCATCCCCAAGCCTTCATTCGACCGTCACCCAGCGCAGGTAATTTGGGCGGGGTGTGCGCCAAAACCCGAGAGAGCATGTTGCTTTGCGAGTTTGCTGGCTATGAGGTCATTTTGGTGGAGACCGTTGGTGTGGGGCAAAGCGAGGTTGCAGTGGCCAACATGACCGATGTTTTTATGCTCATGCAATTGCCCAACGCAGGGGATGACTTGCAAGCGATCAAGAAAGGTGTGATGGAGTTTGCCGATTTGGTGGTCATCAACAAAGCCGATTTGGATGCAAATGCTGCCATGCAAGCTCAATCCATGATTGTGAGCTCACTCAGAATTCTCGCTCACAGTCCTTCAAGCCACCAATACACTCGAAGCTCGCCCCTTGATGCATCTTTTGCACAAGATGCTGACGCCTCGGCGCTTGAGTCAGTGGTTAGACCCTTTGGCGTTGGGGAGTCGAGCGCCATGATGATTGAGCCGAGCCAACGCGTTTTCAAAATCAGTGCACTCAGTGGTCAAGGCATTGAGGAGTTGTTGCTCGGACTGAACACCTGGGTACATGAGCAGCAGCGAAGTGACAACTGGCATGCCAAGCGAAGTGAGCAGTCATTGGCTTGGTTTTGGGAAAGGGTGGAGAGTGGATTGCGAGAGAGTTTCAGTGCAAACGCTGCCATTCAAGAAGTGTTGCCAGAAACTTTACGCAAGCTTCGTGAGGGACAAGCGCACCCCTCTTTGGCAGCTCGAGCGCTGCTTCAATTGCTCACGAAACAGATCAAGGAGAACCCTTAGATTTCATGAAAATCACGCTACTGATGAAAAAGGAGTCCTCATAGTGATTAAGATATCTTCAGGTGTCCAGTCGAGGATGCGCGTTCGAACTCAAATTTTGCAAGAAGCTGGTCTATAAATTCAAATGATGATTCCTCTCTTTCCTTTGGGCACCACATTGTTTCCTGATGGGTTGTTGCCATTGAAGATCTTCGAGCTCAGGTACTTGGAGATGACTCGAGAGGCCTTTGAGAAAGGTACGCCTTTTGGGGTGGTGAGTCTTGAGCAGGGCTCGGAGGTCCGTGTGCCCGAGCAAGACGTGGTGTTTTCTCCGATTGGTGTCATGGCCCATTTGCTTGACTTTGAAGAAATTGAGCCCAGCTTGTATTTCATACGATGCCAAGGTGGCAAGCGCTTTCAAATCAAGGAAACACAAAAAAAAGCCAACGGCCTTTGGATGGCCGAGGTGCAAGAAATTGAACCCGATGAGCTCACTGCTTTGCCTGTAGAGTTGGAGGAAGCTGCCAACAAGTTGGGTCGTGTCATTGTGTCATTTCAGAATCACGGTGTAAGAGCCAAAGACATGCCTTTTAGTCAACCTTATCGCCTTGATGATTGCGGTTGGGTGGCCAATCGTTGGTGTGAAATGTTGCCATTGAATGCGAGTCAAAAACAGCACTTGCTGGGACAAACCAACCCAAGGTTGCGTTTGGATTTGGTCAGTGAGATTTTGGATGGACTGCAGATCTCCATTCAATTTCCGAACGAATGAATTTGCACCACAAGGTTTTTGCAATTCCTTAATCCACATTCTTCTTTTATTTTGTCTGCTTTTTTGAGGCTTTAACTTATGCCAAATATTGATCAACAACTGTCTCAAAAGAGATTGGCTGCCCACATGGGTGGTGGTGTCAAACGCATTGAGGCTCAACACGCCAAAGGGAAATTGACCGCCAGAGAACGCTTAGAGGTGCTCTTGGACCAAGGCAGTTTTGAAGAGTGGGACATGTTTGTTGAGCACCGCTGCAATGACTTTGACATGCAAGACCAAAGGGTTCCCGGAGATGGTGTGGTCACGGGATACGGCACGATCAACGGGAAATTGGTGTTTGTGTTCAGCCAAGACTTCACCGTCTTTGGCGGTTCTTTGTCCGAGGCGCATGCCGAGAAAATTTGCAAAATCATGGACCAAGCCATGAAAGTTGGAGCACCTGTCATCGGTTTGAACGACTCAGGGGGGGCTCGCATCCAAGAGGGCGTTGCCTCTTTGGGTGGCTATGCTGAGGTTTTTCAGCGCAACGTTCTCGCCTCCGGTGTGGTGCCCCAAATCAGTGTCATCATGGGACCATGTGCTGGAGGAGCGGTTTATTCACCAGCCATGACTGACTTCATCTTCATGGTCAAAGACAGCTCTTACATGTTTGTGACAGGCCCTGAAGTGGTCAAGACTGTGACCCACGAGGACGTGAGTGCACAAGACTTGGGCGGAGCTTTGACCCACACCACCAAAAGCGGTGTGGTCGATCGAGCGTTTGAAGACGATGTGCAAACCTTGCTCATGGTCAGGAAATTGATGGATTATTTGCCCTCCAACAACCGTTCTCCTGTGCCCTTTGTCAAATGCCTTGATCCAGTGAGTCGAACCACCGAGAGTTTGAACGATTTGGTGCCAAGTAATCCCAATCAGCCCTACGACATGCATGAGCTGATTTTTAAAATGGTAGACGACGAAGACTTCTTTGAAATTCAGCCAGAATACGCCAAAAACATCATCGTTGGTTTTGCGCGCATGGGTGGCATGAGTGTGGGCATTGTGGCCAATCAACCACTGGTGTTGGCGGGCTGCTTGGACATCAAGAGTTCAATCAAAGCGGCTCGATTTGTTCGCTTTTGCGATGCATACAGCATCCCGATTGTGACTTTGGTGGATGTGCCCGGCTTCATGCCAGGCACTGCCCAAGAGTACGCAGGAATCATCAAACATGGCGCCAAATTGCTCTATGCATACGCAGAGTGCACCTCTGCAAAAATCACATTGATCACGCGAAAAGCATATGGTGGTGCATACGATGTGATGGCTTCTAAGCACTTGCGTGGTGACGTCAACTTTGCTTGGCCCCAAGCGGAAATTGCGGTGATGGGTGCAAAGGGTGCAGTGGAGATCATTTTCAGAGAAGATAAAAATGATCCTCAAAAGTTGGCCGATCGCGAGGCGCAATACAAGGCTCGCTTTGCAAACCCCTTTGTGGCTGGGGCAAGAGGTTACATTGACGATGTGATCGAGCCCAGCGAAACACGAAGAAGAATCTGTCGCTCCCTCGTCATGCTAAAGGACAAGAAGCTGGAGAACCCATGGCGAAAGCATGGCAACATCCCACTTTGATGGATCTCTTTCAGGCTCGCTTCAGCCTTAACTTTTGAGCTTTTAAGAAAGCGCCAACATGTTCAATAAAATTCTCATTGCCAACCGAGGTGAAATTGCTTGTCGTGTCATCAAAACAGCCAAGCGAATGGGCATCTCCTGTGTAGCCGTTTACTCAGAGGCCGATGCAAATGCACTCCACGTGAGACTTGCAGATGAAGCCTATTTGTTGGGTCCTGCGCCTTCAAAGTCCTCTTACTTGAGAGCTGACAAGATCATCGAAATCGCCAAACTCTCGGGCGCTCAAGCCATCCACCCAGGGTATGGATTCTTGAGTGAAAACGAAGCCTTTGCTCAAAGTGTCGAAGACCATGGTCTGGTCTTCATTGGCCCCAAGGCGGCTTCAATTCGTGCCATGGGTGACAAAATCGCATCCAAGCACCTGGCCAAGCAAGCTCAAGTGAGCACCATTCCTGGCTACAACGAGGTCATTGCCGATGCCAATGAGGCGTTGAAGATCGCCAAAGGAATTGGTTTTCCTGTGATGATCAAGGCCAGTGCTGGGGGAGGTGGTAAAGGGCTTCGAGTGGCCTACAACGATCAACAAACCATTGAAGGCTTTCAAGCTTGTCAAAACGAGGCACGAGCGAGTTTTGGGGATGATCGAATTTTCATTGAGAAATTCATTGAGCAGCCTCGCCACATCGAGATTCAGATTTTGGGGGATGCACACGGTCATGTGATCTATCTCAATGAGAGGGAATGCTCCATTCAGCGCAGGCATCAAAAGGTGATTGAAGAGGCTCCCTCTCCTTTCATCTCGAGCGCCACTCGAAAGGCCATGGGTGAACAAGCGGTTGCCTTGGCCAAAGCGGTCCATTACCAGAGTGCGGGCACTGTTGAATTTGTTGTAGACAAAGATCAGAATTTTTATTTTTTAGAGATGAACACTCGACTCCAAGTCGAGCATCCTGTGACAGAGTGCATCACGGGTTTGGACTTGGTGGAGTGGATGATCAAAGTGGCCGCAGGTGAGGCGATCACCCTCAAACAAGAGGACGTCAAAATCAATGGCTGGGCCATGGAGTGTCGAATCAATGCTGAGGATCCACTGCGTCAATTCTTGCCCTCTATTGGCCGCTTGAGCCGTTTCACTCCCCCCCAAACCACGCTTGAAGCCTCTAGGGTCGACGCTCATCACGGTGTTCGAGTTGACACAGGTGTGAGAGAGGGTGGAGAAATCTCCATGCACTATGACTCCATGATTGCCAAGTTGATCGTGCATGCTCCAGATCGTGAAAGTGCCATTCAAAGCATGAGAGAGGCACTCAACGCTTTTGTGGTCCGAGGTGTACAAAGCAACATTGGATTTCAATTGGCTTTGCTCTCGCACCCAAAGTTTGCCTCAGGAGAATTCAACACGGGTTTTATCGCTGAGCATTTTCCCAACGGATTCACCCAAGACCATCTCACGCACCCCAACCCGAGCTTGATGATGGCTTTGGCTGCTTGTGTGCAAGCTCAACTGGTCCAAAGAAATCTGCCCACCGATGGACATCCCAACTTGGAGAGTGCCGACGCCTCTGTGCGATTTGAAGTTGTGGACATGGACCACAAGTCGGCTGACGGAGCGAGGGCTTCTCACCAAGTGGAGTTCCTCAATTGGATTGGCCTGGGTAAGGTTCAACGCGTCAGGGTTGGATCGCAAGTGTTTGAAATCGAAATCGATCTCTCGCTGCATGAAGGGCTGGTCAAGGGCGTGGTCAACGGTGTGCCATTCATGGCTCAATTCGATCGTGGAGACGCCTCCAACCCAATGGTCAATACATTGACCCAATGGGGTTGCACCCTGCACCACATGGTGTTATCCAACAGACATGCTGAGCTCTACCGCATGATGCCTGTCAAAGAGCCACCTGATTTATCCAAATTTTTGTTGTCTCCAATGCCCGGATTGTTGACGCAGATTTTGGTCAAAGAAGGTCAAAAGGTCATGCCAGGTGAGAGATTGGCGATCATTGAGGCCATGAAGATGGAGAACGTTTTGCTCGCTCACAGTGAGGTTCAAATCAAGTCCATTGCGCCTGCTGTGGGCGAGTCATTGTCGGTCGATCAAATCATCATGGAGTTTGTATGACGCAAGCGACTCGTCCTTTTCGCGTGTTGGGACTGCAACAAATCGCTTTGGGCGGTTTGCACTTGGATGGACTTCACCACTTGTGGGTGAATTTGTTGGGACTCAATCACGTGGGGAATTTCCAAAGTTCGAGCGAGAACGTGGTTGAGGAAATTTGTCACTTGGGCTCTGGCTTGGGTCGAGTTGAGGTTGATTTGATGCGCCCCTTGGTTGAAGACGCCAAGCCTCAGGTTCACGTGCCTGCTTTGAACCACATTGGATTGTGGATTGACGACTTGCACAAAGCGGTGGAGTGGTTGAGTGCGCAAGGTGTTCGGTTTGCACCTGGTGGCATTCGACTTGGTGCTTCAGGCCACGAAATATGTTTCATCCATCCCAAGGGAAACGACCAGTTTCCAAAAGGAGGAGAGGGCGTGCTCATTGAGTTGGTGCAGGCCCCTCAAGCGCTCATTGCCGCGATGAACACAGACTTGTCCAAAGACATCGATTGGTGAGTCGAAATCAATCTCCAAATGATGGGGCACTCAACTGTGATGTGAGCGATCACTTGCGATTTATTCTCGCGCTTTGAGCAAGGCCGCCTTGAGAAGGTCTTGGGCAAGTGACTCTCGGCTTTGATCCTTTTCGCCTTGTTCTGCACCAATGGTGGTGTTTTGGCGCTTGGCTTCAACGTGATTTTTGGGCGCTGAGGAGGCTGGGTTTTGGAGGCGAAGGGTGTGCAAAGCATAGCGGGACTGGGCCCTTTGGGCTTGCTCTGAACTCCAGGCTTTCCAGCCTGTTTCATGCTCAAAGGTGGCCCACTCAAGCTCAATGCAGTCCACCGGACACACGGGCACACACAACTCACAGCCCGTGCATTCGGCCTCGATGATCGTGTGCATGCTCTTGTGTGTCCCAAATATGGCATCGGTTGGACAAGCCTCAAGGCACAACGTGCAGCCAATGCACCAGTTTTCATCGATGAATGCCACTCGCCTAGGTGACTCCAATCCAAACTCGGGATTGAGAGCGGTGGAGCTGACACCTAAAAAATGAGCAATTCTCTCCACCCCTTCTTGGCCACCGGGCGGGCATTGGTTGATGGGGGTGCCCTCCAAGACAATGGCGTTTGCATAGGCTTGGCAGTCCTCAAATCCACAGCGCTTGCACTGTGTCTGAGGAAGCAAGGCGAGCAGCTGTTGAGCCTTAACTTCTTCGTTCATGACTGGTCTGGTGCAGCTTGGGTGTTGCGCTTGAGCATTTCAGCGCTTTTTTTTAGTTCAGCGCTTTTGCGCTTTGGCGACTTTGGTCGCGACTTTTTTGGCAGGTGTCCTTGAAGCACTGGAAGTCAATGTCTTTTGGGGGCTGGATTTTTTGGCAACTGCTTTTGTGGGCGCTTTTGCCACTTTGGACACAACCTTGGAGGCGACTGCAGCGCTGGGTTTTCGAGTGGTTTTGACCGAAACCAATTTGCGCTGATCTTGCTCGTGACTTTGGATGAAGTCTTTGACCGCGGGGTAGACCACCTCTCTCCATCTTCTGCCACTGAAAATGCCGTAGTGTCCTGCTCCCTTGACCTCTAAGTGCTGCATGTTTTTGGCAGCAATGCCCGTGCACAATCCTTGTGCTGCTTTGGTTTGACCGGAACCGGAGATGTCATCGAGTTCACCTTCAACGGTGAACAAAGCGGTGGTTTTGATGTCTTGAGGGCGCACGCGCTCTTTGGCGCCTGAGCTCGATATGACATCCCAAGTGCCTTTGACAAGTTTCATTTCTTGGAAAACCACGTTGATGGTTTCTAAGTAGTAATCAGCATCCATGTCAAGCACAGCGTTGTACTCATCGTAGAACTTTCTGTGATTGTCCGCACTCGAGTTGTCGCCCTTGATGAGGTCTTTGAAGAAATCGTAGTGGCTCTTCAAGTGACGCTCAGGGTTCATGGCCACAAACCCGGTGTGCTGCAAAAAGCCTGGGTAGACCCGTCTGCCCGCACCAGGGAAGTTCATGGGCACTCTGAAGATGACATTGTTTTCAAACCAACTGTGACTCTTGTTGAGCGCCAAGTTGTTGACTGCGGTTGGTGACTTGGAGGCATCGATGGGGCCTCCCATCATGGTCATGGTGATGGGGGTCTTCAAGCCTCTGGAAGCCATCAAGGAGACGGCTGCCAAAACAGGAACGGTGGGTTGGCACACGCTGATGACGTGGCAGTTACCGTAAATGCTTTGGATGTGGCTTAAAAACTCTTCAATGTAATTGACGTAATCGTCCAAATGGAATTCGCCTTCGCTCAAAGGAACGTTTCTGGCATTTTTCCAGTCGGTGATGTAGACCTTGTGGTCTACCAAGAGGCTGTTGACGGTGTCTCTCAAAAGCGTTGAGTAGTGGCCTGACAAGGGTGCCACCAATAGAACCACGGGTTGCTGCTTGAGCGTGCCCAAGGTTTTGATGTCGCTCGTGTATCGCTTGAAACGCAGCAGTTCACAAAAAGGTTTGTTGATCTCCACCCTTTCGTGAATGGCCACTTCCACGCCTTCAATTTCAACGCAATTGATACCAAACTGGGGCTTTTCGTAGTCTTTACCAAGGCGGTAAATCAAATCATAAGTGGCGGATATTCTGTGAGCCAAAGCGGTTTGAGACAATGGCGAGATGGGGTTGTTGAACAACTTGGCTGCGGCTTGAGCAAATTCGGCGAAAGGCTCCATGATGGAGCGTTGTGACTCATAAATTTGATAAAGCATGTCCGAAATTCCTTGATGACCCAAAAACAGCTAGAAATATAGCAGTTTGGAACCCTTAAAATTGGAGTCCAGCACCCAATTAAGGTCAATCTCAGGATTAAATTGACACAAATCCTTCTTAATTGCGTTGATCAAGCCCATTGAACTGATCCGATTTGCAGCAAAGCACACCATGAACGCAATTTTTGCCGAGAACTTTCCTCCCAATCTTCCCCAAAACAGAGACAAACAGCCTGTTTTGTTCGTCGGTCATGGGAGTCCATCCAACATCATTGGTGAAAACATTTTTCGCCACACCTTGGAGTGCTTGGGGGAGTATTGGGGCGAGGGCAAGGCGTTCAAGACCCCAGCGCTGATTTTGTGCATTTCAGCCCATTGGTGTACCCATGGATCGACTTTGACCGCCATGCAAAACCCCAAGACAATCCACGACTTTGGTGGGTATTCAAAGGAGATGTTTTCCCAGCAATACAGCGCACCAGGCAGTCCCGAGTGGGCTGCCAAATTGTCCGCTTTGCTCAAGAGCGCGCAAAGCGGTGAGCCTCTTGCCCTAGATGCATCTGAATGGGGCTTTGATCACGGTAATTGGGCAGTTTTGAAGCCCATGTTCCCCAAAGCCTTGGTCCCAGTGATTCAATTGAGTTTAGATGTTCGTTCCAATTTGACGCAGCACTTGAGCTTGGGCCAGCAGTTGGGAGTCTTGCGCGAGCAAGGTGTGTTGATCGTTGCCAGCGGCAACATAGTCCACAACTTGGGTGCCTCTGCACGGCACGCAGGAGATGAAGAGGCGCATCCTTGGGCCAAAGCCTTTGACACCTGGGTGTCTGAGCAAGTTGAGGCCAGAGACTTGAAAGCCTTGTGCATGGAGGGTGTCTCTGGCGAGGTGCTGGACTTGATCAGGATTTCACACCCCAGCATTGATCATTACATACCGCTTTTGTATGCCATGGGCGCTAGCACCTCAGAGGACAAAATGAGCTACTTCAACGATCGATTTCAATGGGCCTCAGTGTCCATGAGGTCCATGCTTTGGCATTGAATGTGTTTTCATCAATGCTCACCTCATTGAGGGCCAACACGCTCTTGGCGTTTAACCGATGAGCGTGTAGGCCTACTTTGGGTCAAGGAGGGAATCAAAGAACCTTGGCAATGCTTTCGCAAACGTGGTCGATATTGTGAGCGTTCAGTGCGGCCACACACATGCGGCCTGTGTCGGTGCCGTAAACCCCAAATTCTTGGCGCAAACGAACCATTTGGTCCTTGTTGAGACCTGAGTAGCTGAACATGCCCACTTGAGTGGTGATGAAGCTCATGTCAGCTTTGACGCCAGCTTTTTGAAGTCCATCCACCAAGAGTTGACGCATTTGTTTGATGCGCACTCTCATGTGACCCAACTCCTCTTCCCAAAGTGCTCTGAGTGTGGGGTTGCCTAAAACGGCAGCCACCACTGCACCGCCATGAATTGGGGGGTTTGAGTAGTTGGTACGAATCATGATCTTCAATTGTGAAAGAACACGCTGGGCCTCTTCCTTGTTTTCGCATAGGACTGATAAAGCGCCCACACGCTCTCCATACAGGCTAAAGCTCTTGGAGAAAGAAGTGGATACCAAGAACATCAAGCCAGCTTTGACAAATTTACCCACCACAGCGCCGTCTTCCTCAATGCCTTGTCCAAAACCTTGGTAGGCCATGTCAAGAAAGGGTGTGAGGGCGTGAGCTTTGATCACTTCAATGACTTGATCCCATTGGCTGGGCGTGATGTCATATCCAGTGGGGTTGTGGCAGCAAGCGTGAAGAATCACGATGGTGCCGGGCTTGGCCGCTTTGAGGCTTTCAAGCATCCCAGCAAAATCCACACCTTTTCGCTCGGCGTTGTAATAGGTGTAGGTGTTGACCTCAAAGCCAGCTTGGGTAAACAAGGCTTTGTGGTTCTCCCAGCTTGGGTCACTGATCATCACGGTTGCGTTGGGCAACAGCTTCTTTAAAAAGTCCGCACCAATTTTGAGTCCACCAGTGCCACCAATGCCTTGAACGGTGGCGACACGCTCGCTCTTGAGCGGTTCTGAATCCATCCCAAACACCAATCCTTTGACGGCCTGGTCGTAGGCTGCAATGCCATCGATGGGCAGATAGCCCCTGGCTGTGGGGGTGGACATGAGCTGTTTTTCAGCTTGTTGAACGCAATCGAGGAGTGGCAATTTACCGTTTTCATCAAAATAAACGCCAACTCCCAAATTAACCTTTTTGGGGTGTTTGTCTTGAGCGAATTGCTCATTAAGTCCTAATATGGGATCTCTGGGCGCCATTTCGACGGCGGTAAAGAGTGACATCTTTGATTCCTTGGTTGGGGGCTATTGAAAACCGATTGAATGAGAATGCCCTTTTTGCGTTAGGCTATAGGGTTGCCATTGGATTTTATCCGAATCCCCTCAAGGATCTGGACGTCTTCAATGGATGAGCTGCACAGTAATAAAAATCGAGATCAAACATGACCCGTGTCGTTGAGCTAGAAGAGCACCAAAAAGAGGGAACCTTTGTCAGTTTCCCCAACTCTCCTTTTGAGTTGTATCAGCCCTATGCGCCAGCAGGCGATCAGCCTCAAGCGATTGAAAAACTGGTTGAAGGTTTGCGCGATGGAGAGGCTTTTCAAACGCTCTTGGGGGTGACTGGCTCGGGCAAGACCTTCACCATGGCCAACGTGATTGCCCAAATGGGTAGGCCCGCGATAATTTTTGCCCCCAATAAAACCTTGGCCGCACAGTTGTACAGCGAATTCAGAGAATTCTTTCCTAAAAATGCGGTGGAATATTTCGTGAGTTATTACGACTATTACCAACCAGAGGCTTACGTTCCACAGCGAGACTTGTTCATTGAAAAAGACAGCGCGATCAATGAGCACATTGAGCAGATGCGTTTGTCTTGCACGAAAAGCATTTTGGAGAGACGCGATGTCATTGTGGTGGCCACTGTCTCAGCCATTTACGGCATTGGTGAGCCAGAGAGTTATCACCAAATGGTCATGACCACAAGGGTGGGAGATAAAGTCTCTCAGCGCGATTTGATTGCGCAGCTCGTGCGCATGCAGTACGCAAGAAACGATCAGGACTTCTCACGCGGGTGTTTTCGCGTCAGGGGAGACACGATTGATGTGTTTCCAGCGGAGCACAGCGAGCTTGCGATTCGCTTGGAGTTGTTCGATGACGAGCTTGATAGTCTGCAACTCTTTGATCCTTTAACTGGGCGTGTCAAGCAAAAAATACCTCGCTTCACGATTTACCCCTCCAGTCATTATGTGACACCCAGGGACCGTGTGGTGGCCGCTGTGGAGAGCATCAAAGTTGAACTCAGAGAGCGCGTTAAATTTCTCCTGGGGGAAGGCAAATTGGTTGAGGCTCAGCGTTTGGAGCAAAGAACGCGTTTTGATTTGGAGATGCTCACCGAAGTTGGGCACTGCAAGGGCATTGAGAATTACACGCGCCATCTCTCTGGTGCCCAGCCTGGTGATCCTCCAAGCACACTCACTGACTATTTACCCAAGGACGCATTGATGTTCTTGGACGAGAGCCACGTTTTGATGGGGCAGTTTGGCGGCATGTACAACGGGGACCGTGCTCGCAAGACCACCTTGGTTGAATATGGATTCAGACTTCCCAGTGCATTGGACAATCGACCCTTGAAACTTGAGGAGTTTGAAAAGCGAATGCGCCAAGTCGTGTTTGTCTCGGCCACTCCCGCAGATTATGAAAACACCCATGCAGGTCAGGTGGTTGAGCAATTGGTCAGGCCCACTGGCCTTGTTGATCCTTTGGTGGAAGTTCGTCCAGCGACTCATCAAGTGGATGATGTGCTGCAAGAAATTCGCATTCGAGTTGAAAAATCCGAGCGAGTGCTCATCACGACCTTGACCAAACGCATGGCGGAGCAATTGACCGACTACCTGTCT
>Ga0208381_1000598_pt1 | contig 12043 bp, 7 predicted proteins | sample CryBogCBE13Jul09_FD_184572 | JGI IMG/M metagenome (GOLD analysis project Ga0208381, IMG submission 184572) | Freshwater microbial communities from Crystal Bog, Wisconsin, USA - CBE13Jul09 (SPAdes) (version 2) | ecosystem: Environmental > Aquatic > Freshwater > Lake | place: Crystal Bog...
TTGCAACAGGTGCGGTGGATTCATTACAAATTCTTAGTGATGCTGTAACAAATTCAAAGATAGCAGATCAAGCTGTAGGATCATCAAAAATTGCAGAAGCAGCTATTACATCGTATCTTATTGCAGATGATTCAGTTACAAATTCTAAGATAGTTAATGAAGCAGTATCTAACGCCAAGATAGCTTCTGGAGCAATTACAAATGATAAAATTGCTGACAATGCTATTTATTATCAAAAAATTGTATCTGTAGCATTAAATTCTGTAATAGGATTATCAGATTCTTTAAATGAACTTGCTCCTAAAAATGGTCCAACTTTTACAGGAACTGCAACTTTTGATGGATTCGTAGTATTGCCACAAAATACATCTATTGGAGATGTTACTTCAACAGAAATAGGATATATTCATGGAGTAACAAGCTCAATTCAAACACAAATTAATAATACCAACACTTCACTTTCTAATCATGAATCGGCAACAACAAACGTCCATGGCATTGATGACACATCAGCTTTGGCAACAAAAGATTATGCGGATAATGCAGCATCTACAGCACAAAGTAATTCTGAGTCTTACACAAATAGTGAAATTTCTACTGAAGTTACAGATCGTAACAATGCAATAGCATCAGCCAAATCGGATGCTGAATCATATACAGATTCTAAGATTGCAACTGAAGTAACAGATCGTAACAACGCAATATATTCGGGGGATTCTTCAACATTAGCTTCAGCTGAATCATATACAGATGACAGAATTGCAAATGAAGTTACAAACCGCAATAATGCTATTGCTTCAGCAAAATCAGATGCAGAATCTTTTGCAACAAATGTTGCAAATACCGCCCTTGCTAGTGCAGAAACATACACAGATGGAAAAATATCCGACCTTGTAAACGCAGCCCCAAGCACATTGGACACACTTAATAAGCTTGCTTCTGCTTTGGGAGATGATCCAAATCTAGCAACTACTTTGGTAAATGATATTGCTTCTGCTAAATCAGATGCAGAATCGTATACAGACTCATCAATTGCAACAGAGGTTACAAATCGTAATTCAGCTATAAATACAGCTAAGTCTCAAGCAATTTCAACTGCAGAAACATACACCGATAATGCTATATCTAGTGAAGTTTCTAATAGAAATTCAGCGATTGCAACTTCTCTTTCCACCGCCGAATCTTATGCTGATTCAGCTAAAGCTTCAGCTATATCTACTTCAGAAACATATACTGATACAGCAATATCTACTGAAGTTACAAATCGTAATTCAGCTATTAATACTGCTAAATCGCAAGCAATTACAACTGCAGAAGGTTATACAGATTCTGCTATTTCAACTGAAGTTACAAATCGCAATTCAGCTATTGCAACTTCTTTAACAACTGCAGAAACTTATGCTGATAACGCTAAGGCATCTGCTATATCAACTGCAGAAGCATTTGCTACTGCTGCAGATTCAACTCTTCATACAACAATTACAGGAGAAATTGCTACCGCTAAATCACAAGCAATTTCAACTTCAGAATCTTATACAGACTCAGCAATTAGCTCTGAAGTTACAAATCGTAATTCTGCAATAACAGCATCTCTTTCTACTGCAGAAGGATATACAGATACAGCAAAAGCTGCTGCTATATCAACATCTGAATCATACACAGATTCTGCAATTTCTACTGAAGTTACAAATAGAAATTCAGCAATAACAACTGCAATTTCAACAGCAGAAGGATATACAGATTCGGCAATTTCAACTGAAGTAGCAAATAGAAATTCAGCAATTGCTTCACAAGCTGCTACAACATTATCAACAGCAGAAGGATACACAGACACAGCAAAAGCTGCAGCAATTTCAACAGCAGAAACATTTGCAACAAACGCTGCAAATACAGCACAATCAAATGCTGAAACATATGCTGATAGTGCAACCTCAACATTGACAAACAAAACAATTTCGGGTTCCGCTAATACTCTTAGCAATATTCCAAATTCTGCAACAACAGCAACAAATGCAAATACCGCATCAGCAATAGTTGCTCGTGATGCATCTGGAAACTTTAGTGCTAACTTAATTACAATTAATCAAACCCCAACATCAGCTGGACATGCTGCTTCTAAAGCATATGTTGATAACTTAACTGCAGGAATGAATTGGCACTCAGCAGCTCAAGCAGCAACCGCTGGTGTACTTCCTGCCTCAACATATACAGATGGAACAACAGATGCTAATGGTGGAAAGGGAATCGGTGCAACATTAGTTGCAACAGCAAACGGAGCACTTACTGTAGATGGAGTTTCTGTAAGCAATGGAAACCGTGTTCTTGTTAAAAACCAAGCAACAGCTTCTCAAAATGGTATATATACAGTTACATCAAATGGCGGAACTTCTTCAAAGTGGACATTAACACGTGCTACAGATTCCAATGATCAGATTGCTGGTCAAGTAGCAGCTGGAGATGCCGTATATGTTCTTTATGGAAGTAATAATGGAAATCAAAGCTTTGTAGAAACAGCAACAGGAACTGGAACTAATGGGGCACTGTTACTTGGAACAGATTCATTAACATGGACTCAGTTCTCTGGAGCAGCAACATTTATTGCAGGAAATGGTCTTACAAGAACAGGAAACGAAGTAGATGTTGTTTCTTCAACTCTTAATGTTACTGCTGATTCTGTAGATCTTGCCAACGTTACTCAAACAAATACAACAGGTGGAGTTTCTCCTACACGTGTTACAGCAATTTCAGTTGACTCATATGGTCGTATAACTGGTTATACAACAGGAACCCAAGCTATTGCAACTACATCAACACAAGGTATTGCATCGTTTACGCCTTCTAATTTTTCGGTTAACTCAGGTGTTGTATCGCTTGCATCAGGTGGAGTTTCAAATGCAAATCTTGCAAATAGCTCAGTTACTATAGGTTCAACTTCAGTAGCTTTGGGAGCAACTGCTTCAACTGTGGCGGGATTGACATTGACTTCTCCAGTAATTGCTCAAATAAGCAATACAGGAACACTTACATTACCAACATCTACAGACACACTTGTAGGACGTGCTACAACAGATACACTCACAAATAAGTCTATATCAGGTTCTACAAATACGCTATCTAATATTGGAAATTCAAGCCTTACAAATTCTTCAATTACAATAAATGGAACAGCAGTTTCACTTGGTGGATCTGTATCAGGACTTGCTACAAATGCTTCTCCTACGTTTACGGGAACTGTCACACTCCCGCTCACAACTGCAGGATATGTAACAACAACTTCCGCTGGTGTAATTTCAAGTGTAGCAACAATTCCAAACTCAGGACTTACAAACTCAACAATCACAGTTAATGGATTGAGTGTATCGCTAGGCGGATCAACAACTGTAAAAGCATCTACTACAAATGCCCTTACAATTGGAACGGGGTTAACAGGAACATCCTTTGATGGATCTTCTGCAGTAACAGTAGCAATAGATAACACAGTTGTTCCAGAACTTAGTACAAGCAATACTTTTACAAATGCAAATACAATTTCACCTTCATCAACTTCGGTTGTCCCATTAACTATTAATTCTCCAGCATCACCTACAGTTGATGTTATGGATGTTGAAATTAATGGAACTAAATATCTTTGGGTTGACAAATTTGGTAATACGTACAATGGATCACTAACAGTTGGTACATCCTCAGCTTTAGGTGCAAGAGTTGGAATTTATTCAAATGGCCCATCAGTCGTAGGATTAATTGTTAAGTCTGCCCCATCCCAAACAGCAGATTTGCAACAATGGAATTCAACTTCTTCAACATTGGCAAAAGTTGATTCAGCAGGTAATATTACCGCAACATCATTTGTCGGTCCACTTACTGGTAATGCTACTACAGCAACAACAGCAACAACAGCATCAACGCTATTAACTCCTCGCAATATTAATGGTGTAGCATTTGATGGTTCTGCAGCAATTACAATCAAAGCAGTTAATCCAAATGCCCTAACAATTGGAACGGGACTTTCAGGAACATCTTATGATGGTTCGGGTGTAGTTACAATTGCTATAGATTCAACAGTAGCTACATTAACTGGAACACAGACTCTTACAAACAAGACTCTTACATCCCCAGTAATTGCAACTATCTCAAATACAGGTACATTGACACTTCCAACTTCAACAGACACATTAGTTGGTCGTGCAACTACCGATACTTTGACAAACAAGACATTAGATACTGCAGGTGCTGGTAACGTACTTAAGATTAACGGCACTCAGGTTTCAGCAGTAACAGGTACAGGAGCAGTAGTTCTTGCTACTAGCCCATCTGTAACTGGTCTTTCAACAGACACACTTTCAACAACTGGTAACGTAACAGTTGGCGGTAACTTGACAGTTAATGGTACAACAACCACAATTAACTCAACAACTCTTAATACAACAGAGCAAGTTCTTGTTATCTCTAATACTGCTACACCAACAGATGTAACTGCAAATGGTGCGGGTATTCAGATTAACGGTACAACCAATAAAACACTTAAGTGGTACTCATCAACAGGATCATTTAACTCTTCTGAAAACTTAAACTTAGCTTCTGGTAAGACATTTATGATTAATGGAACAACTGTTCTTTCACCTACTGCGGTTGGTGGACAAACAATTCCAACATCAGCAATTGTTGGTTTAACAGATACTCAAACTCTTACAAATAAGACTTTGACTTCACCAACACTAGGAACTCCTACAGTAACGGGAACAATAACACTTTCATCGTCAGGGGCTACATTCTCAGATGGAACTGTTCAAACTACAGCAGGTGTTCCATCTATTACAACAATTGGAACTGCTATTACAACAACTGGTTCTATTAATCCAGCAACAGTTCGTGATCAATTTATACCAGTAACAGGTGGAATTACTGTAACAATTGCAGATGCTGGATGTGCTGTTGGAACATCTGTTAACTTCTGGCAAAATACTGGAACTTTGGCAGTAATTGCAGTTTCGGGAACAGGAATTAGCATTGCAGGAACTCCAGGGCTTAAACTAAGAGCTACAAACTCTGTTGCAACAGCAATGAAGGTTTCTTCAACACAATGGATTCTATACGGAGATCTATCAGCTTAATCTGATATAATTATTTAGGAAAGGTATAAAATGTCAAAACATGCTATAAATGCGGGACAAGGAGAAGAAGTAGCTCCTTTAGCTGTAACAGGACTAACTGCTACAGATGTTGGAACAAATCAGCCATATAATAATGGAGCAGCTTTATTAACATGGACTCTTCCATCAAATTCTGATCCAGCAACACTTTATACCATTACATCTACTCCTACAACTACAACACAAACATCAACAACTACTTCTTATACTTTTACAGGTTTGGCATCAAACACCTCTTATACTTTTGCGGTGGTTCCATCAAATCCAAATGGAAGTGGACCATCAACAACCTCTAACTCTATTACCGCCACAACTGTTCCTCAAGCACCGACAATTGGTACAGCCTCAGATGTTGGTACAAATGTAGCATGGGGAAATGCTCAAGCTAACGTAACATTTACTGCAGGTAATACAGGCGGTAAACAAATTACTGGGTATACAGTAACATCAAGTGGTTCACAAACTGGAACAGGAACAACTTCTCCTATTAACGTAGCAGGAATGTCTGGCGGAACAAACTACTCATTTACAGTTACAGCAACTAACGCAAATGGAATATCTGCTGCTTCAGGATCAACATCAGTTACACCAACAACAGTTCCAGCAGCACCTTCAGGTGTTACCGCAACAGCACAAGTACTTTATGATCAAGTTTCATGGAACACACCAGATAATGGTGGAAAAGCAATTTCTAGTTATAATGTGATTTCAAGTGCAAATGGAACAGTTACAGGTGTAACATCATCGCCTTATAACTTTACAGAAGCAGCAGGAAATACAGATACATATACTGTTCAATCTGTAAACGCAAATGGAACATCAGCACAATCTTCTCCATCAGGATCAGTTACCACACAAGCTCCGTTCTTTCCGCCGAGCTTCTTTGCCCCACCATTCTTCCCACCGAACTTCTTTGCCCCACCATTCTTCCCACCAGGATTCTTTGCCCCACCATTCTTCCCACCTGGGTTCTTTGCTCCGCCATTTTTTCCACCTGGGTTCTTTAGTCCACCAGCATTCTTTGCTCCACCAAGCTTCTTCCATCCGCCAAGCTTCTTTAGTCCACCAGCTTTCTTTAGCCCACCAAGTTTCTTCCATCCTCCATCATTCTGCATTGAAGAAGATACAAATGTGCTTACTAAGTATGGATATAAAAAGGCAAAAGATATTGTTGTAGGAGATATTCTTATTACAAGATCATTTGATACACTTCCTGTATCTTCTAGTGTAGGTCCAGTTGCTCAATGGCAATCTGATTCTATAAATAATGTTATTACTCAAGAGTCAGAGGTTACAAGAATAACTGTAACCCCTCAATCTGAAAGCTACATTATTAACGGATCTCTAACAAAACGATTCTCTATTTACGAAGACATATTTGTATTCAAAGATGGGGAATACCGTTTTGTATCTGCAAATACTCTATCTACTAATGATAAGTTAGTTTCTTATGATGAGAATAATAATTTGTTGTTAACAGATATAGATACAATAGATCTAGTAGAAGAAGAAACACTTGTTTATGATTTCTATCGTGAGCCATTTGGTTTGATTATGGCTGATGATATATTGGTTTACAACGCTTATCCACTAGATTAATAATAAAATAATTATAAGCTATACCCATAATGAATTCGACATTATGGGTATAGTTATGTTATAATCATAAGACTAATAGATAGGATTTACAGTGACTTATAATGAACCAAGTTATTCTTCAAAAGAAATGCTGTCCCCAGGAGTATGGGTTTACAGAGATGTTTTTAAAAAGGATTTAAATTTAATTGATCGTGTTGAAAATCTAATAGCAAATAATTCTTCTAACTTTAAGTGGGCTGAAGCAACAGTCGGATATATGGAGAAAAAGCCAGACTACAGAGACTGTGTAGATTTTAAGATTGGCGAAATCAAAGATGAAAGAATGCTGCAAAATCCAGATTTTCAAACATTGAATGATATTTGGAAAGACTCATATATGGCACAAATTGATGCTGTTAATGATTACTGCAACAGGTATAGCTGTAAGATGGATTACTGGGAAGTTATGAACTTTATTAAGTATGGCCCAGGACAACACTTCCAAGAACATGCCGATCATGGATATTCTTATAGTGCAACAGTATCGTTGGTGGGATATCCAAATGATGGTTATGTTGGAGGAGGACTTAAGTTTCCTAAGCTAAATATAGAAATTCAACCCAAGGCAGGAGATCTTTATATCTTCCCGTCCACATTCTTATTCTCACATATTGCCTTGCCAGTAACAGAAGGAATGAAGTATTCTATTGTTACGATGCTTGATTATAATGACCATGCTCATAATCAAGAATTTATGCAGATGCGTGATAGATGGGTTCGTGATGCACAAAATAAAGGCATTTAAGAGAGAAGGTTTTGGCAACCTATCTCAACTATCAGCAAAAAGAGATTGGATGGATAATACTTGGGAAGCACACGCCTATCACTGCTTCCCAGTAAGTCTGGCAAATCAACTTGGCTGGTATATCTCATTTCCAGAGGATATTAAGTTTATTTGGGATGGAATAAATGATTCTTCGCCAGACCATGTTAAAGTTTTGGCGGGAGAAAAATATGTATCTACAGGTAGAGCAAATGCCACTATAAGTTTTAATACAGGTATAAGTTTTGAAACAGAAAGTAATATAAGTCTTTTTTCAATGCCAGTGCCAAATTATCCAAGAGATGGAATTGCTCCTTTTTCTACAATAATGTCTACATCATTTTATGGAGGAGAACTTCCATGTGCTTGGATGATAACTAAGCCTAATGTAGAAATAACCATTAAAGCCAACACTCCTGTGATAGCTATCATCCCAATTGATCTTTCTGATTTACAAAATTCAGAAGTTAATTTTTATCCAATAAATGAAAAAAAGCCTTATCTGTCAGATAGTGATGAATATTCACAATCTGTTTACGAAACAAATAGGTTGGGTAAATGGACTAATTTTTACAGGGATGGCGTTGATCACAAGGGTAATGTTTTGGGCGAACATCAGGTAAAAGCAATTCGACTAAGCGTTAATAATTAATCTGTTAATAAAAGCTGTGATATAATGATTTTAGTAGAAAGAAGATAAAATGGTAGAGAATGCCTGGAACCAAGCAGATGTTCCAAAGTCAATAACACCTTCTGGATTTTTTGGAGATTCCATTGATAATATAGTGGAACTTCAAAACTTTATTACAGAAGAAGAGCAAGAAAGATTAATGAACTTTTCATTAAACAATAAAATATGGGATGTAACAGAAACACATGTTGATAAAGATGGACTAGTGTTGTATGACCATAAAATTTGGGAAGATCGTGTTTGCACTTATAATTCCTTGATGGCTTCTGATCCATCAATTCTTGAACTTATTTACTCTTTGATTGATAGATTAAAAGTAGAGGTTGATAAGTTTTTTGAAGTAGATGTTCGGGCAACGGGACCAGCAATTGTGCGATGGCCCGTAGGTGCAAGACAAGAACCTCATGCAGACAAAGAATTTCATACTGGAGAAGAGCGTGGAAGACCAAATGACTTCCCTTGGTATGACATTGCTGGCTTGTTTTACTTTAATGATGATTACGAAGGCGGGGAGCTGTATTTCCCACAACATGGTATAGAGTTTAAGCCTAAGCCAAGAGCAGCATACTTCTTCCCTGGAGATAAATATTATGCTCATGGTGTAAGACCAATAAAATCTGGTAATAGATTTACATCGCCATTCTTTTGGACAATTATGGCCCATACTGGAGAAAATCAACCTCCAAAAGATTATGTAGGTGGATTTGATTCGCTTGAATATAAAAAACTATTTGAAGGAGAAAATAATGGCTGAGTTAGTTTTTACAGACGATATAAATGATTTGGTTTTTGATGAAATCTATCCAAATGTTATTGTTTATAGAAATATGCTTAAGGATCCACAGAAAGCATTTGATATTATGTCAAAGTCAGAATCTTCTTCTGATGGAAAATACTATCTTAATAAGTGGACTCAATGGGCACAATTTGGAACTTATACCCAAATAAAATGGGGTCAAGAACTTGACGCTGCTGAAAAGGGCGAAATATATGATGCAGAAAAAGAGCTTAATGATGAGTTAAAGTTGGCTTATAGCAAAGCTGTATCACATTATACAAAGCACACAGGCTTGGCATTTCCAGATGACGCATACTTCAGTGGTCATTCTTACTGTAAGTATTATGATGAAATTGATGATCTAAGAAACAATATGACCATGCAATATCATACAGACTACATTATTTCTCAGAAGGATATGCCTGGACCAAAGTTTCATACTACCTGCACATTTTATATTAATGACAATTATGATGGCGGAGATCTAGAGTTTTATATTGATAATAACATTATTAATCATAAGCCAAAGGCGGGAGATCTAGTAGTTTTCCCATCTACCGACCCATACTATCATGGCGTTAAGAGAATTTCTAATGGTAATAAATACTTTGTTAGAAATTTTGTAATGACTAACTATGAAGGATCTGAAGAGTGGCTTAAGAACCAAAAGCTACACGGTGCTTATAAGTGGTCAAAAATGGAATGGGAAAGAATTGAAAAGGAAGATGATGAAAATATGATCTACCTAAGTAATGGAACAAAAATTACGTTTGCTGAAGCACAAAGAATTAGAGCAGAAAAGTTGGCACAACAAGGTGAATAAAACAAATCTATTAAAAAATTTAACAGTCATTGAAGACTTTATTACTAAGGAAGAAGCAGAAAAAACAATTAATCTGTTAGATAAACTTAACGAGATTCGTCCAGAATTTTGGAAGCCAATTTCTTTTTATGAATCCTACTCCTCTGGATATCCAGAGGATAACGATCCAATTTTAGCAGAGTTTGGCTTGCCATCAGATTGGTTTTCAACACTCTATCAAAGATTTAGAGATGTTGTTGCAGAAGTTGCAGGTGTACCTGAAGAAAAAATATCAAAGATTAGTTTTCACTCTCAAAAGTGGGAGCCAGGAGCTTTTGCACCACTACATTCTGATAACACATCAAATGAAGGTGTTTATGGAGCATTTACAAGAAGTAGATATGCTTGCTTTTTATATTTGAACGACGACTTTGAAGGAGGAGAGTTAGTGTTCCCAGAACACGACCTAACTATACTTCCTAAAACAGGAATGCTAGCAGCATTTCATGGTGGTCATGAAAATTTGCATGAGGTAAAGGTAGTTAAAAAGTCAAACAGATACACAATTGGATCATTCTTTGATGATAGAGAAGAAGAAGATTATGATCAGGAAACCAGAGATGCTTGGGCAAAAGAGCTTGCAGAAGTAAGAGCTATGCAAAAAGATCAAGCAGTAGAATGGTCAAGTATTCGTGAGGAAGGTAAAAGACTTACTCCAACAGGAAATCTTATAGCAGAGGAAGAGGTAAAGTCATGAACGAAAAATTTTCAGGCGGTAAAGAACAATATATAATGTTCGATTTAAGAGTTCTTCATCCAGATATTTGGTATTGGAGAAATGTTATTAGCTATCCAGATGAGTTGGTTGATTTTATAAATAAGATAGATGAAGAGCCTTTATCTCACAATGCCATATCACCATGGACTACTTGGACGGCAAGCAATGATGAATTTATGGTTTATGGTGCAACAAAAAATGTATCTGTTCAAAATGTAAAGTTAGGTTCTGGAAACGAAAAGGTTGATCAAAGAACCCTTTACATTTTTAATAGTTTATCTATGGCTTTTGAGATGTGTTCAGACAAATATCTTGAAGGTCATGGTCTAGATAAGTCAAAGTATAAGTTAGGTATTGATAATATACCCGTAAAAAAGTGGCAAGTTGGAGCAAGTATGGGTCCACATGCAGATGGTTATGACGGAAATACGGATCTAGCCTTTTCTATGGTTGAATATCTTAATGATGATTATGAGGGCGGGGAAATAAGCTTTCCTAATCATAACATCACAATAAAGCCAGAAAAGGGAAGTCTTATTATGTTTCCTTCACAAGATCCGTTTGTTCATGAGGTTAAGCCAATTATTAGTGGTGATAGATACATGTCTACCATATCTTTATGGTCTGTCTAATTATTAATTGTTTTATGATATAATTTAGTTATAAATAGGAGATAAAAAATGGCATTTTACGATAGACCAGATTGCTTGAATCCATCACCATATGTTGATGAATATGGAACCAAATCAGGAATTTTTATATTTAAAAACATAATACCTCAAGATTTAATAACTAAAATAGAGGATCAGCTTAATATTTTGCCTGAAGAAAACCCAGTATATGATGACACTTTGATTAGTTGGTACTCAAAGAAAATGACTCCGACTATTGACGGAATCGTTGATTTGTGGGAATTCATTTCAAAATTAATTGGCCCAGAATGGGTAATACATCCACAAAACAATTTGATCCAAGTTAAGCCTGGAGATAACGGAATGTTTATTCACTCCGATAGCCCAGGAAAAGGTGCATGCAACCTATTGTCTCAGGTGGATGTTTGGAGCACTTGCTGTGAGTTAGACTATGGCGTATGTGCTTACTTTGGAGATTATGAAGGTGGGGAAATATTCTACCCAGGAGTCAACAAAGATGGAACTCTAAAGAATGACGGCGGGAACATAGATGATTGCTTTGAATACAAACCAGGAAAAGGTGATGTTGTAATACATAGTGCTTTTGCTCCATATGGTCATGGTGTAAGAGAAGTAACATTAGGTAAAAGATATGTATACTCCAACTTCTCCCTAAAAACAATTGATAACCCTGGAACATTTTATAACTATGGAACACCAGAATATTACAAGCAAATAGGAAATAAAACAGAGCAAGATGTAATAAATTGGATGACTCCACTAAGAGAAAATCCTCAATTTACAGAAGAAT
>Ga0208381_1000601_pt1 | contig 11982 bp, 8 predicted proteins | sample CryBogCBE13Jul09_FD_184572 | JGI IMG/M metagenome (GOLD analysis project Ga0208381, IMG submission 184572) | Freshwater microbial communities from Crystal Bog, Wisconsin, USA - CBE13Jul09 (SPAdes) (version 2) | ecosystem: Environmental > Aquatic > Freshwater > Lake | place: Crystal Bog...
TTTTGGTGCCGCAGGTGGTGGCGGCGGTGGCGCTTATTGTTGCGCCAAAAGTAGTTATCCTGGTTTTGCAACAGCCGGAGGTGTGTCCGGTTCTTATGCAGCAGGTGGTGGCGGAGCAGCTGGATGTTCACAAGGATCAAATGGAACAGCTGGTACTCAAAACTCTAGTACCTTATCTGGTTCTGGCGGCGGCGGCGGTCAGTATTATGTGGGTTCAAGTAATGGTGGAAATGGCGGCGCAGGAGGAATTTATGGCGGCGGCGGTGGCGGTGGCGGTTCGAGTACCGCTGGAACCTCTGGTGCTGGCGGTACTGGTGGTAACGGAGCTGTTATTGTTTATTCATGGTAAGGAAAAATAAAAAATGACGACACAAAATTATTTAATGATTAATGCTCAAAACATTGTTGAAAATGTTGTTGTATGGGATGGAGGTTTACATTGGACTCCACCAGCTGGCCATACAATGCTTGTGCAATCAACAACCCCAGCAATGGTTTGGAAATTAAATACATCAGTAACACCAAATGTATATGAACTTGTTGAAGTTATTGGATTAGGTAGTATCGGATTTACATGGAATGGAACGGTTCTTACAACAAATGAACCACAACCAGAAGTACCATCAAAAGATTCAGCCAATACAGCAAATACTACTGGTTAACAATGGCATAAATATCCTATAGTATACATCTATAGGATATTATCATGCCAGCAGCCTACGCAGATTTGTACCTTGACCAAGGTTCCACATTCACTTCACAGACCACACTAACCGACCTCTATGGCAACGGTTATAATTTGTCCAATTTCACCGTAGCTGCTCAGGCCAAAAAATCATATTACTCTAGTAACGTTTTCATTAACTTTACTACTTCAATTGTAGATGCCAATAACGGCATCATTCAACTAAGTGTACCTGCTGCCAATACTGCCAACGTTCCTGCAGGCAAATTAGTGTACGATATCACCATAAAAGATTCTTCCAATACTATAACAAGAGTGGTAGAAGGTCAGGTGTTCGTTAATCCTGGTGTCACTGGTGTCTATTCCTCATATGGTTCTGAGATATAATGCCAGTAGTAACGATTAATCCTACCCAAAATTTTACCGTTAGAACTACGGTAAACCCAACTCAGAATTATTCGGTTAGAGGAACCACAACTTTTGTTGGTTCAGCCAATATTGCCACAGAGATAACAGAGATTGGTGCAACCGCTAATGCAGCATCTTACGAGGCGAACGTAGCATATATTTACGCTAATTCAGTTTATCAGGTAGCAAATTCAGCAGCCATTGAGGCAAATGTGGCTTATTCATTAGCCAGTGCAGTCAGTGATACAGCAAACACAGCTTTATCCGAAGCAAATACCGCATATTACTTAGCAAACAACTCCGTCCAACTTGTTGATGGCAACATTGACGGAGGTAATTTTTGATATATATTTTTCAATAAATAGGCAGATAACAATTATAATAAGGACCCTAAAATGGCCGCATCAAATACAAGTATTCTAATTAAGCGTTCTACCGCAACCGGTACACCAAGTTCGCTTAAGGCAGGTGAATTAGCATATTCATATCTGTCTAACACCATCTTCATTGGTAACTCAACAGGTACTGGTGTTGTAAACATTGGTGGTCAATATTATACATCACAAATTGACAATGCTTCTTCAGCAAATGGTTCAGGAACCATCGTCAAACGTGATGCGATGGGTAATATTTCTGTTGGATATATTACTGCTGCAGGCATTTCTGTCAGTAATCTTAATGCTAACACAGCAAACTTAGCAACATACGCAACACAACTACAAAATCCACAATATTTTGGTGCATACGGTGATGCAACTGCAGCTAACGTTATCTTCAACGGTACTGCCAACGTTGAATTAGGATTTACATTAGCAACAGTCAACTCAAATGTTGGTGCATATGGTAATACAACAAGCATTCCAACAATTACAGTTGATGCAAAAGGTCGTATTACTTCTATTTCTAATAATACGATTGCAACTTCATTCACTGTTTCAGGTAATACAGGATCAGGTTCACAACAAGGTGGCGGCACATTAACTATTGAAGGTAATGGAACTGGTATTACAACAACAGTTACTGGTTCTGGTGGTTCAGAAACAGTATTGATTGCTACAGACAATACAGTTTTACGTTCTAACACTTCTGGTGTTGGTCCACAAACAATTGGTACAGACGTACAGATTTCTGGTAACTTGATTGTTTCTGGTACTGCAACATACGTCAATACATCGATTGTGCAAACTAACGACTCAATGATTGAGTTGGCAGCCAATAACACTACTGGTGACGTAATTGATATTGGTTTCTATGGATTGTATAATAATGGTTCAACAAACAATGTAACTGGTTTATTGCGTGACGCAGGTTCTAAAAACTACTATTTGTTTGCAAACATTGCTGCTACAAATGCTTCAATAGCAAATACATTAAGTAATAACTATTTTACACAGGCAAATACTGCCACGTTGTATACAAACATCAATGCATTCCAGTCAACAGTTCAAACGTCAAATGTTGTAAATCAAACTGTTAGTGGTACATTAACATTAACTAACGCATTAACAGTACCAAATGGTGGTACAGGTGCAACAAGTTTTAATGCTGGTAGTATTGTAATTGGTAATGGCTCTGGTGCATTACAAGTTCTCGCAAATACTGGTACAGCAGGTTCATATGGTTCATCAAGTTATATTCCTGTAATCACTACTGATGCATACGGCCGTGTTTCTTCTGTATCTAATACTCAAGTTGCAATTTCAGCATCTCAAGTTACTTCTGGTACATTAGCGCTTGCACAAGGTGGTACTAATAATTCATCTTATGTAAACAACGAGATTACATATTTTAACGGCTCTGCAATCGTATCATTAGCAAATACTGGTACTGCAGGTACATATGGTAATGCAGCTTATATTCCAGTCGTAACAACAGACGGATTTGGTCGTGTATCTGGTGTTTCTAATACTGCAATTGCAATTCCTGCATCACAAATTACTAACGGTACAACAGGTACAGGTCAAGTTGTTTTAGCAAATAATGCAACATTAGGAGGCACAACAACAGCAGCTACATTAAATGTTTCTCAACTAAATGTAACAACATTAAATGTAACTTATTCAAATGTAAATTCTGTTACTGCTAATAGCATTAACATCGGATCATTGACATATGCTGCAACAGGTGCGTTTGTTGCGTTTGGTTCTAATGCAAACAATTATCAACAAGTTGTTATTCAGAACGCAAATACAGGAACACAAGCATCCGCTGACTTTGTTGTTTCTAATTTCAATTCTACTGACACTACTTTATATGGTGACTTTGGTATCAATGGTCCTAATTTTGTTGGTACTGGTTCTCTAAACGTTGCAAACAATGTTTACTTATATGCACAGAGTACAGACCTTGCAATTGGTACTAATAGTTCAAATCCAATACACTTTGTTGTCAATAACGGTGCAACCGATGCAATGACAATTGCTGCCAACGGTTATGTTTCAATTGCACAAGCACTTGCAACAGTATATGGTGGTACAGGACAATCTTCATTTACACAAAACGGTATCATATATGGAAATGGAACAGGTGCATTACAAGTTACTGCAGCTGCAGGTGGTGCAGACCAAACATGGTCTAATCAGATTCTGACTGTAAACAACACTGGCGTTCCAACATGGACAACAACTATGGATGGAGGCGCCTTCTAAATACTTTATTATGTTTTATTAGGAGTTTGAAATGAGTGAAAAATATGTGAATCATTATATTGAGTTGTTGACTAATACGATGCAAGATGCTGTATTGAGAAATATCTCATTACAGACTAATCTTAAAATTAGTGACGAAGCAGTTGGTGAATTAAATCAAAAAGTTGAAGAATTGGAAAATATCATTGAGAGTTTGAGGAATGAAACCACAAATTCTCAACAAAGTGCTAATGAGGTTATCAACAATACCATCAAAGAAAAAGATAAGATTGTTAGAGAAATAAGTGAAGACAAAGATAGAATTATTGATGATTTGAGAAAAGAAATCAATACTTTGAATGGCATGAAACATGAATATGAAAATGTACGTCATCAGGTTCAACACGTTGATACTTTTAGAAATGAATTAATTAAAGAACGAGATGAACACCAAAAAACTCGTAATGATTATGAATCTAAAATTAAATCATTAAATGAACAAATAGAATATTTGCAATTAACTCCGGCAAAGCGTAAGAAGATTGAGGAAGCTAAATCTATTACGGCAACAACAATCATAAATCCAATAGAGGATGGCGGAAGTTTCTAATAGATGACGACATTTGCAAATACAACAATTCAACTAAGAAAATCTGGCGTATCAGGTAATGTACCAACATCACTAAACTATGGTGAGTTGGCACTTAACTACTACGATGGAAAGTTGTATTATAAAAATGCTACAGGTACAATAACATATATCTCTAGCGGCCAGTTTACCAATTCATTCTCAACAATGAACGTATCTGGTTCATTGATATTCGCAACATCTAACACAGACACATTAAGTTTCAAAGGCGCAAATGGTATTGGTGTTATTGCCAATACTACAAGTAAGACAATTACATTAGATGGTAACATTGTCTTCTCAACAGCCAATGCAAAGACACAAACATATTACCAAAATTCTGCACCAAGTTCTCCAAATCCAAATGATTTGTGGTTGAATTCTAATACGGGCGTGATGTATGAAAACTTTGGTAATACCGCATATCCAATATGGGCAGAATTTGGACCAACTGGTGCACAAAGTAATGTAACAAATTCTATATTCAATAGCATCAGTTCAAATACAATATATGATAAAGGTGTAGAGTTATTACTTTATTCTAATAGTATTTTTGTACAAGCCAATGCATCATATAATCAAGCAAATTCATCAAATGCATTAGCACAAGCAGCATACAATTACGCTAACACATCCATAACAACTTCTGGTGGTTCAATTACTGGTCGTTTGAATGTCACTTATCAACCCGTAAGTACAATTGGTACAGCTGTAAATATTACTGCGGCCAATACAATTGGTGGTACAGGTTATGCAGATGTTTTAAGTTTCACAAATAGTTCTGCAGGTGCAACTAAGCCAAATAAAACCATACGTTTAGATAGCGTTGGCAACTTGCAGGTTGTCAATAGTGCATATCAAATAACAGCAATGTCTTTGTCTGATGCAGGTGATATGACACTTGCAGGCAATACAACAACAAACGGTATCGCTGCTGGTTATGCACCAAATCGTCCAGCATTTTGCGTAAGAGGTAATGGTGGCTCAGTTGCCGCTACAACAACATTAACTAATAGCAATTGGAATATTGAATACAACCAAGGAAGTTACCTGAATGGTTCAACAGGCATATTCACAGCACCCGTTGCAGGTTTATATCAAGTTAATTTAGTGATTAGAACATATAATAATAGTTCAAGTGGTATTGCTCAAGCCTTAGTTAGAAAAACTGCTGCAATTGGTGGTGGGACAACAACTTCTATTATGGTTGAATTTGGTCCAAACACTTCAATGAACCATGCCGGTGGCGCCAACATTGTGAAACTGGCGGTAGGCGATACACTACAATTAATTGCAAGTTCTGGTACAATCATATTTGATGGCAACGACAACTGGTCTGTGGCTTACATAGGATAATAAATGGCAATAAATTTTCCATCATCACCGTCAATAGGACAAAGTTATACCGTAGGTAACAAGACTTGGGTATACAATGGTTATGCATGGGATTTGCAAGTCTCCAATCAAGGTGGTAACTCTTTTGGTACGATTGTAGTATCAGGACAATCAACTGTACTTGCGAATAGTGCAAACTCACCATTGACTTTGGTGGCAGGCAACAATGTTACTTTAACAACGAACACAGTAACAAATTCAGTTACAATCAATTCCTCAGGTTCGGGTGGTGGAGGATCATCAACAGATAATGTAGCAAGAGCAACTGCAAATGCGGCCTTTGATGAGGCTAATTCTGCATATAGTTTAGCTGGTTCCGCTTCAACACAAGCAAGTGATGCCTATAGTTTAGCAAGTTCTGCGTATTCTACTGCTTGTTCCGCTTATAGTTTAGCTTCAACGAGTTTTAATGCTTTTACGGACACCACTGGTGACACTATCAGTGGCAGTACAAGTCAGACGGTTCAATTTGTTGGTGGTAGTGGTGTTACTGTTGTAGCAAATCCATCAACATCACAAATAACAATCACTGCAAACACATCTTCTAGTAGTGGTTTTCCATACATAGATTTAGGTTCAGTAGCAAATACTGTGGCAATATATGGTACTGTGGATTTGGGCACTTTGTCTTAAAAGAATAACATAAATAAAAAAGGTTAATAAAGGCTATTATTCATGTCAACACAATTACAATTAAGACGAGGTAATACATCACAGATTGCGGCATTTACAGGTGTCGTTGGTGAACTTGCTGTTGACACACAAGCAAACACTTTAGTATTACAAGACGGTGTAACTCAAGGTGGTCATTATATTGCTACGCAAGACACCGCAAATAACATTTACGTTCGTGCCAATTCAGCATTTGTTCAAGCAAATTTGGCATATTCTACTGGAAATTCTGCTGGTTCTTACGCTAATTCCGCATTTACAGAAGCCAATAATGCATTTGTATTGGCAGGTAATGGTTATAATCAGGCCAACTTAGCATTTGCACAGGCAAACGCAGCCTTTAATGCTGCCAATAATGCAGGTACATATGCACAACCAGCATTTATACAGGCTAATGCAGCGTTTGTTCAAGCTAATTCTGCATATGCAGAGGCTAATCTTGCAAATTCTACAGCTACATCTGCAGGTGTATATGCAAATGGCGCTTTTGCATTAGCAAATATAATTTATTCTTTTGCTAATACAATTAGTGGTGGTGCTGCGATTGATAACGTTGCAAGAGTGGTTGCTAATTCCGCTTACAATCAAGCTAATACTGCTACAACCAATGCAGCTGCAGCCAGTTCTTATGCAAATAGTGCTTTTTCAACTGCAAATTCAGCAGCATCATATGCTAATGGTGCTTTTGCGGAAGCAAATTCTGCATACAATTACGCTAACACACAAGTTAGTATAATTAGTGGAGTTGATGCAACTCAAAATAATAATATTGCTTCTGCATCCTCATATGCTAATGGTGCTTTTGCAGAGGCTAATGCGGCTTACAATCAAGCAAATACCGCCAACGCAAATGCAATATCAGCAGGTTCATATGCCAATTCTGCATATAACTATGCAAATACTCAAGTTGCAATAATTGCTGGCGTAGATGCAACACAAAATACAAACATTTCTGCCGCAGCTTCGTATGCTAACGGTGCTTTTACTGAAGCAAATTCTGCATACAACCAGGCCAATACGGCAACTACAAATGCGGCTGCTGCAAGTTCTTACGCCAATTCAGCATACACTCAGGCAAATACGGCCACAACCAATGCGGCCGCAGCATCTTCATATGCTAATAGTGCATACACACAGGCAAATACAGCAACTACTAATGCAGCTGCAGCCAGTTCTTATGCCAACTCTGCATTTAATCAGGCAAACACAGCCAATTCTACAGCAACTTCTGCTGGTGTATATGCAAATGGTGCATTTACTCAGGCCAATACTGCAAACACTAACGCAACTTCTGCTGGTGCATATGCCAATTCAGCATATAATCAAGCGAATACGGCAACTACTAATGCAGCTGCAGCCAGTTCTTATGCTAACTCTGGTTATACTCAAGCAAATACTGCAATAACCAATGCAGCTGCAGCATCTGCATATGCCAATTCAGCCTTTGCAGCAGCCAATTCTGCAGGTGCTTATGCAAACTCATCTTATCTAACAGCAAACTCAGCAGGCATTTATGCTAATGGTTCTTTTGCACAAGCAAATGCAGCCTTCACAACCGCTAACTCAGCTGGTGTATATGCAAATGGTGCCTTTGTACAATCAAATGCAGCTTTCACGGCTGCTAATAGTGCAAGTTCTTATGCTAACAGTGCTTTTACTGTTGCTAATAGTAAATTCTCATCTTCTGGTGGTACAATTTCTGGTAACACCACAATTAATGGCAATTTAACAGTTAGTGGTAATATTACATATACAGGTAATGTAATCACTACAACTATTTCAGGTAACACTGGTCAATTTTTTGGTTCATCTGCAAATGGTTTTGGTGCATTGTACGCTGGAATTCCAACAGGTTATACTTTCGAATCACAAACAATTATCCAATCAACTGGAAATTATAATGATTTCGTACAGCTGAATTTACAAAACATCAATAATGGTGCCAATGCAACGGCTGATTATACTGCAACATCCGATAACGGTACTGCAAATGATGGTTATATTGATATGGGTATTACCAGTTCAACATACTCAAATCCAAATTATAATTTGTTTGGACCAAATGATGGTTATTTGTATGCTGCTGGCAACACGACAACTGGTGGTGGTAATTTAATATTTTACACAAACACACCAAAAGATATTGTTTTTGCTGCAAATGGTGCTACAACAGATAATGAAATTGCTCGTTTCAAATATAACACAGGTCTTGTATTAAAATCTTTACCTATTACATTCGCAGACGGCACAAAACAAAATACAGCAGCTGCACCATTTGGGTTCTCAAACTCAATATTTGTTCAGGCAAATGCTTCTTTTGTTCAGGCTAACTCATCCTATAGTGCAGCCAATAGTGCAGGTTCATATGCTAATGGTGCTTTTGTTGAGGCAAATTCTGCTTATTCAACTGCAAATGCCGCAGGTTCATATGCCAATTCAGCATTTACAACTGCAAATTCAGCTGGTACATATGCTAATAGTTCTTTTGTTGCCGCTAATAGTGCAGGATCTTATGCTAACTCATCGTTCGCTGCAGCAAATTCTGCCGGCATTTATGCTAACGGTGCTTTTGTACAATCTAACTCAGCATTTACTACTGCAAACTCAGCAGGCTCATATGCTAATTCTGCGTTTATTGCGGCTAACAGTGCCGGTGTTTATGCAAATTCATCATTTATTGCAGCCAATTCTGCTGGTGCGTATGCGAATAGTGCTTTTACGGCAGCTAATTCTGCTGGTGCATACGCAAACTCTGGTTACACTCAAGCAAATACCGCTACAACTAATGCGGCCGCAGCATCTGCGTATGCCAATTCAGCATTTACTACTGCAAACTCAGCAGGTGCATATGCTAATGCAGCCTTCTTAGAGGCAAATGCCGCTTTTGCACACTCTAATACTACATCAAATACTTTTGTTGGTACAAACGGAACAATTGCAACACCAACAGGCAGTTCAATTACATTCAGTAGTAATAATGGTGTAACGATTACTGGTTCTGGTAATACATTAACAATCAGTTCTAATCAAGATTTAAGACCAACTGCAACACCAACTTTTGCAAGTTTAACATTAACTAATCCATTGACTGTTGCAAATGGTGGTACTGGTGTTAACTCATTTACTGCCAACACAATCACATATTATAATGGTTCTACATTAGCATCATTATCTAATGTTGCAACAGTTGGTACATATGGTAATACAACAAGTATTCCATCTATTACAATTGATGGTTATGGTCGTGTAACATCAGTCACAAATAATGCAATTACAGTTCCACCTGGTACTACAATTTATGCAAACTCTGGCCAATTAACTGCTAACGCTTCTACTGGTAATGTTGCTCTAGGTCTTGCAACAACTGGCGTAACTGCTGGTGCATATGGTAATACGACAAGTATTCCCACACTTACAATAGACACATACGGCCGTATTACTTCTGTTTCAAATAACTCTATTACAGTTCCACCTGGTACTGCAATTTATCCTAACGTTGGTCAATTGACTGCCAACTCGGCAACAGGAAACATTGCACTTGGTCTTGCAAACACTGGTGTAACCGCTGGTGTATATGGTACTGGTTCTTCAATACCAAGTCTTACAATTGATTCATTTGGTCGTATTACTTCTGTATCTAACAATTCAGTTACTGCAACAGCAGCAATTGCCGTTAACGTAGATACATTTACTGCCAACGGCACAGGACAAACATATCAGTTATCTACAACACCATATGGTATTAATTCAACAATTGTTAATATCAATGGTGCAACACAACAAAAATCTGCATACACATTGTCTGGCAGTGTAATTACATTGTCTGAAATAGTGCCTTCTGGCTCACTTATTGAAGTTTCTACTTTATTAAATGCTGCAAATTCAAGTTCTTTAGTTCCAGCATTAGTTCCATATGATGATAATTTTATTGGCAATGGTGTAACAACAACATACAATTTGTCAACAATACCTTCTGGTATAAATTATACAACAGTATATGTTAGTGGTGTTGCACAACAAAAATCAACATACTCAGTATCTGGTAATACAATAACATTCTCATCTGCACCACCAAATGGTTCATCTATTGAAGTTGTTACATTAACTGCAAACAATGGTGTTTTAATTGGTTTGAGTAGTTTTGGTGCAGCTTACAATGCTGTATATTCTACATCAAGTAACACGTTGACTGCTGGTACATTACCAATTGCTGCAGGTGGTACAGGCGCCAACACTTATGCATCAAATGGTCTTGTATATTTTAACGGTACAAATTTTAATGCAATTGCAAATTCATCTGTAACGCCAGGTAATTACACCTATTCATCTATAACAGTTGACCAATTTGGACGTGTTACGGCTGCATCTAGTGGTACTTCACCTGTTACTGCGGTTTCTGGAACTTCTGGCCAAATCTATTCTACTGGTGGTACAACACCAACAGTTAACTTAATTGCGACAACTGTAACTTCTGGTACATATGGTGGTTCTACACAACATGCTGTATTTGCAGTTGACCAATTTGGACGTTTAACATATGCAGCTAACGTAACTCCAAGTATTGCTAATACACAGATTACAGGAACAATTAACTCTACTCAATTGACAAACACAGGTGTATCTTCTGGTACATATGGTGGTTCTACTGCAATACCAGTTCTTGTTGTTAATGCACAAGGTCAAATAACTTCTGCCGCTAATGCATCAATAACTATACCTCCAAGTACAGCAATATACGCTAACTCAGGACAACTTACTGCCAATTCCAGTACAGGTAATGTGTTACTTGGTTTGGCAACAGCAGGTACCGCAGGAACTTATGGTGCAGTAAATTATATTCCAATTATTACTACTGATGCATATGGTAGAGTTACAACAGTATCCAATACTGCAATTGCATTAACATCAGGCCAAGTTACAACAGCATTAGGGTACACTCCATATAACTCAAGTAATCCATCAGGATACTTAACATCTAGTGGTGCAGTTACTTCGTTGACAGGAACATCAAATCAAATTTCAGTTTCTGGTTCTACAGGTGCAGTTACACTATCTACACCACAATCAATTGGAACTGGTTCTTCTGTTCAATTTGGATCATTTGGTGTTGGTACTGCTGCATCAGGAACAACTGGTGAAATTCGTGCTACAGGAAATATTACTGCTGGTTATTCCGATGATGAACTAAAAGTTAAATTAGGCAATATTGAAAATGCATTAGAAAAATTATTGTCATTGAACGGTTTCTATTATCAAGCCAATCAAACTGCACAAGAGTTAGGTTACACAACAGAAAAACAAGTTGGTGTTTCTGCACAAGAAGTACAAAACGTTTTACCTGAAGTTGTAGTACCTGCGCCAATTAGTGATAAGTATCTAACAGTACAATATGAAAAACTTATACCATTACTAATTGAAGCTATCAAAGAACAACAAAAACAAATTGATGCATTAATGCAAAAGGTAAAATAAATGGCATTAACAAAACTTAGTAGTTTCGTACTTGCAAATACTGGGGTAACATCCGGTTCTTATGGTGGTACAACTACGATACCATCAATCACAAT
>Ga0208381_1000604_pt1 | contig 11954 bp, 10 predicted proteins | sample CryBogCBE13Jul09_FD_184572 | JGI IMG/M metagenome (GOLD analysis project Ga0208381, IMG submission 184572) | Freshwater microbial communities from Crystal Bog, Wisconsin, USA - CBE13Jul09 (SPAdes) (version 2) | ecosystem: Environmental > Aquatic > Freshwater > Lake | place: Crystal Bog...
CAATCCAAGAATCAACTCAGCCATCAAGCATCAGCTCGACCAAATCGAGCACGTCATGCTCGCAGGTCTCACCCACCCGCCCGTCATCGAGCTCTCAGAAAAACTCGCTTCTCTCACAGCTCATCATTTGGGACACGCTTTTTACGCCTCAGATGGCGCCTCGGCCGTGGAGATTGCGCTCAAGATGAGCCATCACTTTTGGCTCATTTCGGGACAAACTCAAAAGCGCCGCTTTGTGTGCCTCAAAGGCAGTTACCACGGAGAAACGTTGGGCGCCTTGAGTGTCACCGATGTACCCCTTTTTCGACAAGCGTATGGAGAGCTCCTGAGTGAGCCCTTCATCGTGATGAGCCCAGACGCGAGAGGGGCCACCGCTGAGGAGAATGCGCAAGACGTCGCTCTTCGAGCCGCCCTCGAGCTCGAAGCTCTCTTTCAAAAGGAGGGCACTCAGATTGCAGCCTTCATCATTGAGCCCTTGGTTCAATGCGCTGGACAAATGGCCATGCACTCGCCCATTTACCTCAAGCGTGCTCGCGAGTTGTGTGACCAGTACGCAGTGCATTTGATTTGTGACGAAATCGCAGTGGGTTGTGGTCGCACAGGAACTTTTTTTGCAAGTGAACAAGCTGGGGTTTGGCCAGATTTTCTGACCCTCTCCAAAGGCATCAGTGGTGGCTACTTGCCTCTCTCTTTAAGCCTCACCACAGACACCATCTATCAAGCTTTTTATGCCGACACCATGGCGCAAGGCTTTTTGCATTCCCACTCCTACACCGGAAACCCCTTGGCCTGCACAGCAGCCAATGCTTGTTTGAGTATCTTTGAGACTGACCACGTGTTGCTTGGCAATCAAACCCGCTCCAAACAAATTGAAGCGGCATTTGAATGGGCCAAGAACGACGCCCGAGTTCAAAACTTTCGCCAAACTGGCATGATCCTGGCCTTTGATGTGGCACCCGATTGGGCCCTCCAACATCCAAGTTTTTCAAGAGATCTTTTCCAGCAAGCTTTGCGCGAGAGACTTCTCATTCGACCCATTGGCCACACCGTTTATGTGATGCCTCCTTACATTCTGGATGAAGAGCAAATCGCGTTCATGGGTCGTGGGGTCAAAGCGGCCCTGAATGCAACCTTGTCTTCCTCTAAGAACCACGCACTTGGCGAAATAAAGCCATGAACAACTCGGCACTTGTCCTGGCTCGCCATCAATTGCAGCAACTCCAAAGCGATCACTTGCTGCGCACGTTGAGAGTGGCAAAGACGGCCACAGCAGCGCATCAAACCTTTGGAGACAAAGCCTACCGGGCCTTTTGCTCCAACGACTATTTGGGCCTGGCCAACGACGCCTTGATCAACGCTGCACTGATTGAAGGGGTCCAACAATACGGATCGGGCTCTGGTGCCTCACACTGGGTGAGCGGTCACAGCCAAGCGCATGAGCATCTTCAAAGCCGCTTGGCGCGTTTTCAAAGCGAATACATTCCTGAGTGCACGTCACTTCTTTTCTCAACGGGTTTTGCCGCAAATTTGAGTGTCATCACAGCCCTCTCTCAATTGAGTGCTCCCGGTGAAGTCAGTCTTTATTCGGCCAATCTCAATCACGCCTCCATCATCGATGGTGTTCGTTTGGCTCAAAAAATGTTTGACGTCAAACTCACGCGCTTTGACACCAACGCGCTTGAAGCGTTGAAGGCGCAATTGGCCAATGACTCACGCCCCTTGAAAATCATCATCACCGATGCTGTCTTCAGCATGGATGGCCATATCGCTCCTTTGGCTGAGCTCCTTGATTTGGCCACACAATTTGATGCCTTGCTCATGGTTGACGATGCCCATGGCTTTGGGGTGCTTGGTGACAAAGGTCATGGGGTTTTGTCGAGCCTAAAACTACACTCGGACAGATGGGTTTATGTCGGCACATTGGGCAAAGCGGCAGGGGTGAGCGGTGCTTTTGTGTGCGCCCAAAAGAGTCTCACCCAATGGATTTCTCAAAAAGCCCGTCCTCACATCTACTCGACCGCATCTCCCCCGGCCTTGGCACATGCTTTGTGCGCAAGCCTTGACTTGATTGAAGGAGAGAGGGGGCAACAGAAAAGACGTCACCTGTCGCATTTGATTTCACTCTTCAAGCAAAAAGCAGTCTTTGAGCATTTTCAATTGATGCCAAGTGATACACCGATTCAACCTTTGATTTTGGGATCCAATGAGGTGGCCTTGAGCGTTTCAAAGGCCTTGGACGACCTGGGCTTCATGGTTCCAGCCATTCGACCCCCAACCGTGCCACTCAACACGGCAAGATTGAGAATCACTTTGTGTGCAGAGCACGATGAGGCAGACGTTTTGGCTCTCGTTCAAACACTCAGAGACATTGAGTCCACCTTGTTTGGAAAATCAGCATGAATCCAAAAGGATTTTTCATCACCGGCACCGACACCGAGATTGGCAAAACATTGGCGGCGGCCGCATTGATCCTTCGCCTGAGGCAAGATGGCCAAGAAGTCATTGGCTTCAAACCCGTTGTGGCGGGCACTTACACCAATTCAATAGGCCTCAAGTGCAACGAAGACCTTGAAACGCTGCGGCTTGCCAGCGGAACCGATTTGAGCAACGATGCGATTTGCCCCTACATCTTGGACGAACCTGCTGCCCCACATTTGGTGAGTGGCTCCAATGGCGTCACGTTGAAACTTCACGAAATGATTCAAAGTTTTGAGCGCTTGAGTGCTCAGTTCCAAACCGTGGTGGTCGAAGGTGCTGGTGGATTTTTGGTGCCCATCAACGAGACCGAAGGTTTGGACGATTTTGCCCAGCGCATTGGCTTGCCTGTGGTCTTGGTCGTTGGCATGCGATTGGGTTGCTTGAACCATGCCCTTTTGAGCGTACAAGCGGTGAAAGCCCGTGGTCTTGAGTTAGCAGGTTGGATCGCCAACCAAATTGACCCACAGATGGCACGTCAAACTGAAAATTTAGAGTCCTTGAAGACGCGCATTGATGCGCCGTTTTTAGGACTCATCCCTCATTTGAGCGAAGAACTCAAAAAGTCCGAACACTCACATTACTCGTGGTCCACCATTGAATTTGCGGCCCAACATTTGACCTTGCCCTCATCGCTCAAGGGCTAAGCGCAACTGGAGGCAACTCTTTTGCCAAAGGAGTTAAAGGCTTCACGGGCTCAAATCGAAAGCCATCAAGTCCTCACCCACTTGCAATGGGCCCGTATAAATTGCGCGAGTTCTCTGCATCAAGTCTTGAACGGTTGAATTTCCATTCAATCCGATGTGGCTGAACACCACTTGTTTAGGACTAGCTGCTTTGAAAACTTTTGCAGCTTGTTCAGGAGAAGCCAAGTGATCGTAGACGGCTTGATACTGAGGAAATTGCTTCAACAAATCGCTTGGAATCACGGTCACACAATGCACCAATAGATCTGCGTTTGTACTTTGTTTGACCACCTCTTCACTGTATTTGGTGTCCCCGGACAAGACCACTGTTTTGCCTTTGTATTGAATTTTGTAACCCAATGAGGGTTTCACTTTGTCACCATGATCGTTGTTGAAGGCGGTGACGACCAAACCCTCTTTCTCATATACCACTCCGGCCTCAATTTCATGGGGCTCGAAGGTGATGCCTGACATGGGCGATTTTTCGTCCTCTGCACGCGTGACGATGTCTCTTGCATAAGCAGCCGATAAACCGGAGGTGAGATCATTCAATCCTTTGGGACCATAGATCACAAAGGATTGGTTCCTTTGGCCATAGGCGGGGCGCAACCAACCGGTGAGCCACAAGTCTGGCAAACCACTGGTATGGTCGGAGTGAAAGTGTGTGAGAAAGTGGGCGTTGATGGATCCCAAAGGCACTTTCAACTGAGCAAGCCGAATCGCAACGCCTCTACCAAAATCAAATACCAGGCGCTGCTCGCCAGCTTCGATCAATGTGCTGTAGCCCAAGCGCTCAATGCTCGGAACGGGTGTGCCAGTACCCAAAAGTGTAACCCTAAAGAGGTCCTCTTTGGCCAGCGCAAATCCCATGAAATGCATGAAGATCAATATGAGTAATATCTGTTTGATTCGCACGATCAAACCCTTCCCAAAATGACACCGAACATGAAAAAACCCCACAACTCGTGAGAGTCATGGGGTTCTTGATCTAACTGAATTCTAAACTGACATCAAGTCAGCTTTGGAATTAGAAAGTGTGCTTCACGCCCAACATGTATGCTGAGTTGTTGTTGGCAACGCCACCAACTGCTGCATCTGTAGGTGCCCATCCGCCGTAGATTGGAGATACGATGGAGTTACCCTTGTTTGTAGCTGTACCAGCACCGGCCACCAAAGTGGTACGGGGTGACAATTTGTAACGAGCCATCAAACCAGTTTGTGTGGCTTTGTTGGCTGACACGACGTCGTCTTGCAATGTACCGTAGTTGGCATTGAGTTCCAATGCTGAGCTAACGTTGTAAGTCACGCCAAGACCAGTTGCTGTGCTGCCGTTGTTGGCAAGAGCAGTTGTACCAGACATTTTCAACTTGTTCTGAGCGACAGCAAATTTCCACTGACCCATGGTGTATGTTGCACCAATCACGTTGACTTCCCAAGCTTTAGAGCCTGTGTTGTCGTTTTGTGTTGAATTGGCCAAACGAACCACAGCACCATTGCCGTCATAGTTCAATGTGTATGAAGAGATGTTGTTCACTGAACCACCAGCGTTGTAAGACTGCTTGGGGTTACCGAATTGGTAACCAGCAGAGAATCCGCTGAAAGAAGGTGTCTTGTAGCTGTAACCACCTACGAAGGTATTGGAGTCACCCAACATGCCAGGGTTCACTGCAGCTACTGCTGATGTGCTTGAAGGAGTTGTTGACATGTAACCCAAGTTAGCAGGATTTGCACCGCCAGACAATGATTTCCATGAAGTCACGTTGTTTTGGTATGAAGTCAAGTTACCAAAACCAAATGAAGCTGAAGAGTTGGTGTTCACTTCACCTTGTGATGCCCACCACAAGTTGTCAGAACGGCCAATTTTCAAAGTACCGAATGATGTTGATCCAACACCAATGTAAGCAGCACGATTCCAGAAGTCTGGGTTCATTTGTGCATTGGCCGCATCAGTAGAAGCAGGAGCAGCAGCGGCAACAACGTTACCATTCAAACCGGTTGTGGTTGATGTAGCAGCTGATTTGCCAGTCATCAATGTGATTTCTGAACGCAAGTCAAAGAAAGCATTCAAGCCACCGCCCAAATCTTCATTGCTCTTGATACCCCAGTATGAAGCGCCGTCAGCGTTTGAACCAGAAGTTTGGATGCTTTTGCCGTTTTGTGAAGCGCCAACGAATTGTTGGTCCAAGTTACCATAAATGGTCATGGATGATTGAGCCATTGCAGCTGTGGACATTGCGCCCAAAGCAGCAACTGATGCCATCGCAACGAGAGTTTTTTTCATGTCAAGGTTCTCCAAGGTTTATTAAAGGGCTAAGTCGTTCAACAACGCCAAACAAGGCATTGTTGATCGACCTATGCCAACCCCCTTTTTGGGAAGTTGACGCTATTGCACCAGAGACTGACCCGACAAGCAAAGACTTTCGACGAAAAAAGGGCCAATGTGTTGCCCGGGGGTAACACATTGGCCCTTTTAAGAGTACTTTAGGTCACTTTTATCAGGGTAAACCCGATGTTTTATGACCGTTGAATGAACTTTGAGTTGGTTCTTGCTGGCAAGCTAAGCCGTCAACAAGAACCCGCTCTTCATCGGCTTAGAAGCGGTACTGAACGCCCAATGTAAAGCCAGTGTTGGTGGAGCTCAAGCCAGCTGTTTTTGCTGTGTCAAGACCACTTGATTTGGTGGAGTCGGCTTCAACAAACAAGTCTGTTGTGGTGTGCAAAGCGTAGCGAACACGAACCATGTAGCTGTTGAAGGTGTTGTCAGACAAACCAGCTTGTTGGATTTTGGTGTTGTAGTAAGCGCCAACGATGTTGTATGAACCCAATTGGTATGCAACACCGAAGTCGTTCACGTTCAACTTTGTGTCTTGTGTTGACACGCCGCCCAAAATGTAACCAGCGGGATTTGAGTAAGCTGAGTTGAGGAAGGTTTGTGCAACGGGCACAAAACCAGCAGGCGTTTTCATCTGTGCTGTACCTGCTGTCAACTTGAATCCGCTCACAGTGACGTTTCCACCAAATGTGTTCAAAGTTTGCTTCAAACCATTTGCGTCTTGAACGCTGTCACCAGAACCAGCAATGGTGAACATGGGTGTTGAGTACTTGGCCATGGCTTGTGTGCTTGAACCAGGTGTTTGGCTTCCAGCGTTACCAGCCAATGAGTAGGCCAAACCAACAGACAAGTTGTCAAATGTACCAACGTACTTGATGGTGTTGTCACGACGAACGGTGTAGAAGCTTGATCCAATCAACAAACCAAAAGGATTGGGGTTGAAAGCTTTAACACCAGTGTTTTGGTTGTTGTTGGTCATCTCAAGACCCATTGGATCGATGGCGTATGAACCTGTCAAATCGTAAGCGAAAGAGGTCACGCGACCGAAATCAACCATGCCCAAGCTGCTTTGCAAACCAACGCTTGCAGTGCGGTCGAACAAAGTGGAGTTACCGTTTTGATAAACGGTTGTGGATGTTGTGGGCACAGCTGAAGTGGTCACTGTGTTGCCAGTGGACTCGCCATTGCCGACTTTCAAACCGCTCTCAAGCTTGAAATTGGCTTTGTTGCCGCTGCCCAAATCTTGCGATCCCTTGATGCCAAAGCGTGATGTGTTCAAAACGCCATTCAAAAACTGAGTTTGTGATTGTGTTGCACCAGCAGAAGTCTTGGCTCCGTTGGAGTCTTGACGGATACCCGCGTCCAACAAACCATAAACGGTGAAGCTCGATTGAGCCATTGCGCCAAATGAAGCCAAAGCAGCCAATGCTACGAGTGATTTTTTCATGTCAAATTTCTCCAAGGTTAATGAATTTCCAAAAAAATCGATTAATCAAAAAGAATTCAATCGACCCTCATGGTAAACCCCCATCAGCGGGAAGTTGAGCGTATTGAATCAGAAACAGATCACTTCAGCAAATCCTTTAAAACCTTGATTTTTAAGGGTTGTTGCAATGCAACATATTTATTTCAGTTTCATTTCCAATTGAAGACTGATTTATTAAAATGAGTACTTTTATGCTCATCTTAATTTTTTTAAAATTCACCTTAAAAAGACATCTTTTCCATAATTCCGACACAATACGGGAATGAACCACACCGACTCTTTGATATGCGCTTTTGATGATGCCTTGCGAACACTCTTCGCAAAGCCACATGCCTCTCGCGCAACACCCTCACACTCATCCCCAGGCGTTCGTGCAAGCGGCTCAAACACGACTTCATTGAGCCCGGCTGAAGCCGAACTCTCTGGCGCATTGATGCGCGTGAATCATGTGGGAGAGGTTTGTGCACAGGCTCTTTACAGTGCTCAGCGCTTGGCAACCAACAACCCCAAACTACAAGCGCAATTCAAAGCCGCCAGCCAAGAGGAGACAGATCATTTGGCTTGGACCCAGACGCGAATTGAAGAGCTGGGTGGACACACCAGCTATTTGAATCCCCTTTGGTACGCTGGTGCGTTCGCCATAGGCTATGGTGTTGGGAAATTGGGCAAGGATGCTTTGAGTCTGGGATTTGTGGTTGAGACCGAAAGACAAGTCGAGAGCCATTTGGCCTCACACTTGGAGCGACTACCCGCCAATGACACTGCATCCAAAGCGATCGTGGTCCAAATGCAAAAAGACGAAGTGCAGCATGCCCAAGACGCTTTGAGGGCTGGGGCGAGTGAGTTGCCCCAAGCCTTAAAGACCCTCATGAGCTGCACAGCCAAGGTGATGACCACCGTGGCACATCACATCTAAAGCAACAAAGGGATCAAGCCCCCTCTTGCAACACCTCAAAGCTGGTGGTGATTTCTGCTGTTTTGGCAAGCATGATGCTTGCCGAACAATACTTCTCGTGGCTGAGCGCAATGGCGCGCTCGACAGCGCCTGCGTTCAATGCTCGACCGCGAACCACAAAATGCATGTTAATTTTTTCAAACACTTTGGGGTCCACACTTGCTCTTTCACTCTTGATTTGCACCGAACAAGCGGTCACATCTTGACGACCCCTCTTCAAAATCAACACCACGTCATAAGCCGTGCAACCCCCGGTGCCAGCCAAGAGCATTTCCATGGGCCTTGGCGCCAAATTGCGACCCCCGTTCTTGGGATTTGCCTCATCTGGTGCACCATCCATCATGAAAGCGTGCCCACTTCCTGTCTCAGCCAAAAACCCCATGCCCGATTGAGCCCCTGTATCCCCAGTCCATGACACCGTGCAATCCATAACGACCACCTTTTTTGTAGGTTTATTAAAATTATTGTTGCGACGCAACAAATTCATTGCTATATTACATTCCAAGCAAGCCTGACTATTGGGCCTTGCACAATTTGTCTCCTCCACCTTCTACGGGTGGATTTAGCCCCGAGCTTTGCGGCTCGGGGTTTTTTTCTGGGCAAATGTGATGCTTGCTTGCTGAAACGTCTTCAGTGGTGGATATTTTCGCACCAAGGACCGCCTGTTGCATGAGCAAGGGTGTTGTGGGCACAAGCATCTATCCATGTTGACGGTCTCGTCCACCAAGCAAGCGCGCAGCATCGAATTGAATGCGTAAAATCAAGTTCATGACCCGAACACATACCCCAAAGTCCAAACCCGAAGTTGGCCACAAAAAAAAGAGCTCACACCCTTTGAGTGAGTCCGACTATTTGAAAAAAATTCTCACAGCCAAAGTCTATGACGTGGCCAAGGAATCCAATTTGGAAGTGGGGAAAAACTTAAGCCTTCGCTTGAACAACACCGTTCTCTTGAAACGCGAGGACCAGCAACCCGTCTTCAGCTTCAAGCTCAGAGGGGCCTACAACAAAATGGCACACCTCTCCAAGGCGCAACTTAAAAAAGGTGTGATCTGTGCATCTGCGGGTAACCATGCGCAAGGTGTGGCGCTTGGCGCCGCAAAGCTAGGCTGCACTGCCACCATCGTCATGCCCTTGACCACCCCGCAAGTCAAAGTAGAAGCCGTCAAGGCTCTGGGTGGCAGAGTCGTGCTTTTTGGAGAAAGCTACTCCGACGCTCACCAACACGCACTCACACTTGAAGCTCAAAAGGGACTCACGTTCGTGCACCCCTTTGACGACCCAGATGTGATCGCCGGGCAAGGCACCATCGCCATGGAAATTTTGCGTCAGCACCCTGGGCCCATAGACGCCGTTTTTGTGGCCATTGGCGGTGGCGGATTGATCGCTGGTGTAGCCAATTACATCAAAGCCGTCAGACCCGAGATCAAAGTCATTGGTGTGCAAATGAACGACTCCATCGCCATGATGAGCTCGGTCCAAGCTGGCAAACGCTTGACCCTTGCCGATGTGGGCCTGTTCTCGGACGGTACTGCGGTCAAACTCGTGGGCGAAGAGACCTTTCGAATCAACCAAAATTTGGTCGATGAGTACATGACCGTCGACACCGATGAGGTGTGCGCCGCAATCAAAGACATCTTCATTGACACACGCAGCATCGTGGAGCCAGCGGGCGCATTGTCCGTTGCCGCCATCAAAAAGTACGCCTCCCTTCACAAAAGCAAGGGCCAAACTTTTGCAGCCATCTTGTGCGGCGCCAACATGAATTTTGATCGCTTGCGCTTTGTGGCCGAAAGGGCAGAAGTGGGCGAACACCGTGAAGCACTGCTTGCGGTCACCATCCCCGAGGAGCGAGGAAGCTTCAAGCGATTTTGTGAACTCTTGGGCTCACTCCCAAGCTTTGGTGCAAGCCCCTCGCCCAGACAAGTCACCGAATTCAACTACCGCATGAACGACTCCGCTTTGGCCCATGTTTTTGTAGGACTGACCACCACGCAAGCGGGAGAAAGCAAAAAAATCGCCAAGCACTTGGACCAACACGGCTTCAAAGCGCTGGACCTCACGCACGACGAACTGGCCAAGGAGCACATCCGCCACATGGTTGGAGGCGCTTCCTCTTTGGCGCACAACGAACGACTCTTGCGCTTTGTCTTTCCCGAGCGTCCTGGCGCATTGATGAAGTTTCTCTCTTGCATGAGACCCAACTGGAACATCAGTTTGTTTCACTACAGAAATCAAGGCGCAGACTATGGTCGCATATTGGTGGGTCTGCAAGTTCCCAAGTCAGATGACGCAGCCTTCAACCGGTTTTTAAAGGTACTGGGCTATCCGCACACTGAGGAAACCAAAAATCCAGTCTATCAACTCTTTTTAAAAACCCAGTGAGCAATGCGCAACTCACGGTGCTGAGGTTTTGGGCAAGTCCAAACTCAAGGTGGGCTGTGCGTGTAAATCAGGGCCCAAATTGACTTGTCCCGCAGAGATCGACAAGACCCACAGGCCCGGCTCCAAACTCATGCCTACACGGTAGGGCTTGGCCGGTTTTTGGTCCAGACTGAGAAGAGCGACCGAGTGGGTCTCACCTTGGCGCTTAGCCCCTTCGTAGACAATGCCTGTGAGTCGAATACGAGCACTCAACACTGCGTTGGGATTGACCAAGCGGCGACTTGAATCTGACTTTGACATCCCCAGTGCATCTTGCAAGTCCTCAGCGGACAAGCGCTCAACCCTTGAGTCTGTGTTGATGGGAACAGCATCAACCTGTGGCGCATCAAAATTACCCCAGCCACGCAATACCCAAAAGACAAGCAGGTACGACAACAAAACCCAACTCAAGATCGTTGTCCACCACACACTTTTGCGTGCCGGCATCACGCCCAAGCGCTTGGCTTGATTTGGGGTTGACTTGAAGGGGTTCGAATAGACCATGGACTGAATTATGACCCAGTTGACACGTCTTGAGTGCTCCCCTATTGCAGATTGTCATGTGGTGCAAAAAAATTGACTTGGATTCAAAAGTCAGTCACACAGGTCTTCATGAGTTTGAGGTAAGCTATCAACTTATTCCCCACCTTTGGGGCATTTTTGTGCCCAACACTTGCACCATGAAAAGAACCTGCGACCCCTCAAGCCCTCTATCAGCAAAGCCCAACGCATTGAAGGCCGCCATCTCCAAGAGAAAAACCCTGCGCGCACTCGCCTCAAAAGGCTTCACACTGATTGAGTTGATGGTGGTCCTGGTCATCATTGGCGTATTGGCCGCTCTCATCATCCCCAACGTGCTCGAGCGTGCCGATGAAGCCCGCGTCACCGCTGCCAAGACCGACATCAGCAATTTGATGCAAGCCTTGAAGCTGTACAAACTTGACAACCAAACCTACCCCAGTGCGGACCAAGGCCTTCAAGCCCTGGCCACCAAACCCACCCAAGGTGTTCCACCGACCAATTGGAAATCTTACGTGGACAAAGTGCCCAACGACCCTTGGGGACACCCTTACCAATATTTGGCTCCTGGCATCAAAAATGAAGTGGATGTGATGTCCTTTGGCGCCGATGGTCAAAGCGGGGGAGAGGGAAAAAATGCTGACCTCGGGTCTTGGCAATAACCCATTGCCTGCCTCAGGCGCACAACGCTTTGGGCTTGACTTGAGTCAACAACGCCTCGCCACAAATCAAAATTTTGAGAAGGGTTTCACCCTCGTTGAATTGTTGGTGGTGCTTTTGATCATGGCGCTTGGCGCTTCTTTGGCTGCGCTCAGCTTGGCTCCAAGCAGCCAACAACATTTGAGCGAGGAGGCCACGCGCCTCATCGCTCAACTCGAGAGCACCAAAGCGCAAGCCCGCGCATCGTCTTTGAGCGTCTCCATGGGGCTTGGGTCTGAGGGGTTTTATTTTTCGGGACTCTCTCAAAACCCCTTGGTACAAACCGCATACCCGTGGCTTTACCCGCAAACCAAAGCACAACTTCCAACCGGTCCAATCCTCTTGGGTCCAGAAGCGTTGACACCTCCTTCTAGCATC
>Ga0208381_1000605_pt1 | contig 11926 bp, 8 predicted proteins | sample CryBogCBE13Jul09_FD_184572 | JGI IMG/M metagenome (GOLD analysis project Ga0208381, IMG submission 184572) | Freshwater microbial communities from Crystal Bog, Wisconsin, USA - CBE13Jul09 (SPAdes) (version 2) | ecosystem: Environmental > Aquatic > Freshwater > Lake | place: Crystal Bog...
TCCTGACGGCAATTGGCACGGTTCAGCCAATCGTCAATGCGACGGTTCGACCGCAAGAGGCGGGTGTTTTGTTCGCCATTAATTTTACCGAGGGTCAGCACGTCGCCAAGGGCACGAAGCTCGCGCAGATTGATCCACGCCCGTTCCAATTGTCGTTGCAGCAGGCACAGGGCAATCTCGCCAAGGATATGGCGACGCTCAATTCCGCACGCGTTGACCTCAAGCGCTACGAAGTTTTGTTCGCGCAAGATTCAATCGCCAAACAACAATTGGACACACAGGCCGCGACCTATAAGCAGCTTGAAGGCACGATTGCGGCAGATCGTGCAGCCGTTGGCACGGCAAGGCTCAACTTAGGCTATACCGCTGTGCGCGCGCCCATTTCAGGCAAGGTGGGTCTGCGCCAGTCTGATATTGGCAGTTATGTGACGCCGAGCGACGCAAACGGCATTGTCACCATCACGCAAACTGATCCGATCGATGTCAGCTTTGCCTTGCCGCAAAGCCAGATTGCGCAGGTGCAGCGCGCGGCGAAAGCAGGCACGCTGCCAGTGACGATCCTCGATCAGGCCAACACGACTGTGATCGCGCATGGCCAGTTCAAAACATTCGACAACCAGATTGATGCGACCAGCGGCACGGTGAAAGCCAAAGCCCGCGTTGGTAACGGTGATGAGACGCTGTTCCCCAACCAGTTTGTGAACGTCAATTTGATTGTTGATACGCTCAAGCAGGCGATTGTCGTGCCAGTCACCGCCGTGCGCACGGGGCCATCAGGGCCGTTTGTTTACACCATGTCGCCCGACAAGATTGCGCACCGCGTGAATGTCGTCACCGGACCGTCGGATGGGTCGCGTATCGCGATCACCTCGGGCCTAACGGGCGATGAGATGGTGATCTATGAGGGTGCGGACCGCATTGATGATGGCAGCAAAGTCACGACCGCTGATGGTCATGGGCGTGGCGGCCAAGGTGCTGGTGGCGCCGCTGGCGGAAAGAGTCGTGGTCATCATCAGCATGATAAGAGTGCTGCCGCGCAGTGACTCCGCTTAATTGACCGCTGACACGAACGATAGGATGCAGAGCGACGTGGCCGATATGCCGACCCAAGAGTTCGATGAAGCGGCGGAAGCCAGCGAGGCCAATCCATCGCGGCTGTTTATCCTGCGTCCGGTGGCGACCACGCTGCTGATGATCTCGATCCTGCTGGCAGGCTTGGTCGCGTTCCGTTTCCTGCCGCTGTCAGCGCTTCCCGAGGTTGATTATCCGACGATTCAGGTGCGGACGCTGTATCCGGGCGCAAGCCCTGATGTGATGGCGCTGACCGTGACCGCGCCGCTGGAGCGGCAGTTCGGCCAAATGGCCGGGTTGAAGCGGATGTCGTCGGTGTCGTCAGCCGGTGCCTCGGTCATTACGCTTCAATTCGGGCTTGATCTGACACTCGATGTGGCGGAGCAAGAGGTGCAGGCCGCGATCAACGCTGCCACGACCTTGCTCCCGACCGATCTGCCCGCGCCCCCTGTTTACGCGAAGGTGAATCCGGCTGATGCGCCGATTCTCACACTTGGTATCACGTCGGACAGTCGTCCGCTCTATGATGTGCAGAATATTGTCGATCAGCGCTTGGCGGGCAAGCTCGCGCAAGTGTCGGGCGTCGGGTTGGTGTCGCTCTCGGGTGGGCAGCGGCCAGCAGTTCGGATTCAGGCAAATATTGGTCAGCTCGCGGCGCGCGGCCTCTCGATGGAGACGTTGCGCACTGCGATCTCGGCGGCAAACGCCAATGGCGCAAAAGGCAGCTTCGACGGGCCGACGCGGAGTTGGTCAATCAATGCCAACGATCAGCTCAACAGCGCGGTCGATTATCGTAACCTCATCGTCGCGTATCATGATGGTCAACCGATCCGGTTGAGCGATGTCGCGACCATCGTCGATGGTTCGGAGAATGTGCGGCTGGGCGCGTGGATGAACAATCAGCCCGGCATCATTCTCGATATTCAGCGGCAACCGGGTGCGAATGTGATCGGCACGGTCGACAGCATCAAGGCGACATTGCCCGAGCTGAACAAATCACTTCCCGCCGATATTCATGTGACGGTGCTGGCGGATCGCACGACCGGCATCCGCGCGTCCGTCGGCGATGTCGAGTTCGAGCTTGTGCTCGCCGTGCTGCTCGTTGTGCTGGCGATTTTCCTGTTCCTCGGGAGTCCGCGCGCGACGCTCATTGCCTCGCTTTCGGTGCCGCTGTCTCTCGTTGGTACGTTCTGCGCGATGTATATGCTGGGTTTCTCGCTTAATAACCTGTCGCTGATGGCGCTCACCATCGCGAGCGGATTTGTGGTGGATGACGCGATTGTGGTGATCGAGAATATCGCCCGCCATGTTGAAGAAGGGATGCCGCCGTTCAAAGCGGCGTTGCGCGGTTCGCGCGAGATTGGCTTCACCATCATCTCGCTGACGATTTCGCTGGTGGCCGTGCTCATTCCGCTATTGTTTATGGGCGATATTGTCGGACGGCTCTTCCGCGAGTTTGCGATCACCTTGGCGGTGACGATCCTGATCTCGGCCTTCGTTTCGCTCACACTGGTACCAATGCTCTCGGCGCGCTGGTTGCGGCATGAGCGCCCGCAAGATGCGCCCAAGATTGTGCAAACCACGCAGCGCTGGTTCGGCAATCTCTCCACGCAATATGCCAAAGGCCTTGATTGGGTGCTGGCGCGGCAGAGCTTCATGCTGATCCTGTTCGGCGCGACGCTTGCAGTCACCGCGCTGCTGTTCATCGTGATCCCCAAGGGGCTATTCCCCGAGCAGGACACGGGCCAGCTGCAGGCGACGATTGTGACGGACCCCGGCACGTCGTTCGCACGCATGGCCACCATTCAGCAGAGCGTTGCCGATGCACTGCTCGCTGACCCCGATGTCGCGAGCCTTTCGTCCAATATCGGCGTTGATGGCCAGAATAATACGCTCAACGTGGGCCGGATGGCGATCAATCTGGTCGATAAATCGAAGCGCACCAGCGGGCAGCAGGCAACGATGGCGCGGCTTGCCTCGCGCGCAAACAATGTCGCCGGTGCGCATCTGTATCTCCGCCCCGTGCAAGATCTGACCATCGATGCTGAGGGCGGCGCGACCGCGTATCACTTCGCGTTGCAGGGCGCGGATGATGGCGAGATTGCGCGCTGGACGCAGGCGCTCGTTACCGAGCTGAAAGACCAGCCCTATGTCAAGCATGTGTCATCCGATGCGCTGCTGACGGGCAGTTCTGTGCGCGTGAATGTGAACCGAGATACCGCCGCGCGGCTTGGGATCACCGCAGCCGCCGTCGATGCGGCGCTCTACGATGCCTTTGGGCAGCGGATTATCTCGACGATCTTCACGTCATCGACGCAATACCGGGTTATTCTGGAAGGGCCGCCGAACATGCAAACGGCGCCCGAGCAATTGTCGCAGCTTTATATTCCCGGCACCAACAACAGCGCGGTGCCGCTCTCGGCCATCGCGACAATCACCACCGAGCAGTCACCGCTTGAGCTCAACCGCGTGTCGCAATTCCCGTCGGCATCGATTGGCTTCGATCTGGCACCGGGGCACTCGTTGGGCGCGGCGGTGAACACGATTACGGCGGCTGAAAAGCGCATCGGCGTTCCGGCGAGCATTACGACGCAGTTTCTGGGGGCAGCGGATGCGTTCCGCGCGGCGCTGGCCAACGAGTTCTGGCTGATCCTCGCGGCATTGATCTGCGTCTATATTGTGCTCGGGGTGCTTTATGAGAGCTTCATCCATCCGCTCACGATCATTTCAACGCTGCCATCGGCGGGCATCGGTGCGTTGCTCGCGCTGATCCTGACCGGCAATGATCTGGGGGTGATCGGGATTATCGGCATCGTGCTGCTCATCGGCATTGTCAAAAAGAACGCGATCATGATGATCGACTTTGCCGTCTCTGCGCGGCGCGATGAAGGACTGAGTGCCGAGGCGGCCATCCGACAAGCGGCAGCACTGCGCTTCCGCCCGATCATGATGACGACCTTCGCCGCGCTGTTCGCGGCGCTCCCGCTGGTGTTCGGGACGGGGATGGGCGCGGAATTACGGAGCCCGCTCGGTCTTGCCATCGCAGGTGGCCTGATCCTGAGTCAGGCGATTACGCTGTTCACAACGCCGGTCATCTATCTTGGGTTTGAGTCGCTTGCCGAGCGCTGGGCGGAACGCAAGCAAGCGCGGACGGTGGCGACCGCATGAATATTTCGGCGATCTTCATTCGCAGGCCGATCGGAACGATCCTGCTGACAATGGGGATCGTCCTCGGCGGCGTGGTCGGGTTTAACGCGCTGCCGGTCGCGCCATTGCCGAATATCGATATTCCGACCATTCAGGTGCAGGCGAACCTTCCTGGGGCGAGCCCGTCAACTATGGCCTCATCGGTTGCCGGCCCGCTTGAGCGCCACCTCCAAACGATTGCGGGCGTGAACGAGATCACGTCACAATCGCAAACGGGCCAAGCCACGGTCTCGATGCAGTTTGATTTCAGTCGCAACATCGATGGTGCCGCACGCGATGTGCAGGCCGCAATCAATGCCTCGCGCGCCGATTTGCCCGCCACGCTGAAATCCAACCCCGTCTACCGCAAGGCGAATCCAGCGCAGGCGCCTGTCCTCATTCTCGGGCTGACCTCGCCAACGCGGACGCCCGCACAGATTTATGATGCGGTGTCGAACCTCGTCGTTCAGCGGCTCTCGCAGATTGACGGCGTGGGCGATGTTGAACTCGGGGGCGCTTCGCTGCCGGCCACGCGCATTGACGTCAATCCGCTCGCGGTCGCGCGCTACGGCCTGAGCATGGAGGAGGTGCGCGGCGCGATTTCCGCCACGAATGCCAATCGTCCCAAGGGTGTGATCGACTCGGGTGGCACGGCCTTCCAGATTTATGGCAATCATCCGGCCGTTTCAGCTGCTGATTATAAGGATCTGGTGGTTGCCTGGCGAAACGGCGCGAGTGTCCGCCTGCGTGACATTGCCAATGTGTATGACGGGCCGGAAGACTCGCGCAACATGGGGCTGTTTAACGGCAAGCCCGCCGTGATGGTGCTGATCAGCCGCCAGCCGGGCGCGAACATCATCAAGACGGTCGATGCCCTGAAAGCGCAATTGCCGGGTCTGGAAGCGTCACTGCCCGGCGATATTCATGTGCAGGTCGCGTCTGACCGGACGCTGACGATCCGCGCGTCGCTGCGCGACGTCGAGATTTCGCTCATCTTCGCCACACTGCTTGTTGTATTGGTCGTCAGCCTGTTCCTGCGCTCGTGGGGCGCGACGTTGGTCCCCGCGGTCGCGGTGATTGTGTCGCTCGTGGGCACCATTGGCGTGATGTCGCTGCTCGGCTTCTCGCTCAACAATCTCTCGCTGATGGGGCTGACAATCGCGACCGGTTTCGTGGTGGATGATGCGATTGTGGTGCTCGAGAATATCTCGCGCCATGTGGAAGAGGGAATGCCCCCGTTTGAAGCGGCGCTCAAAGGTGCGGGCGAGGTCGGCTTCACCGTCATCTCGATCAGTATCAGTCTGGTGGCGGTGTTCATCCCGATCCTGTTCATGGGCGGGCTGCAGGGCAAACTTTTCAGCGAATTCGCTGTCACGATCACCACGGCCGTGATGATCTCGCTGGTGATTTCGTTGACGACGACGCCGATGCTCGCCAGCCTTATGCTCCGCAACAAGCCCAAGACTGTTACGTCAGTAAAGCCCTCGCGATTGCAATGGGTCGGAAATTTGGCCGAGAAGGGCTTTGATCGCGCGCACCGCAGCTACGCCAAATCGCTCGACTGGGCGTTAGCAAACAAGGTTGCGATGCTGGTGGTGCTGGTGGGCTGTGTCGGGCTCACGGCGGTGATCATCGCTGCCGTGCCCAAAGGGCTTTTCCCCGAGCAGGATACCGGCGCGATGGTCGGCGGCCTGCGGGCGGACCAGTCAATATCCTTCGACACGATGAGCGGCAAGCTCAAGCAGATCGTCGGCATCGTGAAAAGTGATCCGGCGGTTCAGAATGCCGTGGCGTTCACAGGCGGGCGGCGCGCGGGCGGCGGCTTCATGTTCGTTATCCTCAAGCCGGTGCGCGAGCGCGATCCGGTGCGCACGGTGATCGGGCGGTTGCGGCCCAAACTGGCCCGCGTGACCGGCGTCAGCGTCTTTCTGAATCCGGTGCAGGACCTGCAAGTTGGCGGGCGCGGCGGTAATGCGCTGTATCAATATACGCTCAAGGCCGATGATGGCGCGGTGCTCAAGGCCGCGGCCCTCAAGCTCACCGCAGCGCTCAAGCATGACCCGATGCTGACTGACATTGACCTCGACCAGAATGACAGCGCAACCGAAGCCTATGTCACGATAGACCATGATGCTGCCGCCAAGCTGGGCCTGACCAACACGGTGATTGATAACATCCTGTACGATGGCTTTGGCCAGCGGCAGGTGGCGATCATTTACAGCGGGATCAATCAATACCATGTCGTGCTGGGCGTCGATCAACGCTTTGCACTGAGCCCAAATGCACTGAGCCAGGTTTATCTGCCCACCAGCCCAACAACAAACACCACGGGTGTGAACACTGCGGCCTCCGCGAAAACGCCGCTCTCGAGCATCGCGACGTGGAACACCGATGGCGCGCCTTCCGAGGTGAACCACCAGGATGCGTCACCATCGGCCACCATCTCGTTCAATCTCGCCGGCAAAGCGTCGCTTGGCGATGCCGCAATCGAAATTGCGAAGGTGCAAAACCAACTCGAACTGCCTGAGTCGGTGCATGGCGGATTTGCCGGGACGGCCAAAACCTTCGGCCAGTCGAGCTCTTCAACCCCGCTGATCATTCTGGCCGCGTTCGTAGTGATCTATATTGTGCTCGGGATTTTGTATGAGAACCTCATTCACCCGATCACTGTGCTGTCTACACTGCCCTCGGCGGCGATGGGTGGCGCGTTGGCGCTGCTGGTGGCAGGCGCGCAATTCGATATTATCGCGACGATTGGTCTGCTGCTGCTGATCGGGATCGTTAAGAAGAACGCGATTATGATGATCGATTTCGCGCTGATTGGTGAGCGCGAACGGGGGTTGACCCCGGTTCAGGCGATCCGCGAGGCGGCGCTGTTGCGCTTCCGGCCTATCCTCATGACGACATTGGCCGCCGGCTTTGGCGCGCTGCCGCTCGCGCTTGGCTTTGGCGACGGGGCCGAATTGCGGCGGCCACTCGGCATTGTCATCATCGGCGGGCTGATCGCCAGCCAGATGATTAGCCTGTTGACGACGCCGGTGGTTTACCTTGCGCTCGACCGGCTGCGCTCGCGCCAGAGCCGCATAAGGATGATCAAAATTCCCGTTCCCACTGCCCAGACTGGTGCCGTACAATTATGATCCGTAAACTCACCCCGTTCCTCGTCCTCCCGCTCGCCGCCTGCAGCTTTACGCCGCACGCTGAGCGCCCCGGTGTCACGCTGCCCGCGCAATTCGCGGGTGACCCCAACTGGCGGCCCGCCCATCCGTCCGACGATGGCCCAAAGGGTGACTGGTGGACGTCGTTCAACGACCCCGTGCTGACCGATCTGGAGGGGCGCGTCGTTAAGGCCAACCAGACAATTGCCGCCGCTGTCGCGAGCTATGACGAAGCGCGCGCCGTCGTGGGTGAAAACCGCTCGAACCTGCTGCCGAGCGTGAGCGCGAGTGGCAGTGCCTCAAAAAGCCAGACCTTCTCGGGCGGCGGCACCACGACCCAGAGCGGCGGGCAAATCACCTCGGGCACCACGCATTACAGCGTTTCCGCTAGCGCGTCTTGGACGCTTGATTTCTTCGGCGGGCTGCGGTCGACGCTGGCGCAAAGCAAAGCCAGTGCGGCGGCGAGCGCTGGTGATCTCGCCAACGCCATCCTGGCGGCACAGGGCGAGCTCGCGCTCAACTATCTGCAGCTCCGCGCAGTGGATGCGCAGCGCCAGATCGATACCGCGACCATCGAGGCCTATACCAAAGCGCTAACCATCACGCAGAACCGCTATAATCAGGGCGTCGCCGCGCGGATCGACGTTCTTCAGGCGCAAACCCAGCTTAAGAATACGCAGGCCGAGGCGACCGATCTTGAACGCCAGCGCGCGGTGCTCACCCACGCGATTGCCGTGCTCGTCGGTGAGAGCCCCTCGCTGTTTACGCTCGCGCCCGCCGATCATTTCGCGTCGACCGTGCCGCAGGTGCCTGCCATTCTGCCCGCCGAGTTGCTTGAGCGACGGCCCGACATTGCGGCGGCCGAGTGGCGCGTGGCGGCGGCGAACGAGGGCGTCGGCATTGCCAAGAGCGCCTTTTTCCCGACTTTCACGCTCACGCCGAGTGTCAGCAGCAATTCGAGCCAGTTCAGCCAATTGCTCTCGGCGAGTTCGAGCCTGTGGTCGCTCGGTGGCAATGTCGCCGCAACGCTTTTCGATTTCGGTGGGCGGCTGAACAAAGTGCGCGGCGCCAAGGCGAGCTATGCGCAGACCGTTGCGCAATATCGCGGCACCGTGCTCACCGCGTTCCAGCAGGTTGAGGATGATCTGGCGGGTGTCAATTTCTACGCGACCGAGGAGGCGCAGCGCCGCGCCGCTTCCGAAGAGGCGGACCGGGTCGAGGCGATCACGCTCAACCAGTATAAAGCGGGGCTGGTGGCCTATTCGAACGTGATCACGGCGCAGGCGACCGCGCTCAGCACGCAGCAGGCGGCGATCACCGCGACGAGCAATCGCCAGCAGGCCACAGTGTCGCTCATTCAGGCAATTGGTGGTGGCTGGGATCATCCAGCGGTCAAATAACGCCTCAGAGGCGATTTAAACACTGATACAGCGTCCTATTTGGTTATTTGCACCCCATGTAGCGCGTGTGTTGGATCGGCGCTGTAGCCCGCCTTAAAATGGCTTACGGCGCATCGGCTTCGGGCGGCGCATCAAACAGGCCATTGCTGACGCCCGCAGGTGGGGTGATCCCCAGATGCGTCCACGCCATACCATTGAGGCAGCGCCCGCGCGCCGTCCGCGCCACCAGCCCAAGTTGGATGAGATAAGGCTCGATCACCTCTTCCACCGTATCACGCGGCTCCGAAAGCCCCGCCGCCAGCGTCTCGACGCCCACAGGCCCACCCTTATACACATCGGCGATCATGTTGAGATAGCGCCGGTCCATCGCGTCTAAGCCGAGCGAGTCCACCTCCAGCCGATTGAGCGCATCATCGGCGACCTTCGCGTGAACCACGGCCTCGCCCGCGACGTTGGCGAAATCGCGCACCCGCCGCAGCAAGCGCCCGGCAATCCGCGGCGTACCGCGCGCGCGCCGCGCGATCTCGCGTGCGCCATCGGGGGCGATCCCCAAACCGAGCAGCCCCGCCGCGCGCGTCACGACGCGCTCCAGCTCATCCACCGTATAGAAATTGAGCCGTACCGGAATGCCGAAGCGATCGCGTAAGGGCGTCGTCAGCAGCCCCTGCCGCGTCGTGGCACCCACCAAGGTAAAGCGCGGCAGATCAATACGGACGCTACGCGCCGATGGCCCCTCGCCAATCATCAGGTCCAGCGCGCGGTCTTCCATCGCCGGATAGAGGATTTCCTCGACGGCGGGCGCGAGCCGGTGAATTTCATCGATGAACAGCACATCGCCGTCCTCCAAATTCGTCAGCAACGCCGCGAGATCGCCCGATTTGGCGATCACCGGGCCCGATGTCGCGCGGAAGCCCACGCCCATTTCGCGCGCGATGATCTGCGCCAGCGTCGTTTTGCCCAAACCCGGCGGGCCGAAGAACAGCACATGGTCAAGCGCTTCGCCGCGCTGGCGGGCGGCGGAAATGAACACGCGCAAATTCTCGCGCGCCGCCTGCTGGCCGACAAACTCCTCCAGCGATTTCGGGCGCAGCGCGGCATCGACATCTTCGGGAAGCGCGGCAGGGGTGGTGAGGGGGTTGGTCATGAAGTCCAGTTCAAAGCGCGTTTCGCTTGGCGCGCATGATGAACGATGCGGACGATCAGCACAATGTCATCGTGCACAATATAGAATATCCGATGTTTGCGGTGGACGAGGCAGCGAATACCCTTGCCGAGTTTGGGTATGGCGGTGCCAGCGAGCGGATAGCGGCTCAGCAGGTCGAAGGTAGCTTCAAAACCATCAGCATAAGCATCGGCAATCTCGCGTCCGAACCGTTCTTCGCTATAGTCGTCAATTGCCGCAAGGTCAGCCCGCGCCGCCGGACTAAGTTCAACGTCAGCCACGCCGCGCGTGACGTTCAGCAACGATCTCTCTCAGAACTTCTTTAGCAGGCTTGTGGATCACGCCCGAGGCCAGACCTTCTTCAATCAGTCCGCGGAGCAAGACGGTCTCTTCTTCCTCGGCCGCTTGCTGATCACGGCGGACAAGATCACGCATATAATCGCTGGCAGAGGAATAGCTCCCTTCGGCGACGCGACTTTCCACCCATTCTTTGAGGGCAGGCGGGATGGAGATATTGAGCTGTGACATAGGATATTTATAGGGAATCGTAGGAATTTGTCAATTGCAGGAAGAGTGGCGCGCGGCATCAACATCTTCAGGCAGCGCGGCGGGGGTGGTGAGGGGGTTGGTCATTTTGTCGCCTTAGTAATCGGCTTAGTGACTTGTGTAATTGGGGCAGGTTGCTTGTCCTTGGAAACCAAATTGCTTCCAGCGACCGTTGCGCTTCCGACGAACAGACCTAGACTAATCCAGCCTACTGCAGGAATGATCCATACAAAATGACCTCTCTTATCAATCATATCCTTTCTTAAGCTCGCCTCTTTTTCCGCTTCGAACGTTTGTCCCCGAGCGATCATAAGCCAGAAGACCCGATACTGTTCTGTCGGCCCGATCATTCGCTGAGTGAAAATTTGACTCAACCAAGAGACAGCAAGTGCGGCAAGAACTCCAATTATACACAATACACAAGCTTCGCGCTTCCCGTCCAATGTCACATAGTCGCTATTCAATAAAGCAACCGCTGTTCCGCTATTTAATAAAAGAAGAGTGGAAGTGATAAATTTATATTCTGAGACGTGTTGATAGATTAACCTATCAACCGAGCCACCCATTCGCTCGAACTCAGTTTCAGCAATTTTCTGTAAGTCGAGTGTCTGCATAGGACCAACTTCATTTTCCATCACTTCGCCGCCTTCTTCAACGCCAGCCGCACGAGCGCATCGAGGCTGGCCTCTGCGCCGAGTTCATCGCCGGCCGCCGCAACCGCCGTTCCCGCCTCGGCGGGCTTAAAGCCGAGGTTCATGAGCGCGGAGACGGCATCGCGGGCGTTGCTCGTTGCGGTAGATTGAGCGCTGCCCTCCGAAGGCAGAGGCTGAATGCCTCCTACGATGAAGTTGGCGCCACCCAGCGCCAGCGCGCCGACCTTGTCCTTCAACTCGCGCACGATCCGCTCGGCGAGCTTCGGGCCAACACCACTCGCGCGCGCGACCATCGCCTTATCCTGATGCACAATCGCCGCGCTTAACTCATCGGGCGCGAGTGCGGAGAGGATGTTGAGCGCCACGCGCCCGCCCACGCCCTGCACGCCGGTGAGCAGCCGGAACCAGTCGCGCTCCGCCGCGCTGCCAAAGCCGAACAGCGTGATCGCGTCCTCGCGCACGTGCATCTCGGTGTACAGCATCACGGTGCCGCCGATGGGGCCCAGCGCGCCGAGCGTCCGTGTGCTCGCTTGAACGAGATAACCGACGCCGCCCACATCGAGCACGGCATGGTCGGCGGCGGCCTCGGCGAGCGTTCCGGTGAGGCGGGCGATCATCTTGCGGCGCTCATACTGTTGCGTTGGCGATCCCGTGCTCCGGCGGAGGCCGGAGCTTTGCGGTCTGTGCGACCAGAATTCCGGCCTTCGCCGGAATACACCCTTATCCGCGTCATCCTGCCATCACCCGTTT
>Ga0208381_1000610_pt1 | contig 11850 bp, 9 predicted proteins | sample CryBogCBE13Jul09_FD_184572 | JGI IMG/M metagenome (GOLD analysis project Ga0208381, IMG submission 184572) | Freshwater microbial communities from Crystal Bog, Wisconsin, USA - CBE13Jul09 (SPAdes) (version 2) | ecosystem: Environmental > Aquatic > Freshwater > Lake | place: Crystal Bog...
GTCTGTCGCTGACCTCCTGAGAGGGACGAGACCGTCTGACGAATTGATTTCACAGTACGCACGCTCAAGCCATCGAGTGTCTGGCGAGCAAGCAATTCCATATTGGACTCATCGAGGGTCACGCCTTTTTTCTTCTCGCGTCCCAAGAACATATTATGAACAATGTCGAGGTTGTCGCAGAGAGCGAGGTCTTGATAGACAACTTCAATGCCAAGTGCAGTCGCGTCTCGTGGACCATTCACGCTGACAGGTTTTCCTTCGAAATGATATTCGCCACTCTCTGGTGTGTAGATACCTGCAATACATTTAATGAGCGTTGACTTTCCGGCACCATTATCACCTACGAGAGCTGTGACTTGTCCAGGGTAGATATCGAGATCAACCCCTCGAAGCACATGGACGGCTCCAAAAGATTTGTTGATATTTCGTAGCGATAGAATTGCTTCAGACACCGGAGCCCCTAACGATTAAGTGTTCGAACTTTACTTGATTTCACCCAATGAAAAAACCCACCTAACCGAAATTAGGTGGGTTTTTTCATAAGGTTTTAAGACCTTATAACGTCCTTTGTAGGGATGTTATTAGAACTTTGCTGCCTTACACGCTGCTTCAGTTGCGATTGCGCAAATCTTTGCACGTGTTGTGTATCCATCAGCAGTTACTGCGCTGACATTGGCCTTTGTGATTCCAACTGGTACGAGAAGTACTGAAGGAATATTGTTTGTGCCAGTCAACTTAGCTGTTGAAGTTCCTGCATTTGTCATGCCTGTTGCAGCAGTCGCCTTCTGACCCTTGAAGAGGGCTACAGCGAGAGCAGCTGTTGCATTGGCTTCCTGCTTAACTGCCTTGTAGACAGTGTTTGAGAGGTCGCCTGTGATGATTGCTGCAAGACCTGCGTCAGAAGCGTCTTGACCAGATACGCAGACCTTACCGTTAAGACCGTTCTTCTTGAGAACAGCTACTGCAGCAAGTCCAAGTCCTTCGTTAGCTGATACAACTGCATCAAGCTTTCCGCCGGCCTTTGTGAGCATCTGCTCGAAGATTGTTCCACCCTGGACGTTATCCCAGTTTGGTACAGCCTGGTCAGCTACGACAGTTCCGCCGTTTGCCTTGAGGTATGGGTTAACAATTGACTTGTATCCCTGAGCAAAGAGTGTTGCGTTGTTATCTGTTGGTGAACCGTTGAGGTAGACAATGCGAGGTGCCTTAACACCCTTTGCCTTCAAGCAATTAACAATGCCTGTTCCCTGAAGAACGCCAACAGCAACGTTATCGAATGAAACGTAGTAAGACTCTGAACCACCAAGTGTGAGACGGTCATAGTCAATTGTTGGAACACCCTGCTTCTTGGCCTTATCTTGAACAGCCTTTGAAGATGGTGAATCAAGGTTGACAGTTACAAGGACCTTTGCGCCCTGTGTAAGCATCTGATCAGCGATGGTTGCGAAAGCAGCCTTGTCGCCATTTGCATTCTGGATCTTGACTGCAACACCGGCAGCAGCGAATGCCTTGGTAAGGAATGGACGGTCAGCACTTTCCCAACGGTTTGATGATGCAGCATCTGGAAGGATGACACCAACGAAGCCTGCAGCAGCATGTGCTGGGGTTGTTGCTACAAAACCTGTTACTGCGAGTGCTGCGGCAGCGAGTGCTGAGACAGCGTTACGGCGCTTGAACATGTATGTACTACCTTTCGAAAGGTGCTCAGTAATCGGGCCAAATCTTCATTGGCCATGGGATCGACTGATGAGCGTGGTAAATCTAGTGTGGGCGGCCGAAATTCACTAGGGGAAAAGATCAAAATGAGCCACCGCTGAGATAACGTTTTGGTAACGGGGCCTAGAACCCACAGGGGGACAAGAACTTCTAGCGGAGCAAGAAGGGGCGAAGATCCCGGTCGTTTATGTAGTGCCACTGAATATTGAGGACGACGGCGGGGTGGAGGTCATCGTGACCCTTCCACTGAGCTTCCTCGCCCTCATGTGAGTGATTGCGAAGCTCGTGGTGGTGCATCTCTTCGTCTACAAAGAACCATTCCTCCCATAAAGCGGGGGCATCTGTGACTGAGAGCGGCGCCGCATGAAGGACTCCAGGCTTAATAGTTGGATGCTGGAAGATGACCCACTCATAGGCCGCATACGGGTCATTCTGGGCAGGGGAGTGGAGAAGTGGAGCTAAAAATGAGCTCTCAAAGTCCACGCCAATGGCCTCAAGGAGTGAATCCGCACCGATCTCGAGCCAGCGCTGGGCTAAGGCAAGTTTCCAGCCGCTGAAGCTGGCGAGGTTATAGGTACTACCGGTCATGGCACTCCTTATTGAGGCGGCTCTCGTGGAAATCTTGTTACCAGATCGTTATACAAGTTAAGCGTAAACGATCTTGTCCTTCTTGAGTAATCCTACTTTAATACGTCGGACAACGTTGTCAAGAATTCGGATAACGATGTCAGAAAAATGATGGTCACACACCAGGGGTGGCCACCTTCGAAAGGGAAATAATGTCTTCATCAATTAAGCGCCGCAGCCTCGCTGCTGTTGCAGTTGGTGCTTCAGCGGTTCTTGCAGCTGCTGTCGTTCCAGCTACAACACACGCTGCAGCTAAGCAGCTAACAATTGCATTCGTTATGGGTGCAGAGTCAGATCCATTCTTCCAGGCCATGAAGGTCGGAGCAGTTGCAGAAGCAAAGGTTAAGAATGTAAACCTCGTATGGCAGGGAGACCCATCGGTCTACTCACCAGCAACACAGATTCCAATCGCTGATGCAGTTCTTGCTCAGAAGCCAGATGGATTGGTCCTCATCCCAACAGATCCAACAGCTCTCCAGGCAACAGTCACAAAGGCTGTCGCTGCAAAGATTCCAGTAGTGAATGTAGATACACACGTTGGTGACCTCACAAACGTTATTTCATTCATCACCGGCGACAACGCTGACGGTGGATCAAAGGCTGCTGATGCAATTGCTAAGGCAATCAAGTACTCATCAACAAAGAAGTTCCAGGTTGCAGTTGGTCTCACATCAGCTACTGCCACCACAAACGTTGCACGTCTTGAAGGCTTCAAGGCTCAGATCGCTGCTCAGTATCCAAATATCTCAATCGTAGATGTTGCATACTCACAGTCACAGCCTGCTGTTGCAAACACAAACGTCAGCAACTGGTTGACTAAGTATCCAAAGCTCAACGGTATCTTCGCAATCGACGGCACAAATGCTGACGGCGCAGCTTCTGCAATCCAGGCTAAGGGTCTTGTCGGCAAGGTTGCTCTCGTTGGATACGATGCATATAAGAAGAATGTTGACTTGATCACCAAGCGCGTCATCACAGCTCTTATCGCTCAGGATCCTGCACAGGAAGCTAAGCGCGCAATCGATACTCTCGTCGACTACATCGGTGGAAAGACAGCTGGAATACAGAAGAACGTTGTGATTCCTAACTTCACAATCGACATCTACACCCACGCTGCAGATAAGAAGAAGTACACATACGTACAGAATTAAGTTACCTCGCCTCTGAGTTAAGAGGCTAGGGCTTAAATCACACATCAAGTCGAGCCGGTAGAAATCTAGATCATCAAGGATTACTACCGGCTCTTCTCGTTAGTAGTTAGTAGTTAGTAGAATGTACGAACAACCGCGAAGGAAGACATGACTACTCAGATCACGCAAGTTCCAACGACCGCTTCTAGGGTTAAGGGCTTACTCAAGAATCAGCAATTTATTTTGCTCGTCGTCCTTGCGGTCATGGTCGCTTTTTTCTCCCTTAAGAATCACATCTTCTTCTCAAATGCGGTCTTCGCAAATGTGCTCTCCGATTGGATCCCAGTCGTCCTTATGGCGATTGGAGAGACCTTCGTTATTATTACTGGTGGTATCGACCTCTCGGTTGGATCAGTTGTTGGCTTTTCTGGAGTAATCGCGGCCTTTGCCATGCGAAACCTGACAGCGCATAACGTGGGTCAAAATGAAACCATCGCAATTGGTCTTCTCGTATGTGTAGCGGTCGGCGCAGTAATAGGCCTTATAAACGCGCTCTTGATTACGCGCGCTCGAATTGTTCCGTTCGTTGCCACACTAGCTACGCTCGGCGCATTCCGCGGACTCTGTATCGTCACCACAGGTGGCGGACCAGTCGGTGATGGACCCGACAGCGCTATCTCTCTAACCGTTCCAAAGTATGGTCCCTTTAATGGCCCAGGACTTGTGGTCGTAGTGCTCGTCGTAATTATTGGTTTCTATCTTCACAAGTCGCGTTTTGGTCGCTACACGTATGCGATTGGTTCGAACTCTTTTGCAGCTCGCTCTGCCGGTATCAACGTCAAAGCGCACCTCACAAAGGTTTATATTCTCTCTGGCGCCCTTTCAGGACTCGCTGGTTTCTATCTGTACCTACGCCTTAGCGTGGGCTCACCTTCATCTGGCCAATCTGGCGAACTCGATGCGATTGCTGCAGTTGTTATCGGTGGTGCAGCGCTCGCCGGTGGAATCGGAAAGATCACCGGAACAGTTCTTGGATCACTCATCCTCACGACAGTGACGAGCGGTTTGATCATCATCGGAGTTGCTCCAAACTGGAAGCAGGTTGTGGTTGCGCTCTTGATTGCAGCGGCGGTCTTCTCTCAAGGGTTACGTAATTGGACGAAGGGTGGCGATCTCTAATGGCGTCAGCATCTACTTCTATTTCAGCTTCCGCAGCCTCTTCAGCGGAAGAAGTTCTCTATGAAGTCCGAAATATCTCTAAGAATTACGGTTCAGTGGTTGCTCTCGATAATGTCAGCATGAAGGTCCACGCTGGCGAAGTTGTCGGACTCGTCGGCGATAACGGGGCGGGTAAGTCAACGCTCGTAAAAGTTCTCTCGGGTGCTCATCGCCCAGATTCAGGACAGGTCTTACTTGATGGCGTAGAACGTACTTGGCACACTCCGCACGATGCGATCGAAGCGGGCATCGAGACGCTCTATCAAGAGTCCGGCTTAGCGCCACACTTATCGGTTTCAGCGAATGTCTTTTTGGGCCGCGAAGAGATGAAGAAGGGCCTGCTTGGAAAGCTTGGCTTCCTCGCCAATAAAGAGATGGATACAAAGGCATTCCAAGACCTTAAAGATGTGGGAATCGCAGTTCCTGAATCGAATCGTGCAGTCTCACAATTATCAGGTGGACAACGCCAAGCGGTGGCAATTGGTCGTTCAGTTGCATGGGCTTCAAAGGTGATTCTTCTCGATGAGCCAACAAACCATCTGGGTGCACGTCAGGCCGGAGAAGTGCTCAACATTATTGAGCGCGTAAAGTCGAAGGGCTTCGGCGTTATCTTCATCTCGCACACGCTCCCGCACGTACTCAAGGTCACCGATCGCATCGTTGTGCTCCGTCTTGGAAAGATCGTTGCTGATGCTCCGACATCTACCTTTGATGCTGAGAAGCTTCTTGGAACGATCACTGGGTTGATCTAGTCTGTAACGCATGAATCGCAACCGTCCAACGATGTTGGATGTCGCAAAAGAATCTGGGACGAGTCTTAAGACCGTCTCGCGAGTCGTCAATGGCGAATCGGGTGTCAATCCGGTTCTCGTTGCGAAGGTCGAACGAGCCGTTAAGAAACTTCATTATCGTCACAATCTGACCGCAGGATCACTCCGTCGACTTGGTGGCAAGACAAAGACTATTGGGCTATTGCTTGAGAATGTCTCCAACCCCTTCTCTGCCGCACTTCATCGATCAGTGGAAGATAGTGCTCGCTCACGTGGAATCGATGTACTCACGGGAAGTTTGGATGGCGATTCGCAACGTGAGCGCGAGCTCATTAATGGACTCGTTGCCAGGCGTGTAGATGGCTTGATCGTTGTTCCATCATCTGACGATCACAAATATTTAACGACCGAACGTAGAGCCGGAACCCACTTTGTCTTCATCGACCGTCCCGCTCTCAATTTCAATTCAGATACCGTGACGGCAACCAATAGCGCCGGCGTTGAAGAGGCGGTTACATCACTAATAGGGCTTGGTCACAAACGAATCGCCTACCTTGGTGATGCTGAGAGTATCTATACCGCGAAAGAACGTCACGGCGGTTATCGAAAGGCACTTCGAACAGCGAAGATCCCCGTCGATAAAGACCTTGAAAAACTTGGCTTTGCAGATGAGAGTGAGATCGAATCCTTCTTAATCGGATTACTCTCACGTCAGAATCGCCCGACCGCTATCTTTACTGGACAGAACATCATTACCTTGGTGGCGATTCGCGTTCTACGATCAAAGAACTTGCATCACAAGATTGCACTTATCGGTTTTGACGATCTGCCCTTAGCCGATCTACTCGATCCAGCGATCGCTCTGGTCACGCAAGATATCCACGTGATGGGAAGTATCGCTGCCCAGCTGCTCTTTGATCGCATTGATGGCGCCAAGACCCCATTTGAAGAGCGAGTTGTGCCCACCACCTTTGCGCAGCGAGCATCTGGACTTATCAAACCGTAACGTCAGCCAGAAGCCACGGCGTAGGCGTAATTACAGGTAAACTCTCGCCAATGAGCATTCAAGAGGAGTTAGAGGCGGGGATCCTGAGAGCCCTAGCGACCCTCAAGCAGAGTGGCTCACTCCCAGAGCATGTAGAACTGCCCACTTCGTTGACGCTCGAGCGTCCAAAGAATCGCGATCACGGAGATTATGCAACTTCGATTGCACTTGCTCTCGCTAAGTCCGCTGGTCTTGCGCCACGGGAGATTGCGCTAGCTCTTCAGGCGGCGCTCTTAGCCGACGACTCCGTGGCTAAAGATCTCTCTGCAATCGATATCGCTGGACCTGGATTTCTTAATCTGACACTTGCGAAAGCGAGCCAAGGGGGAGTGATCGCCAGCATCCTGACTCAGCAGGGTGAGTTTGGCAAGAGTTCGACTCTTGCTGGAACGAAGATCAACCTTGAATTTGTATCAGCGAATCCAACGGGCCCACTTCATCTGGGTCATACCCGATGGGCTGCAGTGGGCGATGCGTTAGGCCGAGTATTAAGTGCTGCGGGGGCTGATGTCACAAGAGAGTTTTACGTCAATGACCGCGGCGTTCAGATGGATCTCTTCGGAGAATCGATTCGCTCATCGGTACTTGGGCTACCTCGTCCAGAGAATGGCTACCACGGTCTCTATATCGACGACCTTGCACAAGCGATTGCTGCATCACACCCAGAGTTCAAAGATCTTCCAGAATCAGAGTCGATCGCGGCCTTCCGCGATGCGGGATATGCCTTGCAGTTGGCGGATCAGCAGCGAGTCCTCGACGATATGAATACACATTTTGATGTCTGGTTCTCTGAGCGCTCACTCTATGTTGATAACTTCTTCGACCATTGTCTGCAGACGCTCAAGTCCAAAGGTCATGTCTTTGAACATGAAGGCGCAATCTGGCTTCGCACCACAGACTTTGGTGATGACAAAGATCGCGTCATGATTAAATCTGATGGTTCATTTGCCTACTTTGCCTCTGATTCGGCGTATTACATCTCCAAGCGTGAACGCGGCTTTGACGTCCTTATTTATATGCTCGGTGCAGATCATCATGGGTATGTACATCGCCTGAAGGCACTTGCATCCTGTGCGGGGGATGACCCAACCAAGAACATCGATATTTTGATCGGGCAGCTCGTCAAGATTCTCGAGAATGGCGAAGAGCTCAAACTATCCAAGCGCGCCGGAACAATCATTACTCTAGAAGAACTCATTGAAAAAGTTGGCGTCGATGCGGCTCGCTATACCCTGATTCGTTATCCCGTGGATACACCGATGGTGATGGATGTTGATGTATTGCGTAGCCGTACAAACGAGAATCCCGTCTACTACGTGCAATACGCCCACGCCCGCATCTGTGGCGTTCTTCGTAATGCCGCCGATCTTGGGATCACCTATGGCGTAAACGAGATTCACCCCGAACTTCTTGAACATGAGCGCGAACGCGAATTGATTGGGGCACTTGGTGAGTTCCCACGTATCGTTGCAAGCGCAGCCGAACTTCGCGAACCGCATCGAGTCGCTCGATATGTAGAAGAGCTAGCCGGCATCTACCATCGCTTCTATGCAGATTGCCGCGTCTTACCGCTGGGAGATGAGGCACCAAGCGCCCTTCACTCAGCGCGAGCTACGCTTTGTCAATCAACCGCTCAGGTCATCGCTAATTCATTAGCGTTGCTTGGAGTCAGCGCACCGGAGAAGATGTAAATGAAACTATCGCAGCCATATTCAGGCAACGCCTCCTTCGACGGAGAGTTCGCTATTGCAGGCGTGAGTGCATCTTCGCTTGCGCAAGAATTTGGCACCCCACTCTTTGTTATCGATGAAGATGATTTTATGGAGCGAGCGAACGCATGGAAGGCGGCGCTAGAGAAGAACTTTGGGGAGAACGCCGGAACGGTCTATTACGCAGCTAAGGCTTTTCTCAATAAAGAAGTTGCCCGGTGGGTAGCAGATCTTGGAATTGGACTCGATGCCTGCAGCGCTGGCGAGCTTGCGGTGGCAACCTCGGTCGACTTTCCAGCTGCACGCATTGAGATGCATGGAAATAACAAATCTGAGGCCGAGATTGAGAACGCCATTTCATCCGGTGTCGGCACGATCGTCATGGACTCATTCCACGAAATTGAGCGAGTCGCACGAATCGCTGCTCGGCTCGGAAAGATTCAGAAGGTCTATCTTCGAATCACCGCCGGCGTTGAGGCTCATACCCACGAATTCATTTCAACTGCACATGAGGATCAGAAGTTTGGTTTCTCCATTGCAAGTGGAGCGGCTTGGAAGGCGATTGAAGAGACGCTCACACATAAATCTCTCAACCTCGCTGGGATCCACTCTCATATTGGTTCTCAGATCTTTATCAACGATGGTTTTGAAGTCGCTGCAACTCGATTGATCGAATTACTTGCGAAGTATCACGAGCACTTTGATCTGCAATTGCCAGAACTCGATCTCGGGGGAGGCTATGGAATCGCATACCTACCTGGTGAGAGCGGCCTCGTCCCAGATGAAGTAATGGGTGCAATCGCAGAAGTAGTAAAGAGCGAATGCGAAAAGCATGGATTGAGAATTCCAAAGATTTCGATTGAGCCAGGTCGACATATTGTTGGTCCAACAACGACGACGATCTATGAGGTAGGGACGACAAAGAACATTGAGCTCGAAGGGGGTCTCACTCGTCGTTACATATCGATTGATGGCGGCATGAGCGACAACATCCGCCCATCTCTTTATGGCGCGAAGTACACGGCGCTATTGGCCAATCGCCTCTCGGCCGCCGCAACCGTTGATTCCCGTATCGTCGGAAAGCATTGCGAGACCGGAGATATTGTGATTCGAGAGATTGATCTGCCTGAAGATATCGCCCCGGGCGACCTCATCGCAGTCCCTGCGACCGGCGCTTATGGCCGTTCGATGGCAAGCAATTACAACCATATTCCGCGCCCCGCCGTCGTCGCTGTGAAGGATGGGGTGGCCAGGCTGCTCACTCGGCGCGAGAGTATTAGCGATCTACTCGCATTGGATATCTGAGATACTTAACCCCTAGCGTTTTGGCGAACCCTCGCTGATCCCTGAATCTGGAACTATGTAGGAGTTGATCTCGTGGCAGGCCGTACCTTGGTAGGTAAGACCCTCAACGTTGGAATGCTCGGCTGTGGCAATGTCGGCGCTGAAGTAGCACGTCTGCTCGTAGCGAATGCCTCTGACTTGGCATCTCGTGCCGGCGTTCCCTTAATTCTCACAAAGATCGCAGTCCGCGATCTCACTATTGATCGACCTGGTATTCCGAAGGAACTCTTCACCACTGATAGCGAGTCGATCGTCAACGATCCCGATATTGATCTCGTCATTGAAGTCATGGGCGGAATCGAGCCCGCTCACCAATTGATCCTGACCGCGATGCGCAACGGCAAGGCAGTAGTGACAGCGAATAAGGCGCTCTTAGCTCATCACGGCGCTGAACTCTTCCATGCATCAGATGAAGCAGATGTTGATTTCTATTATGAAGCAGCAGTAGCGGGAGCAATCCCGATTCTTCGCCCTCTCGCTGAGTCACTCGTCGGCGACCACGTAGAACGTGTCATGGGAATCATCAACGGAACAACAAACTTCATTCTCACAAAGATGCACGAACACCCCGGCTTCTCCTTTGCAGATGCTTTGAAAGAGGCTCAAGATCTTGGCTATGCCGAAGCTGATCCAACGGCAGATGTAGAGGGTTTCGATGCTGCTGCGAAGGCTGCGATCTTGGCCGGACTCTCCTTCCACTCGGTTGTGACTGATGCCGACGTTTACCGTGAAGGAATTACGAAGATCACCGCCGAGGATGTCGCCGTGGTCCAAGATATGGGCTTTGTCATCAAACTCCTCGCGATCGCTGAAGCGAATGAAGCTCATGGCTCTCGTGAAGAGACGATCACTGTTCGCGTCCATCCAACTGCGATTCCTAAGACGCATCCGCTTGCATCAGTCCGCGAAGCCTTCAACGCAGTATTCGTTCAATGCGAATCAGCCGGCGAACTCATGTTCTATGGTCGTGGCGCAGGTGGCGCACCCACTGCATCAGCGATTTTGGGTGACTTAGTAGCGGTAGCCCGTAACCGCAATGAGGGCAGCCTTGGACCTACCGAGACCGACTATGCCGATCTTGATATCGCACCTATTGGCGTGGCACGTACTCGTTATCTCATTCGTCTGCACGTCTCTGACCGACCAGGTGTACTTGCATCAGTCGCTCAAACTTTTGCTGCACATGCAGTGTCGATCATGACCGTACGTCAAAGCGGGGCTGGCAATAATGCCGAACTCACTGTCATGACGCACATTGCAGCCGAATCGGATCTTGCAAACACTGTGAAAGATCTTGAAAAACTCGATGCCGTCTCTGATGTAGTCAGCGTCATCCGCGTGGAAGGTATTCGGTAATGGCGATCTTCGGAAAGAGGAAGAGTGGCGCCCATCAATGGCGCGGAGTTATTGATGAGTATCGCGATCGCCTACCTGTCTCATCAAAGACCCCTGTTGTCTCGTTGCGCGAGGGTGGAACACCGCTTGTAGCAGCGTGCGTTCTCTCTGAGATGCTCGGTAACGAAATTTGGCTCAAGGTCGAAGGCGCAAATCCAACGGGATCCTTCAAGGATCGCGGCATGACGATGGCGATTTCAAAGGCGGCCGAAGATGGCGCCAAGGCTGTTATCTGTGCATCTACTGGAAATACTTCGGCTTCGGCTGCTGCATATGCAACAAAGGCCGGCATGATTCCAGTCGTTCTTATTCCGCAGGGCAAAATTGCAATGGGTAAGTTGGCTCAAGCGATCGCTCACGGATCACGTTTAATCCAGGTGGATGGCAACTTCGACGATTGCCTCAATCTTGCGCGCGAACTATCACAAGAGTATCCCGTTGCACTTGTTAACTCAGTTAATCCATTCCGCATTGAAGGCCAGAAGACCGCATCCTTTGAAGTGGTAGATCTCTTGGGCGATGCCCCAGATCTTCATGTACTTCCAGTTGGTAATGCTGGAAATATCACTGCCTATTGGAAGGGCTATAACGAGTATTACTCGGACAAGGTCTCCACAAAGTTGCCTCAGATGTGGGGATTCCAAGCTGCTGGCGCTGCGCCACTTGTATTGGGACATCCGGTTGCTAATCCAGAGACGCTCGCAACTGCTATTCGTATTGGTAATCCAGCCTCGTGGGATCAGGCGATTGCGGCTCGAGATAACTCTGGCGGCCTCATCGATTCGGTCACTGACGAAGAGATTTTAAAGGCCTACCGTCTCGTTGCAGCGAAAGAGGGCATCTTTGTTGAGCCATCATCTGCAGCTGGAATCGCAGGACTTATTAAGAAGCAGGCT
>Ga0208381_1000617_pt1 | contig 11771 bp, 10 predicted proteins | sample CryBogCBE13Jul09_FD_184572 | JGI IMG/M metagenome (GOLD analysis project Ga0208381, IMG submission 184572) | Freshwater microbial communities from Crystal Bog, Wisconsin, USA - CBE13Jul09 (SPAdes) (version 2) | ecosystem: Environmental > Aquatic > Freshwater > Lake | place: Crystal Bog...
CGGGCGCGTTTTTCTTGGTGGTGCTCGATGAAATTACCTACCCCTTGATTTTTGGTTGGTTGCCCTTGGACGAGGTGCTGCAGACCTTGCGCGACCGCCCCCGTACCGTGCATGTCGTCTTGACAGGCCGGGATTGCCCCCCGGAGCTGATTGAATTGGCCGACACCGTGACCGAAATGAAGATGATCAAGCATGCCTTCGAAGCCGGCATCCCCGCTCAAAGAGGCATTGAAGATTAAGCTTCGACATTGGCATAAAAAGCCGTCCCGTTGGCTTTATCAAGGTCGCTGAACCCTGTGGGTCGTTTTGTATAAGGAATTTTCATGTTTCAGACCGATTTGTCCCCCGCTCATTACGACCGAAAAACGGTGACATATCATTGGCTCAGCGCGGTGCTGATTTTTGGGATGTGGTTGGTGGGGCAAAGTTTTGATTATTTGCCCGACGGACAGCCTTCCGATGTCGCCATGAGTTTGCACGTCTTGACGGGGCTTTTGCTGGCGGTTGTGATCCTTCTGCGCTTGCAATGGCGATTCACCGGCGGCACACGATTGCCCTTGGCCCAGGACGGTTTGCTCGGCAAGGTGAGCAAAGGCGTTCACCACCTTTTGTATTTGTTGACGCTCCTCACCGTGGTTTTGGGGGTTTTGGCCGCCTGGGCCCATGGCGTCGCTGTGTTTGATTGGTTTCAATGGCCAGAATTGCGGCCAGGTGACCGTGAGTTTCAAGAACTCACCGGCGATCTGCACGGCTTGCTGGCCAATCTCCTCGTGGCCTTGGCCGCAGCCCATGGGGCGATGGCGGCTTGGCACCGTTGGGTGTTGAAAGACGCCATCGCGCAGCGAATGGACTTTTGATTTTGGACCTTTGATTTTGGATCTTTGATCTTCGACTGGTTTTGCGAGTCAGGCCCCGCTCGCCATCACGCCTTGAAGTTCGGCGAGAGTTGAACCGTCTCGCCGATCACCAACAAACCCGGGGTGGCGCGGTAGCCGGGGTTCAGGGCCATCAAGTGGTCCAAAGGGCAGGCGATGATTTCTTGCTGCTCGCCCTGCGCGGCATAAATCAACGCCGCCGGCGTGTTTGGCGAGAGGCCGTGTTCAATGAGTTTTTCGCCAATCAATTTCAGCCGTTCCACCCCCATGTAAAACACCCTTGTTTGCTGTGGTTTGGCCAAGGCGGGCCAGTCGTAATCCAAGGGCCCACTGGCGCCGTGACCCGCCAAAAAGACGCAGCTGTGTGACAAGTCTCGGTGTGTCAAAGAAAAGCCAGCGGCGGCCGCGCTGCTGCTGGCCGCCGTGACACCGGGGACGACGTCAAAGGGAATGTGCGCCTCTTGGAGGGCCGCCGTTTCTTCGGCAGCGCGCCCGAACACATTGGGGTCGCCGCCTTTCAGGCGCACCACGCGTTTGCCAAGGCTTGCCTGCTCGACCATGAGGCGGTTGATTTCAGCTTGCGGCAGTTGATGATGACCACTGGCCTTGCCCGCTGAAATCCGCAAACAAGTGGCCGGAACTGTTTCGAGCACAGCGGGGTCGACCAACCGGTCGTAGATCAGCACCTCGGCTTGCTCTAAGCAGCGAACAGCCCGCAAGGTGAGCAAATCGAGGGGGCCAGGGCCCGCGCCGACCAAATGCACAAAGCCGACCGGCACGGTGGGCCCACTGGCTTGCTCAGTTCCCGGCGGTTTGGTTTCAAGATTCATGGTGCAATTTTAGGCAGCCTCAGGACCTGTTTTGTCTCTGGGATAATCTGGCCATGAGCGGCAACACCTTAGGCAAACTTTTTAGCGTCACCAATTTTGGTGAATCCCACGGTCCAGCCATTGGCTGCGTGATTGACGGTTGCCCGCCGGGCATGGCTTTGAGCGAGGCCGACATTCAATTTGAACTCGACCGTCGTCGGCCCGGCACCAGCCGCCACGTGACGCAACGCCAAGAGCCCGACCAGGTTGAAATTTTGTCGGGGGTTTACCAAGGCCTGACCACAGGCACCCCGATTGCTTTGCTGATTCGCAACACCGACCAACGGTCCAAAGATTACGGCGACATTGCGCAGCGATTTCGCCCGGGTCATGCCGACTATGCTTATTGGCACAAATATGGACTGCGTGACCCCCGCGGCGGTGGCCGCTCTTCTGCCCGTTTGACGGCACCCACCGTGGCCGCTGGCGCAGTGGCCCGCAAGTGGTTGCTGGAACAATACGGAACGGTTTTTCGGGGTTGCATGACCGCCATCGGGGAAGTCGAAATTCCGTTTGAGGGCTGGGACTTCGTCTCGCAAAACCCGTTCTTCGCCCCCACTTCCGAGGTGCAAAATTTAGAAGACTACATGGACGCTTTGCGCAAAGCGGGCGATTCGTGTGGGGCGCGCATTCGCGTGAGCGCCGCTCACATGCCCGTCGGCTTGGGCGAGCCTCTGTACGACCGACTCGACGCCGACATTGCCCATGCCATGATGGGACTCAACGCCGTTAAAGGCGTGGAGATTGGCGCTGGTTTTAAGAGCGTGGCGCAGCGCGGCACCACCCACGGCGATTCCATGAGCCCGGACGGTTTCCGCTCGAACAACGCGGGCGGTATTTTGGGCGGTATCAGCACCGGTCAAGATGTCGAGGTGAGCATCGCCATCAAACCGACCAGCTCCATCATCAGCCCCCGTGAGTCGATCGATGTCACAGGTCAGTCGGTTGAAGTGGTCACCAAGGGGCGTCATGATCCTTGCGTGGGCATCCGCGCCACGCCCATTGCCGAGGCCTTGCTGGCACTGGTGGTGATGGACCACGCCTTGCGCCACCGCGCCCAGTGTGGTGATGTGCAGGTGACGCCAGGGCCCATTGCAGCCAGCGCCTCTCCCCTGTCGTCCTGATCCAGGTTTTCATGACCGGAGGCTCTCGGAATTGGCGCCATTGGCTCGCCTTTGCCGCCTTGTCCGCGACCTATTACGCACATGCCGGCATGTTCGGCTCTTACCTGCCTTTGTGGTTGCAGTCCATTGGTTTTTCGGTGCTCAGCATTGGCTGGCTGACCGCCTTGCAATCCGTCACCCGCGTGTTTGCGCCCTACCTTTGGGGGCTGTTGTCGGACCGCTCGGGGAATCGGGTGAAGTGGTTGCGCTGGTGCGCCTCTTCCGCGCTGATGTGGAGCGTGGGTTTGTTTTGGGCCCGTGACGCTGGGGGCGTTTCTTTGCTGCTGCTTTTGTTGTTCAGCCACACCAGCGGCATGATGTCGATGAACGAAGCCGCCATGGCCCATTTGGTCAGCGAGGGCGGACAGTTTGACGCCAAACGCTATGGCCGCATCCGCTTGTGTGGCTCGGTGGGTTTCATGGTCAGTGTCTTTCTTGCCGGGGCTTGGTTTCAAGGCCAAGGCATGGCGACTTTTCCGCTCTGGGCCATTGCCTCGCTGGCCTTGTTGACTTTGGCGGCTTGGTGCTTGCCTACTTTGTTGGAGCACGCAACCCCCAGCCAGGCAACCTTTAGCCGGGCCACCCCAAGACGGGCGCCAACTGAAAATTCAGCAAAAATTTCCCAACAGGCCCTGACTGGGGTGTCGGTGTCTTCCGTTTTGCGCCAACCCCAGGTCCAATGGTTTTTGGTCGCCTTGTTTTTCCATGTCTTGGCGCACATGGGCTTGTATGTTTTTTTCTCGCTGTACCTCGACGCCTTGGGTTACAGCAAAACACAGATCGGTATTTTGTGGGCGGTGGCCGTGGTCGTTGAGATTGCGTGGTTCTTCACCCAAGGCCGCTGGTTGCCCCGCTTCAGCTTGACGGGCTGGTTGATGCTGGCGTCTGTCGTGGCTTTTTTCCGCATGGGCTTCACCGCTTTGGCGGGCACTTCTTTGTGGATGATGCTGTTGCTGCAATGCTTGCATGGCATCACGTTCGCAGCCCACCACACGGCTTGCGTGGCGCTGATTTCGCATTATTTCCCGGGGGCTTTGCGGGGGCGAGGGCAGGCCATTTATACCTTGGTCGGTTATGGACTGACGGGCGTCGTGGGCGGCACGCTTGGCGGCGTGTTGGTTTCGGCGTTTGGTTTGGCCAGCGTTTACTGGGCTTGCTCGGTGTCGGCGTTGATGGGCTGGTATGGCGCTTGGCGGTTGTGGCGCTTGGTGCACGCACCCGCTGCACAGCTGGCATCAGAAAGCATGGCTAATCAGTAATAAGAAAGTATTCAGAATTTAAAAAAACAAGCGCCTTGTTTCAGGGGTCTGAAAGACCGCCTGTCTACTCAAGGGCTTGTGTGTTTATCGACTTCTCGATTTTCTCGTTTACTTGTTCACTTCATCCACCAGGGTTTTGAACTCATCGATGTCTTCAAAGCTGCGGTAAACGCTGGCGAAACGGATGTAGGCCACTTTGTCGAGTTTCTTCAACTCACGCATGACCATTTCGCCGATGCGGTTGGAGGCGATTTCGCGCTGCCCCAGGTTCAGTAACTTTTCTTCAATGCGCTCAATGGCGCTGTCAATTTGCTCGGTGCTGACGGGTCTTTTACGCAAGGCCAGGTTGAAGGAACCTTGCAACTTGGCATGTGCAAAATCAATCCGACGACCGTCTTTCTTGACCACCGTGGGAAAGCTGACTTCGGGCCGCTCGTAGGTGGTGAAGCGTTTGTCGCAATGGCTGCAACGACGCCGGCGGCGGATGAAATCGCCGTCTTCAGAAATGCGCGTTTCGGCCACCTGGGTATCCAGATGAGCGCAAAACGGGCATTTCATGCGGGGCCTGTTTTGGGACGGATTTAACGGTAAACCGGGAAGCGCGAGGTCAGGGCGTGGACCTTGGCGCGCACCGCCGCCAAATTGGCTTCGTCGCGGGGGTTGTCCAAGACATCGGCAATCAGGTGGGCCGTCATCAGAGCCTCTTCGTCCTTGAAGCCGCGCGTGGTCATGGCGGGGGTGCCAATGCGCACACCGCTGGTGACAAATGGCTTTTCGGGGTCGTTCGGAATGGCGTTCTTGTTGATGGTCATGTGGGCGCTGCCCAAGACGGCTTCGGCCTCTTTGCCGGTGATGCCCTTGGCACGCAAATCCACCAACATCACGTGGCTTTGGGTGCCCCCGCTGATGATGCGCAAACCGCGCTGGGTCAGGGTTTCAGCGACGATGCGGGCATTGGTCACCACTTGTTGCTGGTAAGCCTTGAAGCCAGGCTCTAAAGCCTCCTTGAAGGCCACGGCCTTGGCGGCAATCACGTGCATCAAAGGGCCGCCTTGAAGGCCTGGGAAGATGGCGCTGTTGATGGCTTTTTCGTGTTCGGCCTTCATCAGAATGATGCCGCCACGGGGGCCGCGCAAGCTCTTGTGCGTCGTGCTGGTTACCACGTCGGCATGAGGCACGGGGTTGGGGTAGACGCCTGCAGCGATCAAGCCCGCGTAATGGGCCATGTCGACCATAAAAATCGCACCCACGTCTTTGGCCACTTTGGCAAAGCGGGCAAAGTCAATGTGCAGGCTGTAGGCCGAGGCGCCAGCAATGATGAGTTTGGGCTTGCTCTCGTGGGCCTTCTTCTCCATGGCGTCGTAGTCCAACACCTCATTGGCGTCCAAGCCATACGACACCACGTTGAACCACTTGCCACTCATGTTCAAAGGCATGCCATGGGTCAAGTGACCGCCTTCGGCCAGGCTCATGCCCATGATGGTGTCGCCGGGTTTGAGGAAGGCCAAAAACACAGCCTCGTTGGCCGAAGCCCCGCAATGCGGTTGCACGTTGGCCGCGTCGGCGCCGAACAATTGTTTGACGCGGTCGATGGCGAGTTGCTCGGCGACGTCGACAAATTCGCAACCGCCGTAGTAGCGCTTGCCGGGGTAGCCTTCGGCGTATTTGTTGGTGAGCTGTGAGCCTTGGGCGGCCATGACGGCCGGGGAGGCGTAATTTTCGCTGGCGATCAGCTCGATGTGCTGTTCTTGGCGGGCATTCTCAGCCTGAATGGCGGCGAAAAGTTCGGGGTCGGTTTGTTCAACAAGAAGGTGTCGGTCGTACATATTAGAGGCTCAGTCTAGGGCTTGGAAGGTGATACAACTGCCCAGGCGAACGGCTAAACGGCCAGGGGGCCGGCACGCTCCCTCCGTGGTCAACCACGTCAGCTTCAAGGGCCTTCAGGCTCCTGTCACCTATCGCCAGTCGCGTACCCTGCTAGTGTAACGGACAGGCAACAATTCAGTGGCCTCATGGCCGGCTTTATTCAGCGGCCACACGCAGGGTTTTGGCCTCAGCCGCTTGAGAATTGCCATTGGCATTGCCATTGTTGTTCATCAAGACAGGAACCGATTGGCCAGAAGCCACTTGGTTGAGCCGGTTCATTTCAGCCAAAACCCGTGCCGGATAACCCGTTTCATCGGCACTTTCAACGTTGCCAGCGCCGACATAAAAGCGCAAACCGCCTTCCACCGAGCCGGCTTTGCCAATGCAGTCTTTCAGCACTTTGGCGCCCACACGCAAATTGGCCACCGGGTCAAAGGCCGCAAAGCGGCCGCCAAAACGGTCGTACTTATCGCGGTGAACGTGGGTCATGACTTGCATCAAACCTTGGGCGCCCACCTCGCTTTGGGCAAAGGGGTTGAAACCCGATTCAATGGCCATGACTGCCAAAATCAAATTGGGGTCGAGGTCCGTGCGACGGCCGGTTTCCCAAGCTTCTGTGACGAGGGCGCTGATGGGCTCAGGGGCCACTTTGTATTTGCGGCTCAACCAGCGGGCCACGGCTGCTTGGGGTTTGGTGAGGTTTTTGGGGTTGGTCGCGGTGGCCCGTGCACTGGCCTCCATTTGGCCCGGCAGGCTTGAGGTCAATTCTTGACGCGCACGAAGCCAACCGAACAGTTGCTCTTCGCCCAGATCGCGCCAGTCGGGACGCGCTTGCAAAGTGGCCACTGCAAAAAACAAAGCCAGTCCCAACAAAGCAAAACCGTTGTGCGTGATGGCAAAAAAACCGTCCGCCACATCTTTGACGAAAATTTGCAAACCCACCCGCAAGGGGTGAAGCAGGCTGTTCGCGGTGAGGCTGGTGTTGGGTGATGTCACTGAGAGATGGGGCCGTCTGGTTAGGCAGAGCCTTAGTTTGTGAATCTCTATTTTAAATGGCTCTATATGTCTGTGGGGTTATATGGACGGACTTTTATAAACCAGTCAAGGAAGCGGGGGGCAGAGGGCTTTTCGCGGGCCTCCGCCAGTGGCTTTCAGATCGGCGAGAATAGCGCTCTGTTTCTTGAATTCACCTCCCTGTAATAGAACAACATGTCTGACGCCTCCGATTCGAAGTCTTTGCCCACGGGCAACGCGGCTGCCTCCTCCAAAGCCCATGAGCCCCATCCCTTGGATGCGTTGACAGGTGGGGCTTTTTCCGCTCCGACTTCGGGCGAACGCGCCGCGCGGGTGCGGGACTGGTTGGCCACCGAGCCTGAAGAAGCCCAAATGCAGGCGGTCTTTAAAGACCTCAGTGTGCGTGACAAAGGCGCCTCTCGTGCCATTCGTGAACGCTTGGATGAACTCAAACGCGCCAAAGGCCAAGAAGCCATCGCCGAAGAATGGGCTCAGAAGGCATCCAAATTATTGGGTCTTGAGCGCTTGAACATGGCCGACGCCTTGGCCTGGCAGCGCGATGCAGCCAAAGCCGGCGCTCCCTTGAGCCGGGAACCCTTGGCCTCCTTGAAAGTCCAACTCAGCGAACGTGTCAAAGTGATTGAAGACTTGCAGCACCGGGTTCAGGTGCAGCGAGAAGCCGCTGTGTTGTTGGCACAGCGCATTGAGGTGTTGTCGACCAAGCCTTGGGGCGACGCCCAAAAAGTGCAGTCGGGCTTGGGCATCGATGTGACGGCGTGGCAAGAGCAGGCGGCTGCCTTGATGACCGACGCCAATTGGGCCAGTGTGGAGGCGCGCTTTCCGCCGATGTTGGAGGCTTCCAAAACCCAATTGCTGATGGTTTGGGATGCCTTCCAATCGGCCTTGGCCATGGCGGTCGCTGCCAGCCAAGAGGCGTCTGCCCCTTTGCCCCCCGTTCGGGTTTGGGCCGACGAATTGCGCTTGGCGCGGGGCGAAGCTTTGGCCCCCGCCACCCCGGGCGGGCCTGGCTCACTGGGTTCGGCGGGTGGGGCGGGTGTGGCAGGGACTGCCTCTGATGCCTCGTCACCCGATCGGCCGGCCCGCGCGCCTCGGCCCGCGGTGCCCCCGGAGTTGCGCCAAAAAGCCCAAAAAATTGTGGCGGAAGCCCTGAGCAAATTAGAGCGTGAAACCGCCGAAGGCCATGGCAAGGCCAGCGCGGGGGCGGCCTCGGCTTTGCGGAATGTGCTCAAAGAACACGGCAAATTAATTGACGCCGCGATGGAGCATCAAGTCCACACCGCCTTGATTGCGGCCGGTGAACTCGAGGGTTGGCAGCGCTGGAGCGCGGATCAAGTACGTGAAGCCTTGGTCCAACGTGCCGAAGCTTTGATCAACCGACCCGAGGGCCAAGCCTTGGGTGGACGCAAAATGCAAGAAACCCTGCGGGGTTTGCGTGAGCAGTGGAAGCAAACCGACCAAGGGGGTGCGCCCAACCATGCTTTGTGGAAGCGTTTCGACGAAGCCTGTAACCAAGCCCACAAAGTGGTTGAAGTTTGGCTGGAAAAAATAAAAACCGAGGCGGTGGAACAAAAGGCCAAACGACTCGCCCTCATCGAGGAGTTAACAGCGTGGTCGGCGGCGCAACAACAAGCCGTTTCGACGGACTGGAAGTCAGTCAACCGAAGCCTGCACCAATTTGCGGAGCGTTGGCGAGAAGCCGGTCACTTGAGCGAAAAAGCCTTCGCCGAAATGCAAGGCTTGTGGAAAGAGGCCTTTGCAGTAGCGGTTGCCCCCATGGAGGCGGCGCAAAAAGCCAGTGTGGCGCTGCGCCATGCCTTGATCGAAGAGGCCAAGGTCTTGGGCGCTTCTGCGAACCTGCGCGTCGACGCCGTGCGCGCCTTGCAGCAACGTTGGACCGCGGAGGCGCAAAGCGTGCCCCTGGACCGCAAGTTTGAACAGAAGTTGTGGGATGCCTTCAGAAAGCCAATTGACGAGGCCTTTAACCGCAAAACCACAGAACGCGAAAAGGCCGTGACCGCCTTGAGCGAGCTTGACCGCAGGGTGTTGGACGCGGCCAAAGCCGTCGAAGCCGCCAACGCATCCGGCGATGCCCAAAAAATTCGCGCGGCCTTGGCCCAATTGGAAGCCGCGATTCGTGGACAAGCACAAGCCCAAACACAAGCCCAAGCCCAAGCCCAAGCCCAAACACAAGCCGCAGAAACCACAACGCCTTCCCCCGATTCAACCGCTGAATCCAAAGCAGAATCCAACACAGAGTCAACTCAAGAAATCGCGTCTGAAATGGCGCCCGAAACAGCACCCGAAACAGCCACTACGGAAACGCCATTGGCCGCCCCAGCATCGGTGCCTGTGGCTCGCCCCCGCCCGGTTGTCGCCGTGCGGGGTGACGATCGACCTGGCATGAAGAAAACCGAGGCGGCCCCAGCGGGTCGTCCAGGCCGTCCAGGTGAACGACGTGACGGCGGACGCGACAACTTCCGAAACGAGGGGCGACCCGGCGGTCGCGATGCAGACCGTGGTCCGCGTGAAGACCGCGGTCCTCGCTTGGGAGACGCGGCTTTCCGCGCGCAACGCGACGCGATGGAGCAGGCCCAATTGGCGCTGCGCAAGTTGGCGGCGCAAGCCCATGGCGAGGCCTTGACTCAACTCCTCACCGCTTGGGAAAAGCGCGATCCAGAGGCCCTGCCATCGGCTCAAACCTTGGGCGGTAAAGTCAACGCTGCTGCCCGCACCCGCTGGCTGCAAGCCTTGAGCGCACCGGTCAAAGCGGACGCTGCGAACCAAGTCAGCACCGCCTTGTTGCGCTTGGAAATGGCCGCTGAAGTACCCACGCCCGCCGAGCATTTGAGCGACCGCCGGCTCCTTCAATTGCAACTCTTGACCCGCCGAAACGATCCCGCGCCCGCTCAAACTTGGAGCGAAGACGCGGCCGTGGTGCTGCAAGGTCCATCCGATGCAGCCACCGCCAAGCGCTTGCAAAATGCGCTGAAGGCACTGCTGCGCTGAGGTCACGGTCCAACAAAAAGGCCACCAGAGCAAATGCTCAGGTGGCCTTTTTGTTGATGGCGGACTGGAATTTAGACGCGCTTGCGGTATTCGCCGGTGCGGGTGTCGATTTCGATTCGGTCACCTTGTGAGACGAACAAAGGCACGGGGACTTCGAAGCCCGTGGCGATCTTGGCAGGCTTCATGACCTTGCCGGAGGTGTCGCCCTTGACAGCAGGTTCGGTCCAGGTGATTTCGCGTTCGACGCTGGTGGGCAATTCGACCGAAATGGCCTTGCCGTCATAGAACACCACTTCAACGGCCATGCCGTCTTCGAGGTAATTCAACGAATCGCCCATGTTTTCAGCTTCCACTTCGTATTGGTTGTAATCACCGTCCATGCAAACGTACATGGGGTCTGCAAAGTAGGAGTAGGTGCATTCTTTTTTGTCCAAAATGACTTGGTCCATTTTGTCGTCGGCCTTGAAAACCACTTCGGTGCCGAAGTTGGCAATCAGACTTTTGAGCTTCATGCGCACCGTGGCCGAGTTACGGCCACCGCGGCTGTATTCGGTTTTCAAGACGACCATCGGGTCTTTGCCGTGCATGATGACGTTGCCGGCGCGAATTTCTTGAGCGATTTTCATAAAAAGGATGGGCCGATTGAAGGCCAGTGCAGGGTTTGAGGCAAAGCCTAGGATTTTAGCTTGTTTTTGGCGGCTTGGCGGTTGTTCGCTCGGAGCAGAAATGCATCAACTGGTCGACGAGGTCGGTTTGGCCACTACAAAGCGATCGTGCTCGGGTCACTGCGGCAGTCCATTTTTGACGTTCCTCAGCTGAAAAGCAGGCGATCAAATCAGCCTGAGTGGGCTCATTGGGGGCCAAGCCATTCCACCAAAGGTGGGCCTGCCGAAGCGAGGGCGGGGCTTGCAACCAATCTAAAAACGCCTTCAACTTGTCGACGTGCGCGCCATCCGATTGGGGGTAAATTTGCCAAATAAAGGGTTTGTTGGCGAACAACGCACTGACCAAGGAATCCTCCCCCCGGACGAAGTTCAAGTCGCATTGGGCTAAACGTTGGTCAAACGCGATCTGCGATTCGTTGGGGAAGAAATCAAGGCGGAGAGAAGACTGGCGATTGGAGCCGGCCAGCGCTCGGTGTACCGCCTCCGCAGCGCGGCCCGGAGCAATGTGCAGCGTTGTTTGTTGGCCCATGCCACCGGCTTGTAAAAACGCCAACCAAACCGGCAGTGCAGGGGGTTCATAGCAGAAGAGGCTGATGTGGAAATCTGAGCCCCCCGCCTTCGAAAGCATTGAGCGCTCTGGAGTTGCCCTTGAATGCGGCCTTGAATCCGCACTGAAATCGGTCCCAAGGTTCTCGACGGGCGACTCGCTTGAAATCGTCGTTGATGTGGAGGGCCTTGTCGGTGTTGTGACCGCCTGGGGACTCAAGCGGTGGATTAATCCGCCCGTTTTGTCGGTAAACCCCGGGTAAAAAAACCACTTGGTTTGGCCCTTGCCAGGCCCGCTCATGACCGGTGAGGCCAGGCCGTGGCAACGTTCGACATAAGCCTCGGCCGACAAATACTCCAGGTTGATCCAAACCGGAAAAGCCTGTTCGTTCTCACGGCCCAGTTCAGCGCAGTGCTGCACCCAGGCCATCGGGGGCTCGCAGCCAAAAGCCTCTAACAAGACATCGCCAGGTGGCCCAGTGGGCGA
>Ga0208381_1000620_pt1 | contig 11726 bp, 7 predicted proteins | sample CryBogCBE13Jul09_FD_184572 | JGI IMG/M metagenome (GOLD analysis project Ga0208381, IMG submission 184572) | Freshwater microbial communities from Crystal Bog, Wisconsin, USA - CBE13Jul09 (SPAdes) (version 2) | ecosystem: Environmental > Aquatic > Freshwater > Lake | place: Crystal Bog...
TCGGCTGCCACTTTTCCTGCCATTCTTGACACCAGCCATGCAGCGCCTCGGCCAGGCTTGTGGTGTCGCCTCGACCCAAGGCGCTGCTCAAACCCAGTCGCGCTGCCGCTGATTGCAACGCCTCAAGTGCTTTGGCGAGCGTGTCCGTCTGCACGGCCATGGCCCCATGCTGTTTCGAGAGTTTCTCGCCGCTGGCATCCCGGACCAGGGGCAGGTGCAAGTAACGCGGCGTGGGCAGCTTGAGGGCTTGCTGCAAAGCAATTTGGCGGGCGGTGTTGTCGGCCAGATCTTCTCCGCGCACCACATCGGTGATGCCTTGCTCGGCGTCGTCCACCACGACCGCCAATTGGTAAGCCCAAAGGCCGTCGGCGCGTTTTAAGACAAAGTCGCCCACTTCGGTGGCGACGACCTGTTGTTGCGGCCCGAGCCGGCGGTCTTGCCAATCAAACTGGGCGTTTTGTGGCGTCTGGAAGCGCCAAGCCACAGGCCTTTCACGCCGCTCAAGGGGCGGTTTCGGCCTGCAGGTGCCGGGGTATACCGCGATGTGGTGGCGAGATGGGGGCACCCCTTGCGCATTCAGCGTGTCCGTGATTTGTTTGCGGGTGCATGAGCAGGGATAGGACACGCCTGTTTTTTGCAGTTGCTCCAATGCGGTCGAGTAAAGCGCGCTTCTTTGCGACTGCCAGACGGGCGGGCGATCGGGATGCAGGCCACAGTCGGCCAGCTGTTTCAGAATCCACCCGTCAGCGCCGACCGCACAGCGGGGGGCGTCGATGTCTTCAATGCGAACCAGCCACTCACCTTGGTGGGCTTTCGCATCGAGCCAACTGGCCAATGCCGCCACCAAAGAGCCTGCATGCAAGGGGCCGGTGGGAGAAGGGGCAAATCGGCCTCGGTAATTTGAACTTTCAGGCTTAACCATCAAAATTTTCAGCCAAGGCTTGGCGGGTCACGGGGGAGGCCAATTGGTCCAACCACCATTGCAAAGCCCGTCCTGGGCCTTGCTGCGGATGTGAGCGCCAAGCGTAAGCGCCGCGCGCGGCTTGGATGGGGCGCTCCAAGGTTTTTTGAATCAGCCGACCTGCTGCGAGGTGAGCGCGGACGGCGGGTTCGGGCACAAAACCACAACCCAATCCGCGCACTTGGGCGTCGATCTTGGCCTGAATGGTCTGCACGGTGAAGACCTCTTGGCCCGACAACAAGTTACGCGTCAACCCCTTGCCCGGCACGCCCGTATCGGCCACGGCGATGGCCCGATGTTGACGGATGACGGGGTCGCTCAAGGCTTGCTTCATGGCTGCCAGTGGATGGCTCGGGGCCACCGCAAAGACAAATTCGATCTGAGCCAATGGCTGCATTTGCAAATCTGAAATCGTCAGGTTTTGTGCCGAGTCCTCGAGAACGCCAATCGCCAAGTCGGCTTGTCCCGAAGCCAAGGCCTGCAAGGTCCCACTCAAAATCTCATCGCGAATTTTGAGGCGGGTGGGGGGATTGAGGGCAAAAAAAGCCTCGGCCAGTTCAAACAAAGTGGCCCGTGAAATCACGCCGTCGGCGGCAATGGTCAATTGGGCTTCCCAGCCCGTGGCGACGCGGCGAACGCGGTTGGCCACGGCGTCAATCTCGCTCAACAAACGGGCACCTTCGCGCATGAGCTCTTTGCCGGCCTCGGTCATCTTGGCTTGGCGACTGCTGCGGTCAAACAGCAAGACATCCAAGGCGTCTTCGATTTGCCGAACGCGGTAGGTCAGGGCGCTGGGCACCAAGCCCAACTGGCGGGCTGCAGCGGCAAAACTGCCTGAGCGGGCCACTTCTTGCAGCATCGCCAAAGCATCGGGGGTTAAAACGTCGCGTGCGGAGGTCATGGGCTGGATCATATTCAAAAAAGTTGAACGATGCCGTGAAGCCTGTGCGTCATGCCCCCTCACAAGGCCGCCTATAGTGAACCCAAGATCAGGATTCACTGGGAGGCTTTTGTATGTTGAGTTTGCGTCCTTCGCAACAACGGGGTTATGCCGATCACGGGTGGCTGCGTTCGTTTCACAGCTTTTCATTTGCCGGATACCACGACCCCGCGCACATGGGCTGGGGCAATTTGCGCGTCATCAACGAAGACCGCATCGCCCCCGGCTCCGGCTTCGGAACCCATGGGCACCGGGACATGGAAATCATCAGCTACGTGTTGTCTGGCAATTTGGCGCACAAAGACAGCATGGGCAACGTCAAAGGCATCCCGCCTGGCGACGTGCAGCGCATGAGCGCTGGGCGCGGTGTGATGCACAGCGAGTTCAACCACGCCCCCAACGACACCACGCATTTTTTGCAAATTTGGATTGAGCCCAACGTCACGGGCATCCCCCCCAGCTATGAGCAAAAAACCGTGGTGCCTTCCGACAAACGCGGTCATTTGGCCTTGGTCGCTGCGCCTGCCACTTTCACGGCCGGTTTGACGCCAGCGCAAAGTCGCAACGCGGTGACGATTTCTGCCGACGCCCAGCTTTATGCGGGCCTTTTTGATGGCGCCGAATCCGCCCAATTGGGCTTGGCCCCCGGCCGCTTGGCCTATGTGCATTTGATTCGCGGCGAATTGACGGTGAACGGTCAAAAATTGTCAGGCGGGGACGCTTTGCGTGTGGCGCAAGAGACCGAATTGCAATTCGGCCAGGGCCTAGACGCCGAAGTGCTGGTCTTTGATTTGGCCGCTTGAAACCGGCCCACTCATCCCTAAATGGTTCGCTGAATTAAGTTCCCCTTTAACAACTCAACAGGAGTATTTTCATGAGCAAAATCGCAGTGGTTTATCACTCTGGCTATGGCCACACCCAACGCATGGCGCAATCTGTCGCTGAGGGGGCGGGTGCCCAATTGGTCGCCATCGACGCCGACGGCAACTTGAGCGACGCCGACTGGGCCACGCTGAACGCCGCGGACGCCATCATTTTTGGCTCACCCACTTACATGGGCATGGCCACTTGGCAATTCAAGAAATTTGCGGATGCTTCTTCCAAAGCCTGGTTCACCCAAGCTTGGAAAAACAAGGTCTTCGGTGGCTTCACCAACAGCGCCACCATGAACGGTGACAAGCACTCCACCTTGCACTATTTCATGACGTTGGCCATGCAACACGGCGGCGTTTGGGTCAGCACCGGCATGATGCCCAGCAACGCCAAATCGGCGCAGCGCAATGACCTTAACTACGTGGGCTCTTCAGCAGGCGCCATGGCCACCACCCCTTCCGACGCTTCGGCCGACGAAATGCTGCCTGGTGACTTAGAAACCGCCAAGCAATATGGCGCTCGCGTGGCCGAGGTCACAGGCCGTTTTAACAAGTAAGCCTCCCTACAATGGTGGGATGTCAGCATCCCCCTTTGTCCATCTTCGCCTGCATTCTGAGTTCTCGGTGGTGGACGGCACCAACCGCATTGACGATGTCGTCAAGCGGGCCGCCCAAGACGGTCAGCCCGCCTTGGCCATCACCGACCTGAACAACTTGTTTGGGGCCGTCAAGCATTACAAAGAATCCCGTGGCAAAGGCCTCAAGCCCCTGATTGGGGCTGATGTGCAATTTCCCAACGGACGACTTTTGCTCTTGGTTCAAAACCACCAAGGCTATCTCAACCTCTGCGAATTGTTGGCGCGGGCCTGGACCCAAAGCGCCTCCAACACCCAAGCCGTTTGCCGACTGGAATGGCTAAATGAATTGGGCGAAGGACTCATTTGCCTCTCGGGCGCCAACACCGGCGCCATCGGCCAGGCTTTATTGCGCGAAGACTTGGCGGGCGCTTCGGAACTGGCTTTGACATTGGCGGCCTTGTTTCCGCACCGCTTTTATTTGGAAGTGCAACGCGCAGGCCGCCCCGACGACGAATCGCTGGTTCGCGCCAGCGTCAAATTGGCGGCACGTTTGAAGTTGCCGTTGGTGGCCACGCATCCCGTCCAGTTCACCGAGCCCGACGATTACGAGGCCCATGAGGCGCGCATCTGCATCTCTGAGGGTGAAATTCTCAGCAACCCCCGACGTCCGCGCAAGTTCACCCGCGAGCAGTATTTCAAGAGCGCCGCGCAGATGCAGGCCTTATTTGCCGACCTGCCCTCGGCGGTCGACAACACACTTGAAATTGCCCGCCGCTGCAGCCTGTCTTTGACGCTCGGCAAACCCCAACTGCCTGATTTCCCCACGCCAAATGGCATGCCCATCGAGGACTACTTTCGGTTCGCCTCGCACCAAGGGTTGGACGAGCGGTTGGCCTTGCTGTATCCCGATGCCTCAGTGCGCGAGGCCCAAAAACCGCGCTATGTTGAGCGCTTGGAATTTGAGCTGAACACCATCGTGAAGATGGGTTTTCCTGGCTATTTTTTGATTGTGGGTGACTTCATTCAGTGGGCCAAAACCCATGGTTGCCCGGTGGGGCCCGGCCGGGGATCTGGTGCCGGCTCTTTGGTGGCTTACGCCCTCAAAATCACCGACTTGGATCCCCTGCAATACAACTTGCTGTTCGAGCGGTTTTTGAACCCGGAGCGGGTCTCCATGCCCGACTTTGATATTGACTTTTGCCAAGGCAACCGCGACCGCGTCATCGATTACGTCAAAGACAAATACGGTAAAAACGCGGTCAGTCAGATTGCCACCTTCGGCACCATGGCGGCGCGAGCCGCCATACGCGACGTTGGCCGTGTCCTCGACTTGAGCTACACCTTTTGCGATGGCATCTCCAAGCTCATCCCCAATAAACCCGGGATGTCAGTCACCTTGCAATACCCGCCCGAAGTCAAAAAAGACGGCGACAAAAACAACTACGCCATCGCCATGGAACCGGTGCTGGCCGAGCGCATTCAGAAAGAAGAAGACGTCAAAACCCTGATTGAGTTGGCGCAAAAATTGGAAGGCATGACCCGCAACATTGGCATGCACGCGGGCGGCGTTTTGATCGCGCCCGGCAAGTTGACCGACTTTTGCCCGCTCTACCAACAGCCCGGCAGCGAGTCGGCGGTGAGCCAATACGACAAAGACGACGTGGAAGCCATCGGCTTGGTGAAATTCGACTTTTTGGGCTTGGCCACCTTGACCATTTTGGAGCTGGCGCGGGGCTTCATTGTTCATCGCCACGCGGGTCAAGAAAACTTCAATTTTGAAACCCTGCCGCTCGACGACGCGCCGACCTACCGATTGTTTCAAGAAGGCAAAACCGAGGCCGTTTTCCAGTTTGAAAGCCGCGGGATGCAGGGCATGTTGAAAGACGCCAAGCCCACGCGCTTGGAAGACCTGATTGCCCTGAATGCCTTGTACCGACCCGGCCCAATGGACCTGATTCCGAGCTTTGTCGCACGCAAGCACGGCCGCGAAGAGGTGCTCTATCCCCACCCCCTCGTGGAGTCGGTGTTGTCTGAAACCTACGGCATCATGGTCTACCAAGAGCAGGTGATGCAAACCGCGCAGGTGCTGGGCGGTTACAGCCTCGGTGGCGCTGATTTGTTGCGCCGAGCGATGGGTAAAAAGAAGGCCGAGGAAATGGCCGAGCACCGCCAAATCTTTCGGGAAGGCGCGGCTAAAAATGGCCTGAATGAACAAAAGGCCGACGAAGTTTTCGACTTGATGGAGAAATTCGCCGGCTATGGATTCAACAAATCGCACGCGGCCGCCTACTCTTTATTGGCCTACCACACCGCTTGGCTCAAGGTGCACTACACGGCCGAGTTCTTTTGCGCCAACATGACGGTGGAAATGGACGACACCGACAAGCTCAAGGTGTTGTACGAGGATGCCGTCAAGATGGGCCTGCGTTTTGAGCCGCCCGATGTGAACCGCGGGGTTTATCGGTTTGAACCGGTTTCTGACCAAGTCATCCGTTACGGCTTAGGGGCCATCAAAGGGACGGGTCAAGCGGCCATTGAAGCCGTGGTGGCCGCGCGCGAGGCCGGCGGACCTTTCAAGAGTTTGTTTGACTTCTGTCTCCGCGTCGAGCGCAGCCGCATCAACAAACGCACCGTTGAAGCGCTGATCAAAGCGGGGGCATTTGATGCCTTGCACGCCAACCGCGCCGTGTTGGTGGCGACCCTTGACCGGGCCTTTGAATTCGCCCTGGCCAGTGCCAACAACGCCGATCAGGGGGGGCTGTTCGACATGATGGGCGACGATGCCCAAGGCGCCAGCACCCAAGAGCCCGACTGGGTCCAGGTGCCTCCTTGGGGCGTTCGCGAACAATTGGTTTTTGAGAAATCAGCGGTGGGCTTTTATCTGACTGGTCATTTGTTTGATGAAGTGTCCCGCGAGGTGCGCCAATTTGTGCGCCGCGATTTGGCCTCCATTACCGACAGCCGCGACCCCTTGCTGCTCGCCGGCGTGGTGAGTGATTACCGGGTCATCAACACCCAACGCGGCAAATTGGCGATTTTTAAGCTGGACGACAAAACCGCGTCGGTCGAAATGACCGCGGATGAGGCGTTGATCAACAGCCATAAAAATGCCTTAAAAGACGACGCCGTCCTGGTGGTCAGCGCCAAATGCCAGGTCGACCGCCGCAGCGGTGATTTGCGCTTGGGCTTGGTGCAGGCTTGGGATTTGCCCGCGGCGCGCTGCCGTTTTGGTCGGTATTTACAGGTGCAAGTGGCACTGGATGGCACCGACCACCGGGCGCCGCAAGTGGCCAGTTTGCTGCAGGCCTTTCCACCCAAAATCGAAGAAACCCCACAAGGGGCAATGTCACAAGCCATCTCACAAGGTTTGGACGTCCGATTGGCCGTCCAGTTGGAACAGGCGCAAGTCGCTTTGCAGCTGGGCGAAGAATTCCGGTGTTTCCCCAGCGATGCGGCTCTGGCGGCTTGGATGGCACAGGCGCACCAAGGGCAGGCGAAAGTCGTTTACGACGGCCCTTGAAATTCAGGGAGTGAACACCAAATGGGATCTCAAGAAAGGGATTTAGCCATTTTGACTCTGCGACACCCGCCAAGCGCCTATAGAATGATTTCAATGGCTACGAAACCCAAGCAACCCCCTGGCAAGTCCCCGACTTTGACCCCCGAACGTGACAACGGTGACACGGTACTTTTGGAGCGAGTGCCCCAGAAGACCAAGCCACCTCAGATGTACCAAGTGCTGATGCTGAATGACGACTACACGCCGATGGAGTTTGTCGTGATGGTCATTCAAGAATTTTTTAACAAGGACCGCGAAACCGCGACCCAAATCATGCTCAAAATTCACCTCGATGGTCGAGGCGTCTGCGGTGTTTATTCCCGCGATGTCGCGGCCACCAAAGTGGATCAGGTCATGGATGCGGCCAGCAAATCAGGACATCCCCTGCAATGCGTGGCGGAGCCGATTGAATCGTGACACACTAGCCCCTAAATAGGCTGAAACCAGGCAGAAGGAAAGAATCATGATTGCCCAAGAATTAGAAGTTAGCCTACACATGGCCTTTGTCGAGGCGCGTCAACAGCGCCACGAGTTCATCACGGTCGAGCACTTGTTGCTGGCCTTGTTGGACAACCCCAGCGCCGCCGAAGTGCTGCGCGCCTGCTCGGCCAACATCGATGACCTGCGCAAGTCTTTGACAACTTTTATCAAAGACAACACGCCGCAAGTGGCTGGCATTGACGAGGTGGATACCCAACCCACTTTGGGCTTTCAGCGCGTCATTCAGCGCGCCATCATGCATGTGCAAAGCACCGGCAACGGCAAAAAAGAAGTGAACGGTTCGAACGTCTTGGTCGCCATTTTTGGCGAGAAAGACTCGCACGCGGTTTACTACCTGCACCAACAAGGCGTGACCCGCTTGGACGTGGTGAACTTCATGGCCCACGGCATCAAAAAGGGCGAACCGCCTGAGCCGGCCAAACCCGAAGGGGGCCAGGCCGAGCCTGAAGAAGGCGCACAAGCCAATGAAAAAGCCTCGCCGCTCGAGCAGTACACCCAAAACCTGAACCAAATGGCCAAGGAAGGCAAGATCGACCCCTTGATTGGCCGTGAACATGAGGTGGAGCGCGTCATTCAAATTTTGTGCCGCCGCCGCAAAAACAACCCGCTTCTGGTGGGCGAGGCCGGCGTGGGCAAAACCGCCATCGCCGAGGGCTTGGCTTGGCGCATCACCCAAGGCGATGTGCCCGAAATTTTGAGCGAAGGCATTGTTTATTCGCTCGACATGGGCGCCTTGCTGGCCGGGACCAAATACCGCGGTGACTTTGAGCAACGCCTGAAGGGCGTTTTGAAGACGCTCAAAGAAAAACCCAACGCCATTTTGTTCATCGACGAAATCCACACCTTGATTGGTGCGGGTGCGGCTTCAGGCGGCACGCTGGATGCGTCCAATTTGCTTAAACCCGCCTTGTCGAGTGGTCAACTCAAATGCATTGGTGCGACGACCTTCACGGAATACCGCGGCATTTTCGAGAAAGACGCGGCCTTGTCTCGTCGTTTCCAAAAGGTCGATGTGAACGAGCCTTCGGTCGAGCAAACGATCGACATTTTGAAGGGCCTCAAATCGCGCTTTGAAGAGCACCACAGCGTCAAATACGCGGCAGCGGCGTTGCAAGCGGCCGCCGAGTTGTCGGCGAAATACATCAACGACCGCCATTTGCCCGACAAGGCCATCGACGTCATCGACGAGGCCGGTGCAGCGCAACGCATCTTGACGCCGTCTAAACGCAAAAAGACGATTGGCAAAACCGAGATCGAAGAGATCGTGGCCAAAATTGCCCGCATCCCGCCCGCCAATGTGTCCAACGACGACCGCGGCAAATTGCAAACCCTGGAACGCGACTTGAAGAGCGTGGTGTTCGGCCAAGACAAAGCCCTCGAAGTCTTGGCTGCTTCTGTCAAGATGGCGCGCTCCGGCCTTGGCAAGGGCGACAAGCCCATCGGCGCCTTCTTGTTCAGCGGCCCCACAGGCGTCGGCAAAACCGAAGCCGCCAAGCAACTCGCCTACATCATGGGCATCGAGTTGATGCGCTTTGACATGTCCGAGTACATGGAACGCCACGCCGTCAGCCGTTTGATTGGCGCGCCGCCCGGCTATGTGGGCTTTGACCAAGGGGGCTTGCTGACCGAGGCCGTCACCAAAAAACCACATGCGGTTTTGTTGCTCGACGAAATCGAAAAAGCCCACCCCGACATCTTCAATGTGCTGTTGCAGGTCATGGACCACGGCACCTTGACCGACAACAACGGGCGCAAGGCCGACTTCCGCAACGTGATCATCATCATGACCACCAACGCGGGCGCTGAAACCATGAACAAGGCCACCATTGGTTTCACGAATCCACGTGAATCGGGCGATGAAATGGCCGACATCAAACGCCTGTTCACCCCTGAATTCCGCAACCGTTTGGACGCCATCGTCAGCTTCAAAGCCTTGGATGAGCAGGTCATCATGCGGGTGGTCGACAAGTTCTTGCTGCAACTGGAAACCCAGTTGGCTGAGAAAAAAGTCGACGTCACCTTCACCGATAACCTGCGGGCCTATCTGGCCAAGAAGGGGTTCGACCCGCTGATGGGCGCGCGGCCGATGCAGCGCTTGATTCAAGACACGATTCGCCGCGCCTTGGCCGACGAGTTACTGTTCGGTCGCTTGGTGGACGGCGGGCGTTTGACCGTGGATTGGGATGAAACCAACCCCGACAAACCCGAGGTCAAACTGGACATTCAGCCCTTGCCCAAGCGAGAACGCGGCGAGCGAGGCGCCAAGGCCGAATCCAGTGAATCGAGTGAAGCCACCGCTGATTGAGGTGTGTTGAAAGTCTCTTGAAAGCCTTGTTTGCACACCTTTCTTTGGCACGACTACGAAACCTTTGGCGTTGAGCCGCGACGTGACCGGCCGGCTCAATTCGCCGCCCTCCGCACCGATGCGGATTTGAATGAAATCGGTGAGCCGCTGATGATTTATTGTCAGCCGGCCAACGACTACTTGCCCAACCCAGAGGCCTGTCTTATCACGGGCATCACGCCGCAAGAGTGTCTGCAAAAAGGCTTGCCCGAGTTTGAATTCGCGGCGCGCATTGAAGCGGCTTTTTCAGTCCCCGGCACGGTCGGTGTGGGTTACAACACCATTCGTTTTGACGACGAGGTCACGCGCTTTTTATTCTGGCGCAACCTCATCGACCCCTATGCCCGTGAGTGGCAAAACGACTGTGGTCGTTGGGACTTGATGGACGTGGTTCGCATGACGTACGCCTTGCGCCCGGAGGGCATTCAGTGGCCGACCAAGGCCGATGGCTCGCCCAGCTTCAAGTTGGAGCACCTGACCCGAGCCAATGGGTTGCAACACGACGCCGCCCACGACGCCTTGAGCGATGTGCGCGCCACCATTGCCTTGGCGCGCCTCATCAAACAACACCAACCGCGTCTTTTTGACTTTGCCTTCAGCTTGCACAAAAAAGACCGTGTGGCCCAAGAATTGGGCCTGCCCACGGCCTTGTCTGAAGCCAAGCCGTTTTTGCACATTTCAGGCACCACGCCGGCTTCGCGCGGCTGCCTCTCCCTGTTGCAACCCTTGGCAACGCACCCATCGAATAAAAATGAAGTGATCTGTTGGGACCTGGCCCATGACCCCGCTGAACTGGCGACGCTCGACATCGAGACCGCCAAGCAGCGCCTGTTCACGCGCCAATCGGAGTTGCCCGAGGGCATGACCCGCTTGCCCTTGGTCACGGTGGCGCTGAACAAGTCGCCCATGGTGGTGGGGAACCTCAAAACCTTGCGGCCTGAAATGGCAGCGCGTTGGGGCTTGAACGTGGCCCAAGGCCAGGCTTTTGCGGCTTCTGCCCAGCTGTTGCCGGATTTGAGCCCTTTGTGGCGAGCCCTCTATGGCAGAGACCCCGTCGGTGGCGCGAACACCCAGGAACTTGATGTCGATGAAACGCTTTATGCTGGCTTTTTAGACCCCGCTGACCGCCGTCGTCTTAACCATTTGCGCAGCCTCACACCCGAAGAATTGGCGTTGGATCGCAGTGGATTTGATGACCCGAGGTTGCCGGAAATGGTGTTTCGCTACCGTGCCCGCAATTTTCCAGACACTTTGCTTCCCGAAGAGGCCGAGCGCTGGGAGGCGCACCGTGCCGCCAGGTTGTTTGAAGGCGAGGGGGGCGCGCGCCAATTGGACGCCTTTTTTGCCCAAATCGACCACCTGACTGAACAATTTGGTGAAGAAGGCAACGAACGCGGGGAAGCCATTTTGGGCGCGTTGTACGATTACGCCGAATTGATTGCCCCTGAATTTTGATATGTCCGCCAGTGAAAAATCTCCCCGTCCTGAGGGTTTCAGCACCCAAATCGTCCACGCTGACCGGCGCGGCGGGGCCGAATGGGGTGCCGTTCACGCCCCCATCCACACGTCCGTCCAGTATGGCTACGAGCGGGTGGAAGACCTGATCGGCGCGTTCCAAGGCACCCTCAAAGGCACCTTTAATTACGCTCGCCAAGGCACGCCGACCACGGCGGCGCTGGAATCCAAACTCAGTCAAATGGAGCAGGGCGTTGGCTCGATCTGCTTTGCCACGGGCATGGCCGGCATCTGCGCCATCTTTTTAACCTTGCTGAAAGCCGGCGACCACCTGGTGGCCAGTCAGTTTGTGTTTGGCAACACCAACAGTTTTTTGTTGACTTTGGCCGACTTGGGGGTCGAGGTCTCGATGGTGGACGTCACCAAAGCCGAGGCCGTCGCCCAAGCCATCCAACCCCACACCCGCATGGTATTCGTCGAAACCTTGGCGAATCCTGGGACTCAAATCCCCGATTT
>Ga0208381_1000622_pt1 | contig 11709 bp, 8 predicted proteins | sample CryBogCBE13Jul09_FD_184572 | JGI IMG/M metagenome (GOLD analysis project Ga0208381, IMG submission 184572) | Freshwater microbial communities from Crystal Bog, Wisconsin, USA - CBE13Jul09 (SPAdes) (version 2) | ecosystem: Environmental > Aquatic > Freshwater > Lake | place: Crystal Bog...
AGGGCGCTAAAGTGGGTCTCTTGGATGCCGATATCTATGGCCCAAGCCAGCCCATGATGATGGGCTTGTCTGATAAGCCAGATAGTTTAGACGGCAAGACCATGGAGCCTTTGGAGAATTTTGGCGTTCAAGTCATGTCCATTGGGTTCTTGGTCTCACCCGACGAAGCCATGATATGGCGAGGTCCCATGGCAACCCAAGCCTTGGATCAGTTGCTCAGGCAAACGAATTGGAAGGATTTGGACTATTTGATCGTTGACATGCCGCCTGGCACGGGTGACATTCAACTCACTTTGAGTCAGCGTGTGCCCATGACCGGTGCAGTGATTGTGACAACCCCTCAAGACATTGCGCTTTTGGATGCGAAAAAAGGCATCAAGATGTTTGACAAAGTGGGCGTGCCCATTTTGGGATTGATTGAGAACATGGCCGTTCACGTTTGCTCAAAATGTGGTCACGCCGAGCACATCTTTGGCGCCGATGGAGGAAAAAACATGGCGCAAGATTTGGACATTGATTATTTGGGTGCCTTGCCACTGGACATCAACATCAGACTTCAAGCCGACAGTGGCAAGCCAACCGTGGTCGCAGACCCCAACGGTCAACTGAGTGCTTTGTATTTGGAGATGGCCAGACAAGTGGCGGTCAAGATTGCAGCCAAAGCAAAAGATTTCTCCTCCGTCTTTCCCAGCATCAAAATCTCCAAAGACACTTGAGTCCATTGCTGTTGCACTTATGCCAAGTCTTTGCCGCTTTGAATGCACCAATGCTCAAGTCTGAAAAGCTTGGGTCTTGCTTGCAAGCTTTACATTTGGCTGTCATAGAATCCCCACATGAACGTTCAACCTTCCTCGCTTGAAGAGCCAGCTGAGCTGCAAAGGCTCGAGGTTTTTCGAGTTGTCTCTGAAATGGGTCATTCAACGCAGGAATGGGTTGCTGTTGAAAAGCCCGTTGCCATTGAGTTCAATGGCATTTCACATGCGGTGATGTTGGCCTCACCTGCCAACTTGCATGAGTTTGCCTTGGGTTTTGCTTTGACTGAAGGCATCATTGCATCTGCCGATGAAATGTACGAGTGCGAGCTCGAGCACCAAGCAGAAGGCTTGGTGGTCAAGACCACCATTTCTTCCAAACGTTTTTCAGCTCTGAAAGATCGACGTCGCAACCTAACGGGTCGCACGGGTTGCGGTTTGTGTGGGGTTGAAACCATTGAGCAAGCCGTGCGGCACCCCAGCATGGTCAAGCACCACTTCGAGCTCTCTCAAGGCCTCCTTGTTGCGGGCATGAAAAAAATGCACGATATGCAGCCCATGCACCATCAAAGTGGGGCTACACATGCCGCTGCTTGGATGGATTTGCAAGGACAGATCAAAGCCGTTCGAGAGGATGTGGGTCGGCACAATGCGCTTGATAAGTTGATCGGGCATTTGGCTCAAGGGGCACAAGATTTTTCCCAAGGCGCAGTTTTGATCACGAGTCGAGCCAGTTTTGAAATGGTGCAAAAGTGCGCTTCCATGGGTGTGGGCCTGATGGCTGCCATCTCCGCACCCACCAGCTTGGCAGTTTCACTGGCTAAAGAAACGGGAGTGACCCTCATCGGTTACTTGAGACAAGACAATTTCGTGGTTTACGCTCACCCAAAGCGAGTTTGGCAAACATGAGCATTGAGGTGCTGCTCAATCGTTATTCTTTGGGTGGTAAATACCTCAGAGAGCCTGGACCCACGACAGATGAACTCGAGCTCATTGTTGGGGCTGCGCTCAGAGCGCCAGATCACGGTGAATTGACACCCTTTCGTTTTGTTGTCATTCAAGGCGAGGGTAAAAAGCATTTGGCCAATTTGTTCGAGTCCTATGCCAAACGAGCTGGCAAGTCACATGAGTCTTGTGAAATCGAGAGAGCCAGGGCTTTGGAAGTGCCATTGAGTTTGGCAGTGATCGCGTGCATAGACGCTCATCACCCTTTGGTGCCTGCTCATGAACAATGGATGTGTGTCGGAGGTGCAGTCACCAATGTCTTGAATGCCCTTCACGCCATGGGCTTTGCTGGCAAGATGCTGAGTGGGGGAAAGGTGCGAGACGCCTTGATCGTCGAAGCGTTTTGTAAGCCTGGGGAATCTTTGGTGGGATGGATTGCCATTGGTACACCTTCTAGGGCTTTGAAGCCGAGGGGAGTGAAATCGGTTGAAAGCTCCATCTCCTTTTTTTAAAGCTGATGGCTGCTCTTGGGTACTTGGAGATCCTTCGTTGGGCCAGGTTGAAGCTGCAGAACCTTGGATTCAGAGCTTTAACTTACACCTCTCTTACGTTAAGCCAATCACAAGCCTAGGGTTAACACTTGTCTATAGGCTCTTTTAGATTGGATGCCCTTATTTTTTTGCTCACTTGTCTCAGAACGCTATCCTTGATTGTCAGTAAAGTTTAAAATTTGTGACACGATCAACATGGTGTTCAATTCTTTATACAAAGAGAGTCTCATATGGACATGAATAGAAAGCAGTTCCTTCGCGCCGGGGGTGCTGCATTGGTGGGATCGAGTTTGGCGGCACTGGGCTTTTTTCCAACGCAAGCGTTGGCAGAGTCGAGAACCTTCAAGCTCTCAAAAACCACTGAAACACGAAACACCTGCACCTACTGTTCTGTGGGTTGCGGCATCATCATGCACAGTTTGGGTGACAAGGCCAAGAATGTGGTCTCATCCATCACGCACATTGAGGGTGACCCCGATCACCCTGTGAACCGCGGCACGTTGTGCCCCAAGGGTGCGGGTCTATTGGATTTCGTGCACAGTCCCAGTCGATTGAAGTATCCTGAAATCAGAGAGGCTGGCAGCAACGAATGGAAGCGCGTGTCGTGGGACGAGGCGATTGGCCGTTTGGTCAAGCTCATGAAGGCCGATCGCGACGCCAATTTTCAAGCCAAAAACGCTCAAGGCCAGACGGTCAACCGATGGCTGAGCACAGGCATGCTTTGCGCCTCTGCCTCTTCCAACGAAACCGGATATCTAACAGCCAAGGCGATGCGATCGACGGGGATGCTCGTCTTTGACAATCAAGCGCGTGTTTGACACGCCCCGACGGTAGCCGGTCTGGCTCCGACGTTTGGGCGAGGTGCAATGACCAATCATTGGACCGATATCAAAAATGCAGATTTAGTCCTCATCATGGGCGGCAACGCCGCCGAAGCCCATCCCTGCGGCTTTAAGTGGGTGGTTGAAGCCAAGAAACAAAGAAAAGCCAAATTGATTGTGGTGGATCCAAGATTCACCCGCTCTGCTGCGGTGGCCGATTTCTATGCTCCTATTCGAGCAGGTTCGGACATGGCGTTTTTGGGAGGGGTGGTCAATTACCTGCTCTCCAATAACTTCATTCAGCAAGAATACGTGAAGCACTACACCAACGCCTCTTTCATTGTGGGCGAAGGGTACTCCTTCAAGGATGGTATTTTCTCTGGCTACGATCCACAAAAACACAAGTACGACAACGCAAGTTGGGCCTACGAGTTGGATGACAAAGGGTTTGCCAAAGTGGATCCCACTTTGACTCACCCAAGGTGTGTGCTGCAAATCATGAAGCAGCACTACAGCAGATACACGCCTGAGAAGGTGAGCTCCATCACGGGCACGCCCAAAGACAAGTTCATGCACATCTGCGAGATGATTGCTGCAACTTCTGCAACCAACAAGGCCATGACGATACTCTACGCCTTGGGTTGGACCCAGCACAGTTATGGAGCTGAGACCATTCGTTTGGGTGCTATTTTGCAGCTCTTGTTGGGCAACATCGGAATAGAGGGTGGCGGCATGAACGCGCTCAGAGGTCACTCCAATATTCAGGGATTGACCGATTTGGGTTTGCTCTCTCAAAGCTTGCCAGGCTACATGGCTTTGCCCAACGAGTCCGAGCAAGATTTGGAGACCTATCTCAAGCACAAAACGCCCAAGACACTGAGGCCCAATCAGACGAACTACTGGCAGAACTATTCCAAGTTTTTTGTGAGTTTGCAAAAAGCCTGGTGGGGTGCAAGTGCGACCAAGGAAAACGACTGGGCTTTTGATTACTTGCCCAAATGGGACAAAGCTTATGACGTGATCAACGCGTTTGAGATGATGAACGAGGGCAAGATCAATGGCTACATTTGCCAAGGCTTCAACCCCGTATCTTCATTTCCCAATACGCAAAAAATCCTGGACGGCCTATCCAAGTTGAAATACTTGGTGATCATCGATCCCTTGGCAACAGAGACCTCTGAGTTTTGGAAAAACCACGGTGAGTACAACAATGTGAAAACCGAGGACATCCAAACCACGGTCTTCAGATTCCCAAGTACTTGCTTTGCCGAAGAGGAAGGATCTGTGACCAACTCAAGTCGCTGGTTGCAGTGGCATTGGAGAGGTGCAGAGGCGCCTGGTGAGGCCAAAGGAGACTTGGAGATCATTGCTGCGATCTTCAATGGACTCAGAGCCGCCTATCAAAAAGAGGGTGGTGCCTATCCAGACCCAATCACTCATTTAACTTGGGACTACAAAATCCCAGGCAGTCCATCTCCCCAAGAGATGGCGATGGAGTACAACGGAAAAGCCCTGGCCGACATCACGGTCCCTGATCCTTTGAATCCCAAAGGCCCTCCCAAAGTGCTCGTCAAAGCTGGAGAGCAGCTACCGGGCTTTGGTGTTTTGAAGGACGATGGATCCACAGCCTCGGGTTGTTGGATTTACGCGGGCTCTTGGACTCAGGCTGGCAACATGATGGCCAGACGCGACAACAGCGACCCATGGGGCAACGGTCAAACGCTCAATTGGGCTTGGGCTTGGCCAGCGAACCGCAGAATTCTCTACAACGGTGCGTCCTCCGATCCAACGGGCAAGCCATGGGACACCACCAGAAAGCTCGTTCAATGGAACGGCGCTCAGTGGGGTGGTTCTGATGTGCCCGATATTCAAGTCGATGCCAGTCCTTCAGCGGACAACCGGGTCGAGCCCTTCATCATGAACCCAGAGGGTGTTGCAAGACTTTTTGCACCTACAGGAATGGCCGAGGGTCCTCTGCCAGAGCACTATGAGCCCTTTGAAACTCCGCTCAAGAGCAACCCTTTGCACCCTGACAACCCACTCGCTAGGAACAATCCAGCTGCACGGGTGTTCAAGCGTGACAGAGATCAGTTTGGAGATCGTGAACAGTTCCCTTACGTGGCCACAAGCTACGCACTGACCGAGCACTTTCACGGTTGGACCAAGCACGCGTTGTCCAATGCCATTGTGCAGCCACAGCAGTTCGTTGAAATTGGCGTTGAGTTGGCCAAAGCCAAAGGCATTGCCAACGGTGACTGGGTCAAGGTGACTTCCAAGCGCGGTTACATCAAAGCCGTAGCTGTGGTGAGCAAGCGCATTCCTCAACTCGACTGTGATGGTCAAAAGGTTGACACCGTGGGTCTGCCCAATCACTGGGGCTTCATGGGACTGGCCAAGAAAGGCTTTTCTGTGAACACCCTCACGCCAGTGGTGGGTGACGCCAATACGCAAACGCCTGAGTACAAGGCGTTCACAGTCAACCTTGAAAAGGCATAAGGGGTCAACATGTCATCTCTACAGTCTTTAGACATTTCACGTCGCTCTGCGACCACCACACCCTCGACCCAAGTGAGGTCCTCTCCTGAGGTTGCCAAACTCATCGATGTCTCCGCTTGCATTGGCTGCAAGGCCTGTCAAGTCGCTTGCATGGAGTGGAATGACATTCGCCCTGAGGTAGGTACCAATGCGGGAACTTACGACAACCCCAACGATCTGGGTCCATCGGCTTGGACCGTGATGCGGTTTTCTGAAGTCGAGGTCAAAAAAGACTCAAGCAATCTTCAACAAGAGACCACTTTGGAGTGGTTGATTCGCAAAGATGGTTGCATGCACTGCGAGGATCCCGGGTGCTTGAAGTCTTGTCCATCTCCTGGAGCAATTGTCCAGTATGCCAACGGCATCGTAGACTTCATCAGTGAGAACTGCATTGGCTGCGGCTACTGCGTGACGGGTTGCCCCTTTGATGTGCCTCGCATCAGTCAAAAGGACAATAAAGCCTACAAGTGCTCTTTGTGCTCGGACCGCGTGGGAGTGGGCTTGGAGCCTGCATGCGTAAAATCTTGTCCCACTGGAGCGATTCATTTTGGTACCAAGGAGGACATGCATGAATACGCCTCGACTCGTGTGGAGGATCTCAAAGAGAGAGGCTTTGCACAAGCGGGAGTCTATGACCCCTCTGGTGTGGGCGGCACACACGTGATGTATGTGTTACAACACAACGACCAGCCTGAGCTCTACCATGGCTTGCCCTCCAACCCCAAGATCAGTCCGCTGGTCTCATTGTGGAAAGGCATCGCCAAGCCTTTGATCGTGGGTGCCATGATTGGAGCCACAATTGCAAGCTTCTTTCATTACATGAAAGTGGGCCCCATCAAAGAGAAAAAAGAGGTTTGAGCGATGAATACCAATACGCTAGACACTTCTAAGGACTTGGTTCGCTACAAAGACCTGACCCGCATGAACCATTGGGCCATTGTGCTTTTGTTCTTTGGAGCGGGTTTATCGGGCTTGGCTTTTTTGCACCCATCGCTCTTTTTCTTCACCAACCTCTTTGGGGGTGGTCCATGGACCAGGATCTTGCACCCCTACATGGGGCTTTTGATGGCTTTGTGCTTTGTGGGGATGTATGTTGAACTTTGGCGAGACAATTTGTTGATCAAAGTGGACATTGAGTGGCTCAAAAAGACACACGAGATGTTTGCAGGTAACAAAGACAACATGCCTGAAGTCGGAAAGTACAACGCGGGTCAAAAGTTGGTTTTTTGGATGATGACTGGCTCATTGTTGATTTTGGTGATCACGGGCGTCTTGTTTTGGCAGGCTTGGTTTGCTGACTTCCCCGTCATCCTCAGGCGCATCGGTGTGGTCTTGCATGCAACTTCTGCCACGGTGTTGATCCTTGCGGTGATCACTCACATTTATGCTGCGATTTGGGTCAAGGGCACCACCAGGGCCATGACCGAGGGATTGGTCTCTAGAGGTTGGGCCAAGGCCAATCACCCCCTTTGGTACAGGGAAGTGGTGGCCAAAGAGGAGACCATGAAATAGTTCTTTTGTGCTCAATGCACAATGGACTTTCTAGAAAAAGGCACATTCATGTGCCTTTTTTTTGGGTCCGTGAATCGTCCTAAAATAAAGAAATGAACATACCTCAAAGCATAAGCTTTCTCTCCCCTGAAGAAATAGCCACGCGCGAAATTGCCGAGCCAGATACAGCCAGGTTGCCCAACTTGGCGAGCCTCTTCAAAGACCGAGAAATCAGGTTGCGCCAACTCGCTGCTGGTCACAGCATGCGAGACTTTCTGATCTTCATGGCCGACTTGGCCAGTGCCCAACACAATGCGCTCAACGATGCTGCTTTGATCAAATCGCAAGCCCAAGATTCACTTGTTCCAGGTCTTGAGTTGCTTCAGGCTCACGCAAAAGCTGGCACCCCTGTACTGGACCCCAAGCACTGGGCGCTGGATCCAACTTGGCGTCGAGAGCTCGATTTCATACTTGCACAAGTGCAGAGTCACTTGCCTGGGGAGGCCACGGTCAAAGGGGTCATTGAAGAAATCAAGTCCATGACCCAAGACCAATTGAATGAGCAGGCTCAAAGCCTATTGCTCGGACAAATGGGCTTGGTTCACATGGGTGCAGCTCCTTTGATTGCTGCAGCACTGCAAGTGTTTTGGGTCAGGCTTGCAGCCCGAACGGCCAAAGCGTATCCACAGCAAACTTTTCCTGCTGTGGCCGATGCCACCCATTGCCCCTGCTGCGGATCCAAGCCCGTATCAAGCATCAATCGACTTGGCTCTGATGTGGGCACTTCTCGTTACTTGAACTGCTCTTTGTGTCAAACACAGTGGTACATGGCGCGCATCAAGTGCACACATTGTGAATCTACCAAAGGGATTGCTTACCATTCTTTGGTCAATCAAGAGGGTCATGCGGTGCATGTAAGTGCCATGGATGAAGGTGGCGTGTCCCTTGAGACCTGTGACACTTGCTCTCATTACCTCAAAATCGTCAACATGGCCAAGGATGTGCAGGTTGAACCTGTTGCGGACGATTTGGCCACCCTCACTTTGGATCTTCTCATCGCTGAGGAAGGGTATTGGCGAGGGGGGGTGAATTTCATGATGCTCTTTGGTGGCAATGCAGAAAACTCTGCTGACCCGCCCAAGTCCATTGGGGAGCATTGATGAAAAAGTCCAAAGGATCCATGGTTCATGGTCTTGAGGTTAAAGAGCATCAAGCGCTACTTTCAGCCCAGAATGTTCAAAAGCGGGGAATGGTCGTTTCTCAAAAAGACAAAGCAAGTTCTCAAGGCCTGTTGTCTCAATTGCCTTCAATTGATCGATTGATCAACGCCCAAGCGTTGCAAGACACGGCCAAGGCCTTTGGTCTCACGCTATTGACCCAAGTTTGCAAAGAGGTGTTGGCTGACATTCGTCAAAATCTCAAAATGACGATTGACTTAGAAACTGAGAACTCGATCAAAATTCCCGATGAATTGGAAATTATGAGCCGCATCCAAATCGCATGTGCCCACAAAATGGCGTTGCAATTCAAGAGTGTTCACAACATGACCGGCACGGTGATTCACACCAATTTGGGTCGATCTGTTTTGGCCGATGTTGCGGTGAAAGCACTGGGGGAAGCTGGCAAACACCCGCTCAATTTGGAATACGATTTGAGCTCAGGCGAGCGAGGTGAGAGAGATCATTTTTTAGAAGAACTGATTTGCACCATCACGGGTGCCGAGGCAGCCACATTTGTGAACAACAACGCTGCTGCTGTGCTGCTCACCCTTGCTGCATTGGCCCATGATCGAGAGGTGGTGATCTCTAGAGGTGAGTTGGTGGAGATTGGCGGTTCTTTCAGAATGCCCGATGTGATGAAGAGTGCTGGCGCACACATGGTAGAAGTTGGCACCACCAATCGCACCCATTTGAAAGATTATGAAAAGGCTCTAAGCGAACGCACATCGGTGTTGATGAAAATCCACACCAGCAATTACCAAGTTCAAGGCTTCACACAAAGTGTCAGTGAAGCCGAACTGGCCCCTTTGGCTGAGCAGCATCAGATCACCTTGGTGAGCGACTTGGGTAGTGGCTCACTCATCGAGATGGGCAAGTATGGTTTGCCTCATGAGCCGACACCCCAAGAAATGCTCAAGGCGGGTTGTCATGTGGTCACTTTCTCGGGTGACAAATTGTTGGGTGGCCCGCAAGCGGGAATCATCGTTGGCCGCAAAAAAGAAATCGATCTCATTCGAAACTACCCCATGAAGCGCGCTTTGCGCTTGTCCAAATTGCCCGTTGTGGCCCTAGAGGCGACTTTGAAACTCTACCTCCGACCAGAGAGCTTGGTGCGGCACTTGCCCACACTGCGCTGGTTGGCGCGCTCTCAAGAGGCCATCAAAGACACGGCTCAAATCATTTTGAATGCATTTGAAAAAGCCTTGACGCCCCACTACAAAGTCGAGCTTTGCGCGATGAGAAGTCAAATTGGTTCAGGTTCATTGCCCTTGGATACGATGGACTCTTTTGGTCTTGCAATCAAACCGATGGTTGAGGGTAACAAAGGCGTTGGTTCGGCGCTCATTCGTTTGTCCAAGTCACTGAGATCTCTGTCCAAGCCCATCATTGGACGTGTCGAGAAAAACATGTTGCTCTTGGATTGCAGATGCATCGATGATGCGCTGTCGCTGGCCCAAGAGATTGCTTGCCTAGAGATTCATGGATCATGATCGTTGGGACCGCTGGACACATTGATCACGGCAAGACCAGTTTGGTCAAAGTGCTCACGGGTGTTGACACCGATCAACTCATCGAGGAAAAGACAAGGGGCATGACCATCGAGTTGGGCTTTGCTCAGATGCTTTTCAAGCCCGAACATCTTGGTGAGCCCACAGCAGATTCAAATGAGTTGAGCATTTCATTCATCGATGTTCCTGGGCATGAGAAATTGGTTAAAACCATGCTCGCTGGTGCAAGTGGCATTGACTTTGCCCTGCTTCTCATCGCTGCCGATGATGGTGTGATGCCCCAAACTTTAGAGCACTTGAGTATTTTGAGTTTGCTCCATATCCAAAATGGTTGCATCATCATTACCAAAACGGACCAAGTCGATGAGCTCCTCATGGCGCAAAGAAGGCAAGAAATGCTCACCCTCAAGTCGCAATTTGCGATGGATGGATTCGAAATCTTGGAGGTGAGTTCGCGAACGGGAGCGGGCATTCAAGCGCTTAGAGCATTGTTGTTGAACGCTGCTCTAAAGCAGCGCCTTAGCCGTCATCAAAACCATGGATGGATGGGATTCAGGATGGGCTTGGACCGTGCATTCACCTTGGATGGGATTGGTACGGTTGTTGCCGGCAGTATTCAAGCGGGTGAAGTCAAGGTTGGAGATTTTCTTGCCTTGGCCCATGAGCCGCATCAAACCTACCGAGTTCGCTCCCTGCAAGTGCACGGACATCCCGTGGAAAAAGCCCAAGCCGGTGAGCGTTGTGCCATTGCTTTGGTGGGGCTTGAGAAAAACAAATGTCAAAGAGGGCAGATGCTTTGTGCGCCAAGCATCGCGAGTTCAACCTCCAGGTTGGATGTCTGGCTCGAAGTTTCTGCTTTGATTGACAAGCCCCTCAGATCGGGTGCAAGCGTTCACGTGCATGCACAAACCCAAGAAGCGATGGCGACAGTGGCCGTGCTTGCCCAAGATGGCCTCGTGCCGGGCCAATCGGGTTGGGTTCAATTGATCATGCACCAGCCCATTCATTTGTGGGTGACAGATCGAATTATTTTGAGAGATGCAAGTGCCACTCGCACTTTGGCAGGAGGGGTGGTTTGTGATGTAAGGGCACCCAAGCGCTACCGTCAAACGCCTGAGCGAATGAGTTACTTGAAGACGCAATTACAAAGCAGTGTGCTCTCAAGGCTTGAGGGCGGCTTGCCCCATTTGTCCCATGGCGCTGTTTGGCCCGAGCGACTCTTGGATGCTGGCATTGATCCCAAGACGCCCCTTCAAGCGCTTTTGACATTGCAAACATCAGATGAAAGCAATGTGAGTGTGGGGCAAGCCTCCACCATGTTTTGGAGCGCAGATCATGCCTGGGTGATTGCCGCTGATGCGCTTGAAGTCATGAAGCACAAGCTTGAGAAACTTTTGGAACAGTACCATCAAGAGCACCCTGATGCGCTCGGTATCCTTGAGGCTAGAGCCAGAAAGGCCTTGGGTTCTCAAATGAGTGTGAGCGTTTGGGCTCACCTCACTCGACATTTGATGGAACTTGGTGCTGTCAAGCTTAAAAATGGATTTTTGTTCTTGCCCAAGCATGCAGAAGGCTTGCAACAAGCCGATCAACGCATTGCTCAAAAGGCATTGCCCTTGATTCATGAGGGGAAATATGACCCGCCTTGGGTGCGTGATCTGGCGAGTGCTTTGGGCATTCATGAAGTTCAAATGCGCATGACGCTCATTCGGCTTGCCAGTCAGGGAGATCTTTATCAGGTCGTCAAAGACCTCTTTTATCACCCGGCGCATGTTCAAGCTATGGCTCAACTGGTGAGAGACATCGCTCAAAGTGGCTCCAATCCTCATCCACGTCAAGGTGTGAGCGCTTCGCAATTCAGAGATGCCACTGGTTTGGGGCGAAAG
>Ga0208381_1000625_pt1 | contig 11599 bp, 12 predicted proteins | sample CryBogCBE13Jul09_FD_184572 | JGI IMG/M metagenome (GOLD analysis project Ga0208381, IMG submission 184572) | Freshwater microbial communities from Crystal Bog, Wisconsin, USA - CBE13Jul09 (SPAdes) (version 2) | ecosystem: Environmental > Aquatic > Freshwater > Lake | place: Crystal Bog...
CGCCGCCGACTTGGCCAAGCACCTGAAAGAGCCAATCAAATTGATTTGAATGACGCGCTCAAAGTCGGCCAAAGGAAAGTGTTGCGCCTGTCCTGTTTGCTTGTGGCGACTGGCCGTTTTAATGGCATTGATGGTGCCTGCGCAATTGACCAAGATGCGCTCTTGGCCATTCGCAGCACGGGCTTTTTCGAAAGCCGCATCGACATCACTTTCTGAAGTCACATCGACTTTACAAAACACCGCGCCAATTTCATTCGCCAATGCCGACCCTTGGGCTTCGTTGAAATCAAAAAGGGCGACCTTCACGCCCCGAGCGGCCAGCCACCTCGCGGTGCCTGCGCCCAAGCCTGAGGCGCCTCCTGTGACGATGGCGGATAACGAGGAATCGAGTTTCATAACCAGGATTAGAAAGGGTTTAAAGGTTTTTTTGACCTGTTTTCAAAGCACTCTGCTCACGCGGAGATTGAAACAACGGGAAAAACATTTGGTGATACCAGCGCTCAGGCCCGTACAAGGTATCGTCGATCAAACCGACTTGGGGAGGGTATTGACGGGTAATCAAGGCGCTTCCGAACAGGAGGTCCCAAATGAACAGCATGTTGCCAAAGTTGCCCTTGTAATGCCCCACGCCGTCGTCGTTGGTGATGGCGTGGTGGGCCCAGTGCGTGGCGGGGGTTGAAATGAGTCGCTCCAAAACCCAAGCCAAGGGGCGCAGGGCCGGAATCCTGTAGAGCGGTTCGTCCCAACGCCAGGCGCAATGGGCGCCCAAAATGATGGTGAGCTTCAAGACGATGTAAGCCACGTAGACCACGCCGCCGACGCCCAAATAAAGCAAGCCGCCTGCGAACCACAGGCCGGGCATCATCAAGTAGTAGAAAAAGTTATTTCTGAAGGTGACGCGAATGCTCATGTACTGAGCCGAGTGGTGGGCTCGGTGCAACGGCCACAGCAAGGGCGAATGGGACAGGCGGTGCCACCAATATTGCGTCAGGTCATCAACCAAGATCAACAAGCCAAACATGGCCCACCAAGGCCAATCGGCGAGGATGTTTTTGTATTCAGGGGCCAGCCAGAGACCCAATTTGCTGGTGACGAAAATCGCCAACGGCTGCGTGATCGCCAACAAACTCAAGAACATGAAGAGCTCCAGCTTCGTGTCATTGGCACTGGCGTTCACCGTGGTTTTATAACGACGAGAAACAACCTCCATGCAGGCGAAGCCGAGGATCACGCAGAGCAAAAGCAGATTCTGAATTTGAGTATTGGTCATGCCAGAAGACCCTTAATTTTGAACCATCACCACAACAAATTTATCTGGATCTTGAATTACATACCTAAGTGATTACCCGATAAAAACCCACATCTTTAATAAAAGCGATGTTTTTTTGCAACAAATAGGAAAGCGATTATTGTCATCTTTCTTTAATGAAGGAAAAATGATGATTGACCTTTACTAATGGAGGTCAATCTAAACTTTTACAATGGGAGATAACCTTGAAGAAAAAAATAATTGCTTTAGCATCAATCGCTACATTGAGCGCTATCACTGCTCATGCTCAATCAAGCGTCACTGCTTATGGGCTTATCGATGCCTCTTTACAAAATATTAGCAACGTAGGTTCCGCTTCTGCCCACGCTTCAGTGACAAGAATGAGTGCATCAGCCATTTACTCCTCTGTTTGGGGTTTAAAGGGGTCTGAAGATTTGGGCAATGGTATGCGTGGCGTTTTTCGCATGGAAGGAGACGTTAACCCCACAAATGGCACTAACAACCCAACTGGTATTTTCCGTCGTGCTGCCAATGCTGGCCTCAGCGGGAGCTTCGGAAGTGTAACTGCAGGTGTTGAACTTTCACCGTTCATTTTGGCCTCTATCATTTCCGCCCCAGGTTGGTCAAATTCTGACTTGGTAAATGCATCCATTTCGGGTGGATACGCTCACTTTTTCACGGCTAATGCTATTACTTACACTTTGCCAACTATGGGCATGGTTTCAGGCCAAATTCAATACGCCCTAGGCGGCCAAGCAGGTAGCAGCCGCGGCAACTACACCAATGGCTATGTGGCTGTCGCCCCAATTGAAGGCTTGAACTTGATTGCCGCATTTGAACAACTCAACCCTGGCGGGCAATTCAATACACAAGCATTAGCCACTGGTAACAACAGTTTGTTCGGCGCAACCTATGCATTTGGCCCGCTTGCAGTAGGCGTTCAGGCCGTTAAGGCAATGACTGGTTCGAATGGTTCGACTGGTATTTACACCAAAACTGATCAAGTTAGCGCCAAGTACCAAATCAACGGCCCGCTCAGCATCCGCGTTAACTATGTTACTAATGATGGACAAGGCGCTTCCAAAAAGAACACCATGACCAACGAAATTGCCATGTATGACTTCAGCAAAACAACAGCTGTGTATGGCATTGCTTCGCAAGTTAACAATGGAACAGCCCGCACTTTTGAACCTATCTTCCAAGGTGATGGTGTAGGTCCTGGCTATCCCTACGGAGTCGCTAGCGCCACGGCTAACTCCTTTGGTGTCGGTATCATTAAACGCTTTTAATCATTTCGACGCAGGTTAGATAAGTTAAAAGAGCCACTTCTCTGATGTGAAGTGGCTCTATTTTAGTGACGCTCAAACAATATACAAATAAAAAACCCCCTAGAGTTAACTAGGGGGTTTTTTTATGTAAAAGTTAAAAACTTAACATTAAGTCAGATTAGAAAGCCTTGGTCATACCGAACACAACACCCGTGCTGGTAATGGCGTTGGCAGCAGATGTAGAAACATTCGAACCAACACCACCTGCGTCCAATGCCGCACCACCAAAGCCGCTGTTCTTAGCATTTTGACCACCCAAGTACAACTTGGTAGTTTTGCTCAAGGCGTAATGACCGATGACAGAGACAGTCTTCAGTGAACCATTTGTGGTTTTGTTTTCAACATCGTAGTAACCAGCTGTCACGCTGGCTGCGGAAGTGATTTCATAACCGCCACCGAAATTGGTTGCGGTGCGCTTGTTAGCAGCCAAAGAACCAGATGTCTTCGTTTCCAAATAATTGGCTGCCAAAGTGGCCTGGCCAAACTTATATGAAGCCCCGAAGCTGGATTCATTGCCTGTACCACCAGTGGCATTTTTGGATTGGTAACCACCAGCGGTGACCAACAGGCCGGGAACGCCGGAATACTTCAGACCAACTGATGTGTGGCTGTTGGCTGTGCTTTTACCAGCAACGCCGCCAAGAGTCATCAACACGGTGGCACCGAAACCGCCCATGCTAGGGGTGCTGTAAGAAACAGCGTTTTGGTCAAAAATACCAGCGACAGAAGTGCCTTGGGCATTGGATGTAGCGGTATTCAGCCATTGGCTAACACCAGCAGCATATTCAGTAGCGCCGTTGGGGTCTGTTTCCAAAGTTGCTACGAACGCAGGGTCGAACTGCAAGCCCAGGTTCACTGAACCGAAACCACCGCTCAAACCAACAAAAGCCATACGGCCAAACAAAGCACCTGTGGAGTTAGAAAAACCACCGTTTGCTGTCGAGATACCGCTCTCCAACATGAAGTTGGCCTTCATACCACCGCCCAAATCTTCAGAGCCAGACAGGTTGAAGTTCGAAGGCGCGTCCAAACCACCACCCACAAAGGAAGTGAGTGACTTATGTGTAGCACCCGTGTTGGAGTAGGAGGACACGCCACCATCCAACACACCGCCGATTTTCACGCTGGATTGAGCTTGTGCAGCACCGATGGCGGCCAAAGCGGCGACGGCTACGAGGGTTTTTTTCATTGAATTCTCCGTTGGTTAAAAATTAACTTTTGAGGGATTTATTCCCTTACAACTTTCGCTGTAACTGAATTGAAACATACCATTGGGGCTTGTTCAAGGGTTGACGGGGCATTTCGGCCCATTTCTAGGGTTTCCCCCAAAAAAACGTTGCTTTCACACAACACTCAAGGCAAAATCAGGCCATGGACGCCTTGTTAAACACCGCCGATCGGGCCTTGCGCACCCTTTTTGCGCCGCATCACCCTCGCCGTCGTTCGCCTGGCCAATCCGCAGAGACGTCAACCCAGGCGGGCCATGCCGCAGATCTCTCCCCTGAGGAGCGCCAATTGGCTGGCGCTTTGATGCGGGTGAACCACGTGGGCGAGGTTTGCGCCCAGGCGCTTTACATTGCTCAGGGGCAAATAGCCCACTCCCCAGCCCTTAAAGCCCAATTCGCAGAGGCCGCGCTGGACGAGGTGGACCACTTGGCCTGGACCGAGCAACGATTGGCCGAGTTGGGCGACCGCCCCAGCCTGCTCAACCCCGTTTGGTTTGCTGGGGCTTACGCCCTGGGGTTGTTGGCCGGCCGGATGGGTGAACGCGTGAGTTTGGGTTTTGTGGTGGAAACTGAAAAGCAAGTGGCCGAGCACTTGCAAAGCCATTTGGGCCGCCTGCCTGAAAAAGACCGCGCTTCACGCCTGATCGTGCAGCAAATGAAGGCCGATGAATTGGCGCACGCCCGCCATGCCGCCCAAGCAGGCGGGGTGGCGTTGCCCACGCCGGTTAAATGGCTGATGCGTTCGGCCGCCAAGGTGATGACCACCGTGGCGCACCGAATTTAGACTTCGACCAAATCAAATCCGGTGGTGATTTCAGCGGTTTTGCCCAGCATGATGCTGGCTGAGCAGTATTTGTCGTGGCTCATCGCAATGGCGCGCTCCACCGCGCTGGCCGGAATGCCATGGCCGGTGACGGTGAATTGCATGTGAATTTTGGTAAAAACTTTGGGGTCGGTGTCGGCGCGCTCGCTGGTGAGCTTGACAGAACAACCACGCACGTCGTGGCGGCCCCGCTTCAAAATCAAGACCACATCGTAGGCCGTACAACCGCCGGTGCCGGCCAACACGGTTTCCATCGGCCGCGGTGCCAGGTTTTGGCCGCCGTTTTCAGGTTTGGCGGGGTCAGGCGCCCCGTCCATCATCAAGACATGACCGCTGCCGGTTTCGGCCACAAAACCCATGTGGGAGCGGGCACCCGATTGACCGGTCCAACTGACTGTGCATTCCATGTTGTTTTCCTGTAATTAATTTACACAAATTCAGATTATTTCCTGCTTTTATTGTTGCATTGCAGCAATAGACATCGTAAACTAGAGGCATCTGATGAATAAGCCAAGCGCTTGTTTAAAGGTTGTCTCCTCCACCTCTTCCTTAGGTGGATTTAACCCCGAGTCTCACGACTCGGGGTTTTTTTATATACATTTCAGTCTGCCATGACTGCCAAAAAAACACCTTCGCCTTCTTCAGTCCGCGTTGCGCTTCAACCCGCTGACTACCTGCAAAAAATCCTCAACGCCCGCGTCTATGACGTGGCGGTCGAGTCCAATTTGCAGGTCGCCTCGCAGCTGAGCCGCCGCTTACACAACACCGTTTTGTTCAAACGCGAAGACCAGCAGCCCGTTTTCAGCTTCAAGCTGCGCGGGGCCTACAACAAGATGGCACACCTGAGCCCCGAGCAACTCCAGCGCGGCGTTATTTGCGCCTCGGCGGGTAACCACGCCCAAGGCGTGGCCTTGAGTGCCCGCAAAATGGGGTGCCGCGCTGTGATCGTCATGCCCACCACCACGCCCCAACTCAAAGTGGACGCGGTCAAGGGTTTTGGCGGCGAGGTCGTTTTGTTTGGCGACAGTTACTCAGACGCCTATGCCCATTCCTTGAAGTTGGAAAAAGCCCAAGGCCTGACCTTTGTTCACCCCTTTGACGACCCCGATGTGATTGCCGGCCAGGGCACGATTGCCATGGAAATCTTGCGCCAGCTCCAAGCGCTGGGCCAAGGCTCGCGCCTCGACGCGGTGTTTGTGGCGATTGGCGGCGGCGGCTTGATCTCTGGTGTGGCCAATTACATCAAAGCGGTGCGCCCAGAAATCAAAGTGATCGGCGTTCAAATGAACGATTCCGACGCCATGCTGCAATCGGTCAAGGCCCACGAGCGCCTGACCTTGAGCGATGTGGGCCTTTTTTCTGACGGCACAGCGGTCAAGCAAGTGGGCGCAGAAACCTTCCGCATCGCCAGCGACCTGGTCGACGAGTTCATGACCGTGGACACCGACTCGGTGTGCGCGGCCATCAAAGATGTGTTTGTGGACACACGCAGCATTGTCGAGCCTGCCGGCGCCTTGGCGGTCGCGGCCATCAAACAATACGTGGCGCAACACAAAGTGAAAGGCCAAACTTACGCGGCCATTTTGTGCGGCGCAAACATGAATTTTGACCGCCTTCGCTTCGTTGCAGAACGCGCCGAAATGGGCGAAGAGCGCGAGGCTTTGCTCGCCGTCACCATTCCCGAAGAGCGCGGCAGCTTCCGACGCTTTTGCGAAACGGTGGCACAACTGCCCGGCGGCCCCCGCAATGTGACCGAATTCAACTACCGCATCAGCGACGCCCAACAAGCGCATGTGTTTGTGGGTTTGACCACGCAAGGCAAAGGCGAGTCGAGCAAGATTGCCAAGAACTTCGAAAAGCAAGGCTTTAAAACCCTGGACTTGACCCACGACGAATTGGCCACCGAGCACATTCGCCACATGGTGGGCGGCATTTCGGCGCTGGCACAGAACGAGCGTCTGTTGCGTTTTGTGTTCCCGGAGCGCCCGGGCGCTTTGTTGAAATTTTTGAACGGCATGCAGCCTGAATGGAACATCAGCCTGTTCCATTACCGCAACCAAGGCGCAGACTATGGCCGCATTTTGGTGGGCGTGCAGGTGCCCGCCAAAGCAGACAAGGCCTTCGATCGGTTCTTAAAACAACTCGATTACCCGTTCGTGGAAGAAACGCAAAACCCGGTTTACCGGATGTTCTTAAAACCCTGAATTCAAAGCGGCGTCTTTAGGGGGGTTTAGGGCGTCTTTCGGGGTTCTTCAGCCGGTTTTTTGACCTCGGGCAGCTCCAATTCGAGCAGGCTGGGGCCCGTCAAGGACGCCCCCAATTGAACCGAGCGGGGCAGCAGTTTTTGCACCAATAAACCCGGTTCGACCTCGGCGCCCACGCGGTAGGGACGCGCAGACTTGCCATCCATGCCAATCAGGGCGGCGCCCACGCCTTGGCGGTCGGCCACCACGCCCATCACTTTGAAACGACCGGCCAAAGGCGAAGTGGTCTTGACGCCCGTGCCCGCACCCAGCCACTGCGCGGTGGCAGCGCGGTCAACCGCAGCCTCCGGCTCGGCTTGGGCCACTGGATTCGGGTTGCTCAGTGGATCGGTCCAACGCAAAAACCAAAAGCACGCACTGGCCGCCACCAAAGCCCAAAGGACGAAGGTGCTGAGTTGGGGCCAGGCCAAAGCCCAGGTCGATGGGGTGAGGGATAACTTCATGAGACCCGATTATGATGTTCTTTTTTGTCACCAAGTTTGACAACTTCCGCCATGAATACCCCTGCCAATCTCGCGCCTGCGCTCGACCCATTAGATCGCTTGCCAACCGACAACGGTCGGCAAAAACCGCTGCGTCTTGCGCGCTTGGAGCGTGGCTTCACTTTGATTGAGTTGATGGTGGTGTTGGTCATCATCGGTGTGTTGGCCGCGCTCATCGTGCCCAATGTGATGGAGCGCGCCGACGACGCCCGCATCACGGCCGCACGCACGGACGTCAACAACCTGGTGCAAGCCCTGAAACTGTATCGGCTCGACAACCAGCGTTACCCCAGCGCCGAACAAGGCCTGCAAGCCTTGGTGGTGCGCCCGACTTCGGGGCCGGAACCGGCCAACTGGAAGCCTTATTTGGACAAGCTGCCCAGTGACCCTTGGGGCCACCCTTATGTGTATTTGAACCCGGGCATCAAGGGCGAAATCGACGTCATGTCTTATGGGGCCGACGGTCAATCCGGCGGGCAAGGCAAAGATGCCGACATTGGCAGCTGGCAATAAACCCACCGCCCGATCAAGCGCCCTTGGCTTCACCCTGATCGAGCTGATGGTGATCTTGGTCATCATGGCCATGGCCACGGCGGGGGTTCTCTTTTACATCGGCGATGGGCAACAAGCCCAACTTGAACGCGAAGGCCAACGCCTGGCCGCCTTGCTCGAGAGCGCACGACACACGTCTCAAACCCAAGGGGCCGCGGTGACTTGGCAAGTCCGGCCCGGCGGTTTTGAATTCAGGGGCTTGAACGCCAATGGTCAAGTCAGCATTCAGCCGTGGCTCCACCCCAACACCAGCACCACCGACCCACAAGCGCAACTGATCCTGGGGCCTGAGCCGGTGATGGCGCCCCAACAAATCACCTTGATCGACCTCAGCCAGCCCCAACACCGACTGCGCATCAGCAGCGATGGGCTGCACCCCTTTGCCATGCGCAGTGAGGCCCCTTGAAAAACCGAGGCTTCACTTTGATTGAGGTCCTGGTGGCGCTGGCCATTGTGGCGGTGGCTTTGATCGCGGGCCTGCAAGCCAGCGGCGCTTTGACACGCCATGCCAGCCGGCAAGCCGATTTGCTGCTCGGCCATTTGTGTGTGGAGAACCAATTGGTCGCTCAGCGCTTGAGCGCCGTGATGCCCCCGATCGGTGAGAGCCAAGTGCGCTGCGAGCAAGCGGGTCGAAATTTAGGGGTGCGGCTGTCCGTTCAAGCCACCCCCAACCCCAGCTTCCGGCGCATTGACGCCACCGCCCTGGATGAATCCAACAACCCCGTGGTGACCCTGTCCACCATTTTGGGCAAGTACTGAGATGGCGAAAAATTCTCCAGGCTTCACGCTCGTCGAGTTGCTGGTGGCCTTGGTCATCATGGCGCTCATGGCTGTGATGAGTTGGCAAGGCCTGGACGGCATGGTGCGCACCTTGCAAAGCACCGCTCAAAACGCCGACCAAGTGCTAAGCCTGAACGCCGCAATGGCGCAATGGCAAACCGACCTGGACGCCTTGATCGAAACCCCGAACACCACCGCCCTGGACTGGGACGGCAATACCCTGCGCATCACCCGCACGGGGCCCAGCGGGGTGGCCAATCCTGCTGAGTCTTCCGGCCCGTCCGGTGCTTCGAGCTCGTTTTTGGTCGCCGCTTGGAGCCTTCGCCATGGCGAATGGCAGCGCTGGCAATCGGCGCCTTTGACCCGCCTGGCCGATTGGCAGGCCGCTTGGCAACAAGCCAGCACCTGGGGCCAAGGCGTGGATGCCAAAGCCCAACGACAAAGCGTCAGCATGGCCAAGGCCGATGCTTGGCAGTTGTTTTATTACCGAGGGAATGCTTGGACAAATTCTCTGTCTAGCGATGCCAACGCCAATGCGGATACCCCTTCGGGAACAGGTTCGGGGTCGGGATTAGGCGGCGGTGTGACGGGCAATGGCACCCCATCGCCTCAAACGGCCAGCAGCAGCAAACTGCCCTTGGCCATCAAAATGATTTTGACGTTGTCGAATGGCCAAACCCTCAGCGGCGCCATCACCCGCGATTGGGTGCGCCCGGTCGTGGGCGGGGGCAAATCATGAAGCCAGACCGCGGGGCGGCGCTGTTGGCGGCCATGCTCACCGTCGCCTTGGTCGCCACTTTGGCCAGTGCAGCCGCTTGGCAGCAGTGGCGGGCCATTGAGGTCGAGCGCAGCGAGCGCGTACGGGTGCAGGCCAGTTGGCTGCTGACCGGGGCACTCGATTGGTCGCGCTTGATTTTGCGCGAAGACGGGCTGAATGGCGGCGCGGATTTTTTGTCCGAGCCTTGGGCCGTGCCTTTGCAGGAATCCAAGCTGTCGAGCTTTTTGGCCGGCAACAACGCCAATGCGGCTGACGAAGGCAAAGACCTGGAAAATGCTTTTTTATCGGGGGGCATCTCCGATCAGCAAGGCCTCCTGAATGTGACCAACTTGGTCTTGGCCTCTGGTGGCATCAACCCGAGTGCGCACAACGCATTTGCCAAGTTGTTTGAAAGTTTGGGCTTGCCCGCCCAAGAACTGAACAGCTTGGAGCAGAACTTATTGAGTCTCAAAACAAATGGCCAAAAAAGCGAGGTGGCCATTGCCCCACAACGCTGGGCAGAATTGGCCAATGTGGGATTGAGCACCCACACCCTTAATGCCTTGTCGCCCTATGCCACGATTTTGCCGATGGCGACCCCCCTGAACCTGAACACCGCGCCCGCGTTGGCGATTCAAGCGGGCATTCCCGGCCTCGATTCGGCCGGTGCCCAAAACTTAATCAACCACCGGACGACCAGCCCGTTTGGCAATTTGGCCGATGCCCAAAAATGGTTGGGCACCTTGGGGACCGCGGTCAACAGCACCGACCACGGCGTGTCGAGCCAATACTTTCAAGTGGTGGGGCGATTGCGTTGGGACAACCTGGTGGTCCAAGAGACGTCCTTGGTTTGGCGGAACGGCAGCCAGGTGAGCACCCTTTGGCGCGTGCGCGGGCCTCAGGGAATACCGGCCAGTCTCTCTACAATCGGTCCGTAAGCCCCTTCACTCTTCCATTGCATGAGCCTGCTCCTCATTTACCTGCCCAGTCCCTCCGACCCCGCCACGGGAGAGTGGCCATATGTGGCGTCGGAAGATCGTTTGACGATCACTCGGCAGGGCTCAGCTGCAGCCCCCTTGCTGCCCCAAGCGGGACGGGGGGATGAGGTGGTCGCGGTGGTGCCCTTGCAGGCTTTGTCTTGGCACCGGGTTCAACTCCCGCCTCAAAACCGAACGTTTAACCGACAACCCAATCGAGGGCAGGCCTTGCTCGAGGGGTTGTTGGAAGACCATTTATTGAGCGAACCCCAACAGCTCCATTTGGCATTGGGCCCCAACCAAGACTGCGTGGCGGCCGTCAACCGCGCTTGGCTGCAAGGTGCTTTGCAGCTACTTGAGAACCAAGGGGTGACGGTGCACCGCATCGTGCCTGAAGTTTGGCCGGGCATGCGCGCGGAAAATGGCCATGACGAACCACTGCTGCTGGCCGTTCAAGGTCCTCGGCAGGCGGAGTGGGTGGTGGTCAACGCGACCCAGGTATTGCGCTGGCCCTTGCAAAAAAATGGCCTCGGCGACCTGCCGCCCGAAGGGTTGTTGCAAGTGGCAGGTCAAGGCACGCCAGGGTCTTTGACCGTTTGGTCTGAGCCCGCTTTGGCCTTGACCGCCGAGCAAGCCTTAAATGCCCACGCCGAAGCCCCCACCCAAGGCAAGGTCGGGCCATTCGGGAAGTTGGAAAAAGGGGGCCAAGTGACCTTGCAAACAGCGCCCGCGCGTTGGCTACAAGCCGCCCAAAGCCCCTGGAACTTAGCGCAACACAGTTTGGCGCGGTCACCGCGAGACCGTGCACTCAGGCGCTTGGTTCAACTTGGCAACACCTTCATGAACAGCCCCGATTGGGCTTGGGCACGTTGGGGCTTGGTGGCATTGGCCTTGCTGCAAATTTTGGGCTTGAATGTTCAAGCCTGGCGCACCCGGCACGATCAGCAGCAACTTCAAACTCAAATGGCGGGTTGGCTGACCAGCACCTTCCCCTCGGTGCAGGTCGTCGTTGATGCCCCCGCGCAAATGAAGGGCGAACTGCAGCGTTTGAGACAAAAAACAGGCGAGATGGGCCCGACTGATTTTGAAAGCCTGCTTGGTGCCGTGCAAACGTCGCTACAAGGAACCGCTGGCGCTCAA
>Ga0208381_1000635_pt1 | contig 11518 bp, 7 predicted proteins | sample CryBogCBE13Jul09_FD_184572 | JGI IMG/M metagenome (GOLD analysis project Ga0208381, IMG submission 184572) | Freshwater microbial communities from Crystal Bog, Wisconsin, USA - CBE13Jul09 (SPAdes) (version 2) | ecosystem: Environmental > Aquatic > Freshwater > Lake | place: Crystal Bog...
TGCTGATCTTCGCTTTGATTTCCTTGTTCTCGCTTGCCGATGCGCCTTGAAGTCCGCGAATCAAGATGAGGATGAAGTCAACGTTGATCTCAACTTGCTTCACGAGCTCGATTTCAAAGACAAGATCTTCGACGATTGACTCCTTGTCTGCGTCCTCTACTTTCTTTAGACCTTGGTAGATCTCGAGATAGGTGCTTTGGTAATCCTGGAAAGTTCGTTCTGGAAGAAGCTCATTACCCTTGAAGTCATCGAAAGACTTGAGGATGTTCTGCAAACGAAGGATCTTGTTGTAGAGATTGATGAAATCTCGCTGCTCGGTTTCAGAAGCAGGCAGCTCGCCGGGATTGAACTTTGATGTCAGTTCAGAAACTAGCGATGAGTACTCGTCGTAGTACTCGCGGAACGGCTTCAGGATGACAATTCCGCCGGCATCTTTGTTTCCAAACAGGGAGATAGAGTCGTTGGTTGCCTGCTCAAGATCTCGGAAGCAGACGATGTTTCCGTAAGTTTTCACAGAGTTGAGAATGCGATTGGTACGAGAGTAAGCCTGGAGCAGTCCGTGAAGACGAAGATTCTTATCAACCCACAAAGTGTTGAGTGTGGTTGAGTCGAATCCAGTAAGAAACATATTGACAACGATCACAAGATCAATCTCGCGCTTTTTGAGCTTCTCTGAGAGATCTTTGTAGTAGGCCTGAAATCCTTCCGAAGATGTATCGAAGTTCATCGAGTAAATGGCGTTGTAGTCCTTGATTGCTGCTTCTAGGAAGTCGCGTGATGAGGCATCAAGGTTGGATGCTTCGAACTCTTCCTCGGGGAGTAGGCCACCATCGTCATCTTCGTTAGGTGCGTAGCTATAGATGATTCCGATCTTTAGCTGCGCATCAGTTGGCTTGTCTTTCTGGAGCTCCTTGAAAGTCGCGTAATAACGCTTCGCCGCTTCGATGGATGCGGTAGCCATGAGTGAGTTGAAGCCTGAGACTCGCTTGTTCTTGAGAGTGTAGGTGTCGTTACGTCGGGTCTTCTGATCAAAGTGCTCAAAGATGTACTGGGCAATCTTGGTAATGCGTTCTGGTGCGAGAAGTGCCTTTTCTGTATCAATCGCACTGACTTCACGATCGACTAGCGAATCTGACTTCTTAACGGTGTTCACGTAGTCAACACGGAAAGGTAGGACATTCTTATCTGTGATCGCATCCACAATTGTGTAGGTATGGAGCTTCACGCCAAATGCCTGTTCGGTGGTACGAAGATTCGGGTTATTTCCACTTGAAGAGTTGGCAGCAAAAATCGGGGTACCCGTGAAGCCGAAGAGGTTGTAGTTTGAAAATGCCTTCTTGATAGCAAGGTGCATGTCGCCAAACTGGGAACGGTGGCACTCATCAAAAATCAGCACAACTCGCTTGTCGTGAACCGCATGGTTTGGGTTCAGGCTGATGAACTTAGACAACTTTTGGATAGTTGTGATGATGATCTTTGCGCCCGGATCCTCAAGGCGCTCTTGAAGCTGCTTGGTGGAGTTGCTCGCGTTCGCAGCACCTTCTTGGAAACGGTTGTACTCCTTCATTGTCTGATAATCGAGATCTTTGCGGTCAACCACGAAAAGCACCTTGTCGACTGATGGCATTTTCGAAGCAATCTGCGCTGTCTTGAAGCTCGTAAGCGTCTTTCCAGAACCCGTTGTGTGCCACACGTACCCACCGGCATCGATTGTTCCAAGAGTCTTCTGGTTCTCACTCATCACTATTTTCTGGAGAACGCGCTCAGTCGCCACAATCTGATACGGACGCATGGTCAGCAACATTTGGTCAGAAGTAAACACGCAGTACTTGGTGAGGATGTTGAGAAGACTGTGCTTGGCAAAGAAAGTCTTGCCAAATGACATTAAGTCGTAGATCGGTTTGTTATTGGCATCGGCCCACCAACTCGTAAATTCGTAACTGTTTGAAGTCTTCTTGATACGCGTGTTTCCACTTGCTTCCTTGATGTGTTGATCGCGCACGGTGTTGCTGTAGTACTTCGTATAAGTACCGTTGCTTATGACGAAAATTTGAATGTACTGATACAGGCCCGAACCGGCCCAGAAGCTGTCGTGTTGGTATCGGTTAATCTGGTTGAAGGCCTCACGGATATCAACTCCACGGCGTTTTAACTCGATATGGACTAGCGGGAGTCCATTCACAAGCACTGTCACGTCATAGCGGTTCTTTCGAGCGCCTTCTACTTCGTACTGGTTGAGCACCTGAACGCTGTTGTTGTGGATGTACTGCTTATCAATTAGATAGATGTTCTTACTTTCACCGCTATCGCGCTTCAGCACACGGATATGATCTTCCTGGAATCGACGGGTCTTCTCGATTATTCCGTCCTTTTCACTGGAGATACTTTCGGAGAAGAAGCGCTCCCACTCTACGTCGGAAAACTCTATTTTGTTGAGCTTCTCAAGCTGGACTTTGAGGTTAGCGATCAGAGCAGTTTCATCGTTAAGAGGTAAGTATTCGTATGCTTGATCCTTCAGAAGTTCAACGAACGCACCTTCTAGTTCTGCCTCAGTCTCGTATGCCTTCGCTTTATTCAACTTGGGGTCAAGTTCCGCTACTACAGTGTTTTCTGATGTGATTGCGATTGGCTCTATGTTAGAGATACTCATGCGACTTCCAGTTTTTTGAAAGTGAGCAACTTGCTCTGGTAATACTCGTATTGTGTTCGACGTGCAGCGATTTCCGCAGGAAGCCCCTCGGTAATTCCGTTCACGAGTGCATCAAACTTGTCCAACACTGCCACGATTTCATTTTGCTTCTTGAGTGAAGGGAGTTCGATTTGAATTTCGCCCATAGTGCCCGCCATCAGCTTTGGGTTTCCCATGCCAGCACTGACGTACTTTGGAGCTTCGGCCGAAAGGACGTAGTACATGAAGCGAGTAGACACACGAGAAGGATCTAGAACTTGTAGCAATCCACACACATTTGTAATTGTGAACTTCTCATTCTGATGGAAAAATATGGAACCAGCATTTGCGCCATCAGTTGTCCAAGTCAGCGACTCAAAATCATAAGCGAAAGTGTCTATGTAACCGAAGATTCCATTGTTGAGTGTTTGAGATGAATACACGGGGTATCTGCCGGGGTGGTCCCTCAGATAGTCTTTCGAAATTACGGTGCCTCTGGAAATACGGCAGACTTCCGACACTAGTACGCGCTGCGTTTCGGAGTCTTTGAATTCGAGCATTGACTTTGAAAAATGCTCATACTGAAACTTTCTTGCTTCTAGCTCTGCTTCTAGCTCTGCTTCTAGCTCTGTGAACTTGTTCAAAATTGAGGCAATTTCGCGCTGAACGGGTAATGGGGGAAGTGGCACCTCGATAGATAGAAACTTTGGTTTCGAGATATTTTGGCGCGTGACGCCGTTAGCCGTTTCAATTACCTGGTCTCGGAATGCTCGACCCCTGAATAGGTGTTTTGCGAACTGCGGGTCAAGTTCTACACCTTGGTTAGGTCTCCAGATAAAGCAGAAACTGTTCACGTAGATCGGCAGTTCGGGCACGGAAGTAACGACTGATGTCATCCCACATTCGTTCCGCGTTTCTGAAGATCCTGTAACCAAGACATCTCCGAGTTGGATAGCACTCTGATTTTCGCCTGAGCCTACCTTCACTCGTTTTTCTGGAACGAAGTCGATTCCTGGGTTATTGAAAATCTCTACGTATGAAACATACGGGGCATTGCCTTCGGAAAAATCACTCTTCGACTTACCTCGTAAACCGGAAACAGTGGTCCCGATTTCTCCTAATGGAAAGACTGGTACCCCATCGGGACAAATCTCAGAGATGAGACGCTCTACTCGATTCATGAACCTTCGCCTTCGAGGTTAGCAACAATCTTATCTATCTCAGAACGAAGCTCTGACTGACGCGAAACAATCTCTGTAATCGATTTGTTCAGGATCTTGATGTCGACAACTTCTCTTGTGTCTTCAGCAACTACATAACTGCTCACCGAGAGCGAGTAGTCCTTTTCAGCAACTTCAGCGTGATTGACGAGACGTGAAAAGAAATCTTCATCTTTACGATTTGTATATTTGGATAGGACCTTCTCTATATCTTCTGGGCGAAGCTTGTTCTTATTGCCGAAACGAGCGAACTCACGCTCAGCATTTATGAAAAGAACTTTGTTGTCCTTCTTGGATTTCTTGAGAACCAAAATACAAGTCTGAATTCCCGTACCAAAGAAGAGATCGGGTGGAAGTTGAATGACGGTGTCTACGTAGTTGTTATCTACAAGATACTTGCGAATCTTCTGTTCAGCTCCACCTCGGTACATAACCCCTGGAAACTCGACGATGGCTGCTGTTCCATTTGTAGCTAGCCAGTTGAGGATGTGCATCGTGAAAGCAAGGTCTGCTTTGCTTTTTGGAGCCAAAACACCAGCAGGTGAGTAGCGAGGATCATTAATCATCAGCGGGTTTTCGTCACCATCCCATTTGATTGAGTACGGTGGGTTAGAGACTATAGCTTCAAATGGTTGATCATCCCAGTGAGTTGGATTGGTAAGAGTGTCGCCGTGGGCAATATCAAACTTCTCATAGTTGATGTCATGGAGGAACATGTTGATTCGGCAGAGGTTGTACGTGGTGATGTTAATTTCTTGTCCATAGAAACCGTCGGTCACATTATCTTTCCCGAGCACCTTCGCGAACTGAAGAAGTAGCGATCCAGAACCGCAAGCAGGGTCATAGACCCTATTCACTTTTTTCTTCCCTACGACAGTGATCTTGGCGAGGAGTTCTGAGACCTCTTGTGGTGTGAAGAATTCACCACCAGACTTACCTGCGCTTGACGCGTACATCGTCATGAGATATTCATATGCGTCACCGAATGCATCTATTGAATTATCTGCATAGGTGCCAAGCTGCAGTTCACCTACAGAATCAAGCAGCTTTACCAAGAGTTCGTTTCGCTTGGTGACTGTTCCACCAATTTTATTGCTGTTAACATCCATATCATCGAATAGGCCTTTGATGTCGAGCTCGCTTGCAGAGCCAACTGCGGATCCTTCGATGTTTCGGAATACGCGAGAGATGGTTTCGTTGAGGTTTGGATCGTTCTTAGCAACGGCGCGTACGTTTACAAACAGTTCACTTGGGAGGATAAAGAATCCCTTTTCTAGAACAGTCTCCTTGCGGCCGAATTCGGCATCTTTGTCGCTGAGCTTGGAGTAATCAAAGTTCTTGATTCCGGCTTTGACTTGGTGCTCGTTGAGGTAATTTGTGAGGTTCTCAGAGATGAAGCGGTAGAAAAGTGTGCCTAGGACGTACTGCTTGAAGTCCCAACCGTCAACGCTGCCACGGAGGTCATTGGCAATCTTCCAAATAGTCTTATGCAGTTCTGCCTTTTCGTTACTAGCCATTCCTGAAGACTCCCTGTTTGTCGCGACAAAAACCTGATTCAGGATGAATCCCGGCTACGTGGCTAACGTTACTTGAGTGCTGTGACAATAAAAATACTCTAGCGGTCATTTTCCCCACTTTTAGCCTAATGTTTGTCTCTACCTTACTGATAATTGAACAAGTTCCTTTTTTCTAGGTTGCGGATCCAACCAACCAGCCAATTTCTTCTCTAATTCTTTCAGCCCAAGCTTTAGCATTCTTTCCGTCAGTGTTAAGTAATTGCTCCCGGACATCATTTGCGACCAAATAAGTTGTAAGGCGAATTATCTGCCGAATTTGATCCATGTCGCGAGAACGATCCCATGCATCTTGCAAACTTAGTCCGCTTGGTGAAGAACCGATATGTGCAACTATGTTTCTTGTTTCTATTAAATCACTTATCCATTTGCCATTTCTGAAGAGAGTATCGTCACTTTGCGGCAATGTCCCCTTAAGTTTGATGATTAGAGAATTAAACGCACTTCGTAGATCATTTGTGGAATCAATTGCGTTGACGATTCCGGTAAGGCGTAAAGCAATACTCGTGGCATCAATTTCTTCGCTACCATTCTCCCAGTCGTGTGCTAATGCGTGCTTTATAAGATTCGTAAATGCCAAATGCAAGTTTGTGTCTGAATTCTTTGTGTTCAGCATCACGGGATAATTTCTTTCTATTCCTCCGATGGGAATGCACGCAACCCAGCAATTAATTGAAACGGGTATTTCTCTTGCAAACTCATTTGCTGCAGTTATCTCGGAATACTTGGTTTGGATCTCATCATTCAATTGCAACCAAGTGTTGTTACTTCTCAATGGAGCAATTAGCCAACTAATTAGGTCCAATAGTTCTACCCCGTACTCCAATTTGTGATCGGGATAGCTTTTAGTTACTTCTACATATTTGGCCGAGATAGATGTAAGCCAAGATACATCCAAGTCGATTTCAGCCAAACGAGAATCTAGTATTTCCTTTACCTGCCCAGTTTGAACATTTCCCAGAACCTCAAGTATTCCCGTAAACGATCCAGGAGTTAGGTGATTATTCAGCTCCATAGAATCGTGTCCAGTTGGTTACGAATCATTAAAAGATTGATCGGAGATTTATCTCCCGTATCCCAATCCGAGGGAACTGCCAGATTCATCAAATCGCTCTTACTTAAATGTCCAACAATTCCTCTGGAGAGTAAGTAATTTAAATCTAGTTGGACCGAAGCTGATGCAAATATCGAAAGAAGCTTCTCCGCCGTAACTCCTGGTTTTGGCCGGATTGCCACAACACCCGTACCTAAGATTGAATTAATGTCATTCAAGTAGAAATATGCTTTCTTAGCACTTGTTGCAATAATTAAGTCGCCACTCTTGGCCAAGGTTGATGTCGAATCGCTAAGAAGTTCCTGTCTTAAGTCCGATTTTCTTCCGTGTAAAACATATTTGGGAGTAACAAACGGCATATATTTTCTTTCGCCATCAGTGACTGTATTACGATTCGTTTTTCCCACAATAACGGTATCAATTAATTCCTCGAGTTTATTTCCACTATTTTCTGTTGGTTGCACTTTTGAACTGATAGCTCTAAACCAGTCATCCCCAAGATCTAGTTTTTTTATGCTCACCCAAGATGAAGGAGTATCGATAGAGTTACTTATTTTATGTTGAATTTGTTTGACCAGTGCTTCGATATCATTAAGTAGGCTATGACTTACATTAATTATAGGTAACATAAAATCTTTAAGAAACTCTTTTGTCAAAAAAGCTTGGCTAATATCAGAGGCGTTTATTGAATCAAAAAACTCGACAAGCGAATTTCTGCCAGGGGTTGAGTTCAAAATTGCCCAGAGTACAAGTCCATCAGAATGATTAAATGGCCTAAGCAAAATAAATTGATTTGAGAAAACCAAGCCTTGTAATGCTTCATCCACATACACGGCCCCCGCTCTTGCGATGAGCAAGTCCCCAATCTTTATATCCTCACTAGCCCAATCAAAATAGTGCTGTGTGAGGAATTTGTTACTCGCTTCGACTGAAGCAGAGAGAGTTACAACATCAGCAGGGCTAATACAACCAATTCTTTCCACCGAATATCCATTAGCCAGGCGAGAGCCGGCGAGAGTGCCGATAGGAGCAAGCTCCGCTTCAGTATTCCAATGATTGACTCTAGGGTTTGGGCTGGCAAATTGCCTCATATCCCAGTTGTTCAAATCTTGTAATGAAATCAGATTGAAGTCGCTCATTCCGAACTACCTCTTAATAATTCATTTACCGCACGTTTTAGTTCTTGATCATCACTCGACTGTGTAAGCCAATCTTCTTTCAAAGTGCCAACAACAGTATTACCCGGTGCAGAATTACGTACAACAAGCGCAACTGGTGAAATTGCTGTGACTTTGTTCAGTACAGGGGGAAGTGCCAGAAGAGCAATGACGTGATAATTCTGAGAAAGCCAATCACGAAGTGCTTGACCTTCTTTGCTCCAAGTCCAACCTGGTGGAGAAATCATCGCTGCGACTCCATTAGGTTTTAGACTGGAAACAGCGAGCGCAATTGCAGCAATATCTCCATTCTTAGTCGAACCAAATGGAGTTTCTATTGGTTCATTCAGGCGCATCCCCAAAGGGGGAACCGTGACAACTAGATCTGCCAAAATGCTTGGCAACATGAATGAATTTCCAAGTTCCATGGTTACATGCGACTTTGAGGCGGAATTTAATACATCCGCTAATTCAACAACAGAATTATTAATTTCACGCCCTGTAATCTGAATCTGCTCATCAGATGTAAGGCCGAAACGTATCCATGCTTCACGAGCAGTTGAACCGGAACCCGCAAATGGGTCGTAGAAAGTTTTTACTTTTGGCAAACTTCCGACAAGATTAAATAAGAAGTCCACGACTTCGGTTGGTGTACCAAATTGCGCATCTTTACCGGACATCTGCATGAGAATTTGTTGAAGCGCTTTCACGAATGCTTGACGGTCTAGCGGCATGGTTGCATTTCCTGAAAGGGCTATTGCATCGCCCAGGTTTGTGGAACTATCTAAGATGGTCCGTATAGCGGAGATAATTCCTTCCTGAATGCTCAGTTGACCGCGAGTAGCATCCATCGCCTTCCAGAGTTCAGGCTTGATCATTGGTCCTATGGAAAGTGAGTTTGTGATTTTCTTTGTTAGAGCCTTAACTGGATTGGGCTGAGGACCTTCCTCGACTGATCGGAAGTCTTCACTAACCCGCCACCAGGTTAGACCGTTAAAAATGAAACTGTTTCGAGTGTCCATCATTGTCTGCGCTGAGCTCAATTGCTGGAGTGCGAGTTCAATGTTTTCAGGAGTTACAGCTTCAAGGACCTCCACGGCCACCAACGGAACAATGTTTCCCTGGGTTCCCGCTCCCCAGCCGAAGATGTTTACCCGTCCTTTATTGCCACGAGACATCCATGTTTGGGAGTCGACTGAGTACCCAAGCTCGACCAGAGCCTGAACAGTTTGATCGATGAGCTTCTTCATCTCAGTCATAATTCCTCCTTTTGGAAAACTGCGTAACTTAACAGACAGGACCCAGCAGTGCAAATCCGCCTTTCAATGGCTTAAGCGTAACCGGAAGCACTGACATCGAATAGCGGGTAGCGATACTTCTTCCTCCTACCGAAGAGCATTCCTGGTTTTGGCATTAATAGCTCTAGCTTTTGCCTCCATAAGATCTCGTTCTTCCTGACTCTTAGGTATTGGTAAAAACTTATAACCACCAGATCGACTTCTGGCACTTTGCCCAGGAACTTTTGGCTTATTTGGCTTAGCTGGACCTTTTGGTTTCCTGGGTTTGAAGTTTCCAAACTGCTGTTCATTTAACATAAGGGCTACTGTCCTTCTTTAGGGATTGGTTTCTACGTGCGTGACCGGGTGTACACGGCACTTTTGTACAACTATCAGGTATTTCAGTTCACGGAAGTTCAATGACGTACAAATTATTAGCCCTCTTATCATGATGAGAACATCATTTTCCGCTTTTAAGCTTTGTACAAATTTCTAATTACTATATAACTTGTCAATTATTACTTCGGGCTCCCGTTTAGTGAGGTACTCCTTTACATGGCCAGCAGTAAAGCGTCGGTTACGACCTACCTTTACGGAACCAATTTCATTATTGCGAAGTAAACCGTAAATAGTCCCCCGCGATACATGTAAGTAATCGGCCACCTCATTGGGTGTGTACAGGGTTGGCATATCCATATTTGTTCCTTTCGATTGATATATGTTCAATAATGACAAAGTTTGTTGATTTTGTACTGTTAAAGTCCAAGGAATAACATCAGTAACATCCGTAACCAAAATTGGCTGAAAATGGTTTCCGATGTTACTGATGTCTCCCACCGCAATTACTCTTGTGACTTCTCTTTCAGGCGATAGCTATGCTTAACGCCGCCAAGGATTAGCTGAACCAGTTTTCGACCGTCAGGTGTATCGACGCTGAAGTGACGCTCAAGAATCTTCCGCATAAGCTTCCCAGCCTTGCTTACCCTTGTTTTCTCATTGTGGTCGAACCACTTGTCTTCGATACTTAAATCGGCCGCAGATGCCATTGCGACAATTTCGGTTACCTTTAAGTTTCCATCAGCCTTTTCATTCCACCAGGTTTGAATTAGCTCGCGAACCATTTCGGCTTCGGAGTCCCCTGTGTCTTTTTGGAAATCCATATTTGTCATGAATCCCTCAACTCCAGCGTGCTTGAGGATTCCACCCATGACTTTCGAGAATGATTCAAAGCTGCCGAGAGGCTGGCCACCCCATGAAGGACGTCCCGCATTTACCCAAGACATAACAATGAAAAGACATGCGTCGACCAGCTCCTCACGATGTTCTGCGATCCATTCAGGCAATGGGTCATGCAGGAATCCAGTGCGTAGATATGGATCTGCGGTTGTTGGGATCAAGCGGATACGAAGGATTCGACGCTTCATTTGACCAGCAAAATCAGGGTTGTTACCAGTACCGATCCAAGGACCTAGATTGTCGAGCTTCACGACTGTATTGGTGTTAAGCAGGCGATCGCTGATTGAGTTGGAGGTAACAACACTTGCCAGAACGTTTGAATCAATGACCTCGTCATCTGGAAGATTGTCATAAAGATACGGACCACCACCTGACATCAGATGGGATGTAATCTGCTTTCGCACTTCTTCATCAGATTTTGAGAATGCTTTGTTAGAGATTATTCGCCCAACGCTTGGAAAGCATAAGACTCCCGCCAAAAGCGTCGCTCCCGTTCCATGAATAGGTTTATCAATCAGGAAGAATGGCGATGGTCCAGTAAAGAGATTGCGAGCGAAGTCATGAAGCATGAGCGATAAAGCATGTGCTTTATCTTGCTGGGTTGCAAAAGGAAAATCTGCAAGACAATCTCCAAGAATGAACTCGACGGCTTCCTGTGGAGTCTTAAATTTAGAATTGGCACCTAAGTCGCTACGACGTAAATCCAAGCTGCGTACACGATAGATTTCAGATTCTTCGTCATAACCAAACTCATTGACCAACTTACCTTCCGAAGTTATAACGGGGATAGTTGTAACTTTACGAAGATATGGCAATGGTGGGTTAATTGTTTCCAGTATGTCATCAATCACAATCTGTTCGGGATTAATAGCTGAATAGCCATCTTTGGTTGCCTTAACCCAGTCGCCAGACCGGGAAAATACGTGGCGTGCGGACTTACCGTCCAAGACATCCCAGGTAACATCGCCAGGATTAATTCGCAAAATTCCGGCATGGTTGGCAAAGACTCGCTCTGGTTCATTTGATACAAATATCGACGCCCAAGCTTGTGCGGTCTTGTCAGGTAATGATCCACTGTTAACCACAATCTGACGTTTTCCAGGTAGGCCTAGATCTACCGGGGATTGGATGCCTCCACTAAATGGACAGTGACTGCAGTAGGTATCGCCATGAAGTGTTGTTGCGATGCTCTCGCAAGTTCGCTTGGCTTTATCAGGATCTACTTGATCAAAAAGAGCATCGGTCTTTGCTGCATCGTATTCAGGATGTTCGCGTGACCACTCATGAAATAGCTCGCGACCATTAGGTGCGAAATAAAGCACGGATGCGAGC
>Ga0208381_1000643_pt1 | contig 11375 bp, 8 predicted proteins | sample CryBogCBE13Jul09_FD_184572 | JGI IMG/M metagenome (GOLD analysis project Ga0208381, IMG submission 184572) | Freshwater microbial communities from Crystal Bog, Wisconsin, USA - CBE13Jul09 (SPAdes) (version 2) | ecosystem: Environmental > Aquatic > Freshwater > Lake | place: Crystal Bog...
ACTAGCAAAGCTTTCTTTCAAACCAGCAGTGATTTGATCTGGCTCATCAGGAAGATAGCGAACCCACGACAAACTCAGACCTCTTTCATTGAGCAACTCTATGAGCTTGCTCATATGTTTGTCTTGACGCTTACCCGAGAGAATTTCATCACCAATCACAATCAAACCAAAACGTCTTGTATTGCCTGGGCCATCATTGGGCAAATCAACCTCGACTGTTTTTAAAGCATCAACCATCTTACCGCTCTCCACTATCAATTACACGCGTCTCTACTACCAGGGATTTATTTAGCTCATCTTCCCTTAAATTCTGAAGTGCCTCTAAGAGAAAATGGGCGAACCATAAACCGGCAAAGACAAAAATCAAAGAATAAATCCACAAGGCAACAAAACTCACAATCGGGAACAAGACTAGAGCAAGCGCTGATGTTGCCCAAAAGAAAGTGGGTACTGCACCTAGCATGCCGCAAGCAACTCCCATCACCAGTAAAGACCAGCGGTATTGCTTGATTAAAGTATCGCGCTCCTCGCTGCTAGCGTGCCCTGCCAAGACATCATAGGACATTAAGCGCATTGTTAGCCATCCCCAAAATAGCGGGGGCAAGATTGCAAATAAGGGCGGAATCCACCAAACAGGCAAGGTCAGCATGACCAGAACCAAGCAAATGAACGCAGACCAAAAGGTATAGAGCAAGCTGCCGATCAAGCTAGCGCTTCTTTTGCTTTGCAAATTACGATACAGAGGCTGTTTGCATAGGCTCTTCACAATGGCGGGCACGGTAGTAAATGCAATAAAGACTAGCAGACTGATGGTAATCAAAGGAATAGCTAGCATTACAAAAAAGAATGGTGCAATCCAAGCGCGGGCATTATCGAAGCCCGCCCATAGCAAGCCATCTTGTATCCAACTTGTAAAAATAGAGTTGGTTAAGAATGCACTGAGAATGGCTAGCGTCGGCGTCCACATTAGCCAAATGAGGCAACCCCAGAATACCGAGATGATTAAAAATGGGCGTAAGCTCAACCACAGCATCCGCGGGTGCATGCTAGCAACTAAGGCAAGACCGAATGCACGGACTACCTGCTGAACAGCAATCATGGTTTAAATAATTCTTGTGCTGAAGCGCGAAGTGTTTGCCACTGCTGAGTCAGTATATTGTGTGAGAGTGGCAGATTGCGCACACCGGTTGGATACACCGTCTTGGTAAAGACCGCAGTCTTAAAGAGCATATCCCACCAAGGAAAGAGCACTCCAAAGTTACAGCCTCCTAGCACTCCTGGTTTACCAATCGCTTCATGACCGTAGCCAACTGCATGATGCATACGATGAAATAGTGGCGAAACTAAGAAATATTTACCAACTCCTAAATCAATCTTGAGATTGGCATGTTGCCAGCTTTGAATAAATTGACTGATCACTACGAGGAAAATAAATTGTCCTGGTGAAACTCCAAACAAAAGTGCAAATAAAGCAAAAACGGCTGCACGCAAAATATCATCCACAATATGATTGCGATTATCTGACCAAGCAGTCATAACGGTTTGGCTATGATGTAAGGCATGCAGTTGCCACCACCAATTAAAGGTGTGAGTCGCTCGGTGATAGAGATACTCGACTAAATCCAGCAGGATCATATAAATACAAAAGCTAATGATCGGTATCGATGTCACTCCAGGCCACCATGTTTCGACATTCAGTCTGGCGAAGCGAAAGTCGTGCAAGAGAGAATCTATCTGGAAAAAGAATCCCGATAAAGCAATAAAGAACAGGCCATGGAAAATACCCAGGCGGTGAAAAAGTGAATAGACCACATCAGCTTTGCTTGCATTGGAGAATTTTTCCTGGGGCTCTGCAGGATTGAAGCGCTCCCATGTGCGCAGTAAAAGCACAATCAGTGCAATCTGAATGCAGCCGAACAAGAACCAATCAATCCCGTCAAAGACGTCCTCAGATAATCCTGTTAAATCAAGTTGATAAAGTATGGGCTCGACTAGCCCTGAAAAAAGGCGCTCTTGAATACCAGCATAGGCATTGGAAACAGCATTAGCAGCACCGGTAAGAATTGAGCTCAGATCCATACCCTATTTTGACTGATTTACGCTATTTATGGGCAAGGTCGCAAAACAAAAGCCGCGCTGTTTGAGATTCACAATGAGGGACTCTAAAACCGCTGGAGCCCAAGGGTCTTTTCTAGACCAGATTCCTAAATGGGCCATGGCGATATCACCATCCTGTATCCCTCGACTCGCCTTCTCCAAAAGCATAGCATTGGGATGTTTATCCGAATTCAGCTCGTCACCCAGAAAGCCTGCGGGTGCCCAGCCGATATGTTGGTAACCACATAAATTACCCATACTAATCAGACGAGGTGATGTCTTGCCACCAGGTGCACGCCAGATTCTTTGAATCGACTCTCCAGTCAACTCTACAAAACGCTGATCAACCTTACGGATATCCTTACAAACACTGGCTTCACTCATGAGCATGGTCTTACCAGCTTCAGGACCAAACTGCGGCTTGATAAATACCTCGTTACGCGGGCCATCTTTAACAAAGTAATCGTGGTCATAAGTATGGCTTCCAAAATGGTGCCCCTCTTTGACGAGAGTTTGCCAATACGATTTCCAAGAATCCTCTAGGGCATAGTCGCCTCTAAAGGTCTTCTCATTAGCTAAAAAGAATGTCGCTTTAATGTTTTGTCGCTTCAAAATATCGGCAACGGTTTGCGCCACCGACATATTGCCCGTGTCAAAGGTCAAATACACCGTCTTATTGCAAGAGTGAGTACTTGAATTAGTTTGAGCCTGTGTTGAGAAACTAACAAGGCAGAGCAAAATCAGAGCAAGTATTGAATGATTGCTCATGATGTTTTACTCCCAAGCCGCACGGGGATAGAAAAAGACACCATGTGGAGATCTGCCAACCGGAATCACCGAAACCAACTTCATGGTGGTCAAGTCAATCACTCCAACCTTTTTAGCAAAGCGGAATGTCACCCACATGGTTTTTCCATCGGGAGTGATTTCCATATCGTCTGGTCCCGCAGGTAAACCAGTGATCTCACCCTCTTTTTCTAGGGTCTGCATATTCAGCAAGGTAATGCTAGACGCGACTCGGTTGCTGACAAATACATGTTTCTTATCGCCCAAGGGTCGGAAATTATGAGCCCCCTTGCCGGTCTGAATGCGTTTGACTTCTTTTTGTGTTTTCCAATCGATAACCTGGACATTGTCTTCGCCAGTTAAGCCAATCAATAGGTATTGATCGCCAGGTGTCATCCACACACCAGCAGGAGTTTTGCCTGAATGAATTTTCCACAAGACCGTTTGCGATTCAAGATCGATGGCTGCAACTTCATTCGAATCTTGCAAGGTCACAAAAGCGATTTTGCTATCGGATGTAAAGGCAACGTGACTCGGTGTTCTACCCAACTTTAATGATTTAGCAAGGGTCAAGTTCGAGCCATCGGCTGCATACACATCAACGCGATTGAGTCGATTACCATTCGCGACAAACCATTTGTGATTTGGGGAATACCCCACTTGGTATGGATCAATGATGCGCGGAATGCGTCCCGTAATTTCTCCGCTCACTGGATCCATCAAAACCACATCATTACCAGCAGCATTAGCAACCATCAAAATCTTTTGATCGGGCGTCATCATTAAGTGATGCGGCTCTTTTCCAACAGGTACCGTTTTGATGACTTGACGGGTATTCATATCAATCAAGCTGACGCTCGCATCAGCCGAGTTCAAGATGATGGCCAGCTTAGGTTGAGTGGGTTGAGCCAATGCCAAACTCATCCCGATTGGAAGGAGAAGGATAAAAAGTAAGGGAAGCGCAAGACCGCGAATGGTCTTGGTCAGAATGATCAACATCCCTACATTGTAAGCAACTAACGCAGGCTTGCCAGGACCTTTTCAAGGCGCTTGAGCGACATAGGACTAGGCGTTCTGAGCTCTTGAGCAAAAAGAGCTACTCTGAGCTCCTCTAGCTGCCAACGGAAGTCTTGAAGACCCTGATGTTCTGCCATGACGTAAGATGCCGAGCCTTTAGAGCCTTGCAGTAATTTTTGCCATGGTCTTGCAAGCGACTCCCAATCTTTTTGGCACTGGGCATCTCGGGCAGGATTAGATCTGAGCTTATCGATCCGCATCTGAATCGCTTTGAGATATCTTGGCAAATGAACCAACTGGGCATAGGGAATATCAGAAACGAACTTAGGAAAAATCAGCCCTTGTAGCTGACTCTGAATATCAGCATGTGCAGTTGCTGAAGATGCTTTTGCTTGCGCCATTTTTTTCTGTACATCAATATTGGCTTGTAATGCGTTCAAAGCATGCTTCGCAATCTCTTGGGCGATTAAAGCCAATCTTGGCTTACCGCTTTGTAATCGCTCATTAAATTGATTAGCATTTATCGGTAAAGTTTCACTCATGAAAGCCCGCTCGATCGCTAGGTTCAGAATTTGTTCTACCAAGTTATCGACTGAGCCAATATTGATAAACAATAAACCGAGTTCACGAATACCCGGTAATTGTTTCTGTAAAGATTTGAGAGTGTCTTTATTGGCGATTGCAAAGAGTTTGCGTAATCCTTGATGATGTATTTTTTGCGCCTCTTGTAAATCATCAAACACCTCAAGGTCGCATGACTCTCCACGATCGACTAATGCAGGATAGCCAAACAGGAGCTTGTTACCTTTCTTAATCTCGAGTGTTTCTGGTAACTCACCGAAATCCCATGATCTGTAACCGCCTTGACTGATCTCAATTGTGGGTTTGGCTTCATCGGATTGGGTGGATTGTGCTTTTGCTGTGATATCCCCCTCTTGAGCTAGAGCCTGAAAGGCATCACGGGCAATGCCGCCAAACTCTGCGCGCAGCTTCACGAGATTGCGATCAAGCTCTAGCTGGCGCCCATGCTCATCAATCAAACGGAAGTTCATCGATAGATGGGCGGGCAAAGCCTCAGGACGAAAATCCGTTCGGGCAATTTCAATGCCCCGCTCTTTTTGAATATCTCTAATGAGTTGCTCTACATAATCACCAACTCCAAACTGCTTTGCTTCAAGACAGCGCTCCAAGAATGCTTGTGCGTAAGCTGGAAGTGGCACTAAGTGGCGTCGTAATTTTTGCGGCAAGGATTTCAGCAAGAGTTGGGTTTTCTCTTCGCACATGCCAGGCACTAGCCATTCGCAGCGGCGGCCATCCACCTGATTGAGCAGCGTCAGAGGCACTACCAAGGTAACGCCATCTTTGGGACTACCTGGCTCAAAGTGATAAGTCAGGCTCAGCTCACTTCCACCAACCATCCATTTTTTGGGATAGCGATCGACTGTAATGCCCGCCGCCTCATGGCGCATCAAATCTGCTTTAGCTAAACGCATTTGACTATCGGCTTGGGGGGTCTTTAGCCATGCCTTCATCCCTTCGCGATTGAGCACAGTCTTTGGCAGACGGGCATCGTAGAAAGCGTAAAGCAAATCATCATCGACCAATACATCTGGACGACGAGAACGATGTTCTAAAGCCTCAATCTCTTTGATGAGTTGGTGGTTATGCCAAAAGAATCCAAAGCTATCGGGATATTTTCTCTTAGCCTCCGCCTGAATCTCTCGCTCTAAGGCGACGCTATCCATCCGCCCAAAGAGCGCTTCCTCAACTAGGGCTTGACGAATAAATAACTCTCTAGCCAGTTCGGGATCATGCGACTCGTAGCGCACGCGACGCCCATGATAGATCGGCAGGCCGTATAAGGTACCCCGCTCAAAAGCCATGACTTCACCCTGCCGGTTATCCCAGAAAGGGTCGCTTAAGGATTTAATGAGGCGATGGGCGGCAACTTTTTCAATCCACTGAGGTTCAATCTTGGCAATCGTGCGGGCATACATGCGGGTGGTCTCTTGCATTTCGCCAGCCAAGAACCACGCTCCTGCTTTTTTACCGATTGTTGAACCAGGCCAAATAAATGGGCGAATACCTCTGGCACCCAGATAGCCTCCAGTTTTACTCCCGCGCTCTTGGGATTTTTCGTCATCCTCTTTTTTAGCAACAAAGCCAAGCAGACCCGTTAGTAGCGCAAGATGAATTTGCTCATACGTTGCGGGGCTCGTATTTTCTTTCCAGCCCTTCTCTGCAAGCATGACGTGTAGTTGGCCATACACATCACGCCATTCTCTGAGACGCCGTGGTGATAGAAATTTACTGCGACACAGATTTTCTAATTGTCGATTACTGTGCTTATGGGTCAGCGCATCTTGATACCAATCCCACAATTTAACGAAACTCAAAAACTCCGAGCGCTCATCAGCAAATTGCAGATGGGCTTGGTCAGCGGCTTGTGCCTGTTCAAGTGGTCGCTCTCGCGGATCTTGGGTTGCTAATGCAGAGGCAATGATCGTGACTTCACGCAGCGCCTGCTGGTCTTTGGCGGCTAGCAGAATTCGGCCAATACGGGGATCCAGAGGCAGATCTGCCAATTGCCTACCAATCGGTGTGAGCTTGAAACGGGTTTGGTCATCCTCATTGGCTTCATACTCAATCGCGCCGAGCTCATCTAGGAGCTGGATACCATCAGCAATTGCCCTGCCTAGAGGTCGATCTAAGAATGGGAACTCATTTACCTTTGAAAGTTTTAAGGCGCTCATACGAAGTAGCACTGCTGCTAGTGAGCTACGCAGAATCTCCGGATCGGTAAATCGGTCCCGAGACTGAAAGTCTTGCTCACTATATAAACGGATACAAATACCGTCTGATACCCGGCCACAACGACCAGCCCGTTGATTAGCGGCCGCTTGTGAGATAGGCTCAACCTGCAGTTGCTCTACTTTGTTTCGATAAGAATAGCGTTTAACTCTAGCCAGACCGCTGTCGACTACGTAGCGGATATTGGGTACAGTTAAAGAGGTTTCAGCAACGTTGGTGGTTAAGATGATGCGTCTGCCATTACCTTGACTAAAGACCCGCTCTTGCTCTGCTACAGACTGCCTGGCAAATAGACTCAGAATCTCGGGATGAAAGCGTTGCTGCAGAACATGATCTTTACGTAAGACTTCCGCACAATCCCGTATCTCGCGCTCACCTGGTAGAAAGACTAAAACATCACCAGCACCAGAAGCACCTTCACGCCACACTTGATTAATAGCTTGAGCTACTGCATCAGGTATGTCCTGAATTTCTTTTGCATCTTTTTTTCCTTCATTGACTTCTAAGGGAGCGTATCGTTGTTCAACCGGAAAGAGCCTGCCGCTGACCTCGATCACGGGTGCTGGTTTGCCACCCAAAGCAAAATGCTCGGCAAATCGATTCGCGTCAATGGTTGCTGAGGTGATGATTAATTTAAGATCTGGGCGCTTGGGAAGTAACTGCCTTAGATAGCCTAAGAGAAAATCAATATTGAGACTGCGCTCGTGAGCTTCGTCAATGATGAGCGTGTCATAAGCCCGCAGTTGTGGATCTCGTTGTGTTTCTGCAAGTAGGATTCCGTCGGTCATCAATTTGATTGATCCGCTTGGGCTAGTTTTATCTGCAAAACGAACTTGATAACCTACATCTACCCCAATCGGCGTTCCTAACTCTTGAGCAATGCGCTTGGCAGTCGCAGTTGCTGCAATCCGTCTTGGTTGGGTGTGGCCAATCAATTTACCGCCGTTCATGCTTCCCCGACCAATATCGAGGCAAATCTTGGGTAACTGAGTGGTCTTACCTGAACCGGTCTCGCCGCAGACAATCACAACCTGATGGGCTAAGAGTGCCTCAGCAATGACTTTGCGCTGGGCAGAGACCGGTAATTGCTCAGGAAAGGTGATCTCCATGCGCTTACCAGTGTTGGATGAAGGCACAGCCATGGACTCCACTTTCGGTCTTTCTGGGGGTTTTTGTTTGTTTTTAGGCTCTTGCACCCTATAATTTTCTCACTATGAGCACAAATGCACCAAACCCCGCCCCCGGCGACGAAGAATCGACCTCAAACTTTCCCTTTGTGGGCTGGCTGCGTGATGTTGCGCCCTACATTCATAGCTTTCGTGAAAAAACCTTTGTCATTGCTTTTGCTGGCGAACTTGTTAAAGAAATCGGTCTTGAGAACCTGATTGAAGATATCGCCATGCTGCATGCGATGGGGATGCGGATTGTTTTAGTCCACGGTATTCGTCCACAGATTGAAGAGCAGCTCAAACTCAGAAAGATCAAGAGCAAGTTTGGTACCAGTGCTTTGAATACCTATCGTATTACCGACGCTGCTGCACTAGAGTGCGTTAAAGAAGCTGCCGGTGAATTACGTCTTGATATTGAAGCGGCATTTAGTCGCGGCTTACCCAATACACCGATGGCGGGTTCACGGATCTCCGTTATCTCAGGTAACTTTATTACAGCAATGCCAGTTGGCGTAGTTGATGGTGTTGACTATGTTCATACTGGTTTAGTGCGTAAGGTTGACTCCACCTCGATTACGCTCTCGCTCGATAGCAACAAGATTGTGTTGCTCTCACCGCTGGGATTCTCACCAACAGGTCAAGCTTTTAATTTAGCCTATGAAGATGTTGCTGCCTCTACCGCTGCAGCCCTCAAAGCGGATAAGCTGATCTTCTTAAGCCCCTATAACGGTTTGAGAGATGAGGACGGAGAACTCATTACGGAATTGTCTTTGCCTCAATTGCAGGATTACATGACGGAGCACAAAGAGATTGAATCTGGCCTCAAAGGTTTACTCAACATCTCGGGCAAAGCAGTTCGCTCTGGCGTGAGTCGTGTGCATTTCTTGCCCTGCAATCAGGATGGCGCTCTCTTAGAAGAGCTCTTTACGCACGATGGTATTGGCATGATGCTCGCGTCTTCCGATATTGAGAACTTGAGAGAAGCTAATCAAGATGATGTCGGTGGTATTTTGCAACTCACCATGCCTTTGGAAGAAGAAGGTATCTTAGCCGCTCGTGGTCAAGACGTGATCGAACGTGATATTCAGCGCTTCTCCGTGATTGAGCATGATCGCGTCTTATTCGGTTGCGCAGCGCTCTTCCCCTTCCCCAATGGCGTTGGTGAATTAGCTTGCCTCGCAGTCGATGCTGATGTGCAAGGCTCTGGTGACGGAGAGCGCCTCTTAAAACGCATTGAAATGCGGGCTAAGCAAGAAAATATTAAGAAGCTTTTTGTTCTGACAACTCGAACCGAGCATTGGTTCCTGAAGCGTGGCTTCAAACGCGCCACAGTCGATGATCTGCCTGAAGAAAGAAAGCAGATTTATAACTGGGATCGCAAGTCCATGGTTTTAACTAAAGATTTATAAGAAAGGTATTTCATGGCACGCATGGTTCAATGCATCAAACTCAATAAAGAAGCTGAGGGCATGGATTTCGCTCCACTTCCTGGTGAATTGGGCAAAAAGATCTGGAATGAAGTCTCTAAAGAGGCTTGGGCAGCATGGTTAAAGCACCAAACTATGCTCATTAATGAGAATCGCCTCAATATGGCTGATCCTAGAGCGCGTCAGTACCTTCTTAAGCAAGTTGAAAAGTACTTTTATGAGGGTGGTGCTGATGCAGCGCAGGGTTTCGTTCCACCATCGGAATAAATTCAAAATTAGGCTTGACGACGCATGATTAGAGGCATAGGATGAAAGCGTGGTGTTACAGCAGGCGTGTAGCCCACATTGGTCTAAATGTTTTTAGACTGCTAATGTAAGCATATCTCTATGCTTATTGGGCACATGGGACATCAAACTCCTCTTTGCTCCTGCCACATTGAATGTGGCAATTAAACCCGATGGGCAAACCCCGTCGGGTTTTATTTTTTAGTTCACAAAACGATTCGATCAACGCCTGTCGTATTGCTGACTAATAAGACATCGGCTTTTTCTTTAGCAAAAATGCCAACAGTCAGCACGCCTGCAATTTGATTGATCTGTGCCTCAAGCGCTGCAGGGTTGGTAATACTTAAACCATTCACTTCGAGTATCCAACCCCCGTTATCTGTCACGAAAGCTTGACTAGCGGTTTGGTTTAAATCCTCACGCGTATTTTTTTGGAGTCGCAGTGTTACTTTGCCACCCATCTTTTCCATTTCACGAGTCACAATCGCGCAGGCCATTGGCATCACCTCAACCGGTAATGGAAAGTGGCCCAAGACAGGCACTTGTTTAGAGGCATCACAGATGCACAGAAACTGATTGGCCATCGAGGCAATGATCTTTTCTCTGGTCAAGGCACCGCCGCCGCCCTTGATCATATTGCCCTGAGGATCAATCTCATCGGCACCATCAACATAGACTGGTAACTCCACAACATCATTTGGATCCAGCACTGTAAAGCCATGTTTTAGGAGACGCTCTGTACTGGCATTTGAACTCGATACCGTTCCAGCAAAGTGACTTTTGTGGGGCGCAATGGCATCGATGAAGCAATTGACGGTCGATCCAGTACCCACCCCCAAGATTTGCCCTGCAGGAAGCTTTAGGACCTCATCACGAGCTGCCTGGGCAACTAATTGCTTTAATTGGTCTTGGTTCATGATTTCAGGCAATCCTTAACTTGGTCAATTTCTGAATAATCTGTCTTGCAGCACGGGACTGCATTATTAATATCATATGATATCGATAAAGCAGTCAACCGAACCATTCAAGAAGCTAGCACTATGCCATCCGCCCTAGAACAACTTAAAGCATTTACCACTGTAGTCGCCGATACCGGGGATTTTGAGCGGATGCGCCAATTTTTGCCACAAGATGCGACCACGAATCCTTCTTTGATTCTGAAGGCTGCCCAACAAAGCAATTACCAGGCATTGGTCGACCAGGTTAAAGCCGCCCATCCCGGTATGAAAGCCGCCGAACTGGTTGACTATATATTGGTTGCATTTGGTCTAGAGATTCTGAAAATTGTTCCGGGCCGAGTCTCTACTGAAGTCGATGCCCGACTGTCTTTTGATACTGCTGGCACAGTTGCTAAAGGCAAGCACCTCATCAGTCTCTATGAATCGCATGGCATCAAACGGGATCGCATCCTGATTAAATTGGCCGGCACTTGGGAAGGCATTGAGGCAGCCAAAGCGCTAGAAGCAGAAGGCATTCATTGCAATATGACTTTGCTTTTCTCTTTGGTTCAGGCTGCTGCGTGTGGTGCTGCCAATGCCAAGTTGATCTCTCCATTTGTTGGACGCATTACCGATTGGTTCAAAGTCAAATTAGGCAGTGATTGGAATGATGCCAGCCACACTGGCGCCAATGACCCTGGCGTTCTCTCTGTAAAGCGCATCTATCAATACTACAAACACTTTGGCATCAAAACAGAAATCATGGGTGCGAGTTTTCGTAATACAAGCCAGATTTTAGAATTAGCCGGTTGCGATTTATTGACGATCAGCCCTGAGCTCTTGGC
>Ga0208381_1000649_pt1 | contig 11309 bp, 11 predicted proteins | sample CryBogCBE13Jul09_FD_184572 | JGI IMG/M metagenome (GOLD analysis project Ga0208381, IMG submission 184572) | Freshwater microbial communities from Crystal Bog, Wisconsin, USA - CBE13Jul09 (SPAdes) (version 2) | ecosystem: Environmental > Aquatic > Freshwater > Lake | place: Crystal Bog...
ATTATAGAATAGAAATATATAAGACTCCTCCACTTAAATTATAAATGCTCAACTCCTCATGTTCATAAAGATGTAAAATTTGACTTAGGCAAAATTTCAGGTATTTCATAATTTTGCAATTGAGACTTATGCTATTCTATATGATAGAATGAAAGTGTATGATGTATGTGAAGATAAGTTTAAGCCTTCTGGATTTATATGCTACTACCTAGGCTACCAAGACTACTAGTATAGAAGTAAAAAGTAAGTGTAAGAGGCTAAATAAAAGTATCCCGTACATTGCGGCTAGATCTCAGCAGTGGAGATACACTGCCTGCTGATCAGTCGACAAACATAGGAACAAGAGTAGATAGGGCAAAAGCATAGCATAGAATAGATTGCAGAACAAACCACAGTGTAGTGTATCAAGTGACATAGCCCGCTACAACTAAACCATACAGCTATTGACTCGTGATCAAAGGCCAACCCACTAGTGCACCAAGAATAAAGAATATAAGTGTATGTAAGTAGTAAAAGCTACCTAAAGCCATGGCGCTGCTAGAAAAGAGCCCCCGTAGATTACGTATAGATCTTTCTACAGTGTAGGTTGAATCAGTACAAATACGAAGTATAAGTGCAGGATAGTATCGAAGTGAAGTGTAGTATAGGTATATCAAGTGTATCTAAGTAGATAGGAGCCCAGATAATGTCACAGTCAAAGCAGCACGCAACAACGTGAAATCCGAAACGTGTTATGCCACTGCTATGTCGTAACATTACCCTTCTTCCTCCCCCTCACCAGTTTTTTTTAACTGAAAACTTAGCTTAGCAAAACATGACGGCATATAATGCTAAGCACCCATATGAGCCAGATTGGTAAATCCCACGAGGGGTATGGGCAAACCTTCCCCCTCACCAGTGTAACAAGAATTTAGGGTGTATGCGTACATAACCAGCCACATGATCAGACATATCAAACTCTCAATCATTAACTCCCCTTCACGTCCAACATGAATTCATATGGTTGTACATGATGTCAAATAGAAAAATATTTCCGCCCGCCCGGGTCGAAAATCTTGCGCACAGGATCGAAGTCTCCCTGAAGGCACATTCCTGCGAAAACGTCACTGAAGTCAAAAAACGGCACTGATTACAAATAGCGAGAACATTTTCAATTTAACGAATTAGGTACTAAAATTATATCCCAGTAATCTTTATGGTTAGGAGAACGTTTTGTATAGACAGTTAATTTTTTTATTCGAAACTTCAACTTGAAGTTGAAGTTCCCGGTAGCCAAACTTCAACTTCAAGTTGAAGTTTTGAAAAATTCAAAATTGGGGGGGGATCGATGCTACTTGATGCGATAAAGAGTTTGCGCCTATGCAGAGGTCTTAAAAGTTCATATTTCTGGAGATATTGCATTTTTAAGGTCAAAAAAACACGAAAAAGTCATTTTTTGGCCCCCCCCAACAAATATCTCGGCTTCAAATGCTTACAAAAGCAAGAAACGGGTCAGAAATTGTTGATGTGATATCGATACATAGTTGGCGTCAATAAGGTGCCGCTGGGATCTATTATAAGGGAGTTATTACACCTGGAAATTTAAAAAAGGGTCATAAAACATTTTTTTTTTGAGTTTAGTCTTAACAAGCCTTAAGAATTACTGATTGCAGTCAAGGAAAATGTTATATCAATTGAGATAAACATATTGCGCATATGTAGAAGTCTTAGTATCTTACTATGGTTCATGATATAGTCAAATTTCAGGTTGAAAAAAATAGCAAAAATTTAATTTTTGGTCCCTTCCGTTACAAAAACATTCTCTAACGCATTAAAAGTATTAGTTAACGTAAAATAATGTTGATGGACCTAATTTAAAGTAGATGCAACGAAATTTAATTTAACAATTCATGTCACATCATTACTGAGCTACCTAAATCATACACACAATTCCCGATCTCCGTCTGCATGAGGCACCATAAGGATATTTTAAAACTTCTTTTCACACTAAACTCTCGAGTATCTCATCAAGAGTTAACTCCTCAACGTAATTATTGATCTCCTGGTATTGCACTCTCCAAGTCTTGCTCGCCTTATCGAAACCACCAGCAACAATTTCGCCTAAAAAGTCATCCTCTGTTCCGTTGAAATCTAGCATTCGACGGCAAACGTATTCATTGTACAGCAAGCCGGGTTGTGAGTGATATTCCCTTTTGTTGACTTCTCCGTCATTACTGGCAACCTTTTGCTTTAACGCAGACTTTGCTGAAACAAAAGATTTGCGATGCGGTTTACTTGGAATACAATCCTGTAGAATTAGATGACATAATTAAGATATTCGATACATATGAGAAAGAATTGGTCACAACGTCACCTGCAACAACGAACGCAGCTCCCTTGACACCACTTGCTTAGCTTCCTCCACTTGCTTCTTTTTCCGGGTGGGCTCCTCCATTTTTTTAGGCTTTCGCTTCACGCTACTAGTACCATTCTCACAACTTAAGGTCATAACTCTGATATCTTTCAATACATCATTACAGTCCTGATCATTTCCATTAGCATTAACAGTTTCTTCTGGAACATACTCGAAATCATCATCTTTGCTTGAAGAATACAAGCAATCGACGGTTGGATAGCCAGCGGGAGCAACCTCATAGTCACTATCACTTTCTCCGCAAGAGAATTCGATATCATCCATCACCATTAGCTTAGCCCTGTGTTTCTTCTCTCCCTTCAATACTTTGGCCTTTTCAGATTTTTCTGTAGCAGGAGCGATCAAAGGTGATGATTTCATGAAATTGGAAACGCTTAGACAAAGAGAATCTATAGCCTCGTCCAACCTATCGCACAACTTGGCATAGGCGCGATACGGATAATAATGTTTACCGGAGAGTACTGCGAAATTACATGTTGTCACCATGCTGAGCAACTCTGAGTAGGTGAATACCCCACATTTGTTCATGAATCTTGTGTCTTGCAACAGCAAAGAATAAATTGGATCATCGAGTGGGTTGTGAATAAATAAAGAATACGGTGTAAGGTCATTGAATCTAAATAGGTCTAAGCTCTGAGTACTGAACCAAAGCCCTGCATCGCTTAAGCGGTCACCGCTGTCTCTGTAATGTGCAAGAAAGTCCACGAATCCATTTATCCTACGTTTCCAATCGGTGACATAATTATGATTATCATATGCACGCATGTTAATAGTTTCAGAGTCACGCATAGACAGAGCATACTCGTATACACGCTGTCGTATTTCTTTATTATTGATATCGACATAAGAAACTTCTGTGGACATACCATTTTTTTCTTCAACAGACATGTGATAACGTATAGTAGTCATAAGATAATCCATCATGAATCCACATGTACCATCCGGATTGACAGTCTTATAGAATTCATTGCTATGTTTTACTCGCATCTCAAGCTTCCACTTTGAATCAGGTCTAACAATGCATGATTTTATGAGATCAGGCAGCGCATCATAATTGTTTGTACTAATCGCTAAGTCTCTTAATTCTTTCGTTTGTTTCATGGACAGAGCAACACACATATACTTGTCCGTCGAATATCCGCGTACTCCTTGAATCGAAACTTCTTTAATACGTTTCACCAATTCCGCCTTGTTGCTTGCAGAAGTTCCTAGCCCGAGCTCCTTGCATTTGTCCATTAATTGCTTCTTGGTCATGTGATCAACGGAAAGCTCAACCAGTTCGTCTGAGTTGGTCGACGTTAGGGGAATAACCTCACCGCTTTCTGGATCAAAATATTCCCGTGGGGGGGGATACTCTACAATGAAGATCAACTATGAATACGACGACAAAAAATTTAGAATATGCACCTATTGGTTCGCCTCGATTGCTCCAGTGCACACTTGCCGTTGTTCTCGACCTTCCCAACTTCCTAGGCACTGAAGTCACAGGTGGTATAGTGCTCCAATTATTCTGGGCATTCAAGAACAGTCTAGCGTGGAAAGGAATTTTGAAGCTTGCGGGACGCCTATTCACGAATTCCTGTGAGTCGTCACTGCAGGGACAACGTTGAAGAAACTCTTCCCACTGATGGACACATGTTCCGTACTTTCCTTCAAACTCATTCCTCAAGTAGGATGTGACCTATAACATAATCTATTATATTATACGATGATGTAATGTAAGGTTAAATGATGATGTAATATATGTCACCTTGATCAGCTCCTCAAAAGAGCCTTCAACAAATGGGGCTGGTTGTAGGCCACCAGAGTTATCTACTTTTGAATCAGGAATAAGATTAACTTGAGACAAAAAGTACCTTAGTAGTACCTGGTAAACTTTGTAGAACAAACATTCCTTGCTCGGGGAACGTCCCTACATCCGTTAACACTGCTTCTATTCCTAGAAGCTCATTCTGGTTTTGAAACAACTCGTACACTTGATCGGATGAAAACGCGCGATAATGCATCTAAAATACATCGATAAAGTAAGCCCAGAAGCAGTTAGAGTATTCCTACTAGCAGCTTCAAGTAGAGTAGTGAGTAATACCTTAACCCCATTAGGGAACATTGTTAGATCGTCGGTGGCTTCAAAAGTAAATTGAAGTTGAGTATTTTCTTCCTTAAACAAGCACGAAAGTTTGGGATCAATATGCGGTTTCAACCACGAAACGTAATCAGGGACTACGAAGACATCCTCCACACAAGCGGGTACTGGTAAGGATTCTAGGGCGTCCTCGATCGCTTCCTTATACTGCTGTGGTGTCAATATTATTTCACGCCATAATCTCTTCCAAAGAATCCCAAATATTCCATCTGCATCACAGTGTGTATGACCCACCATGAGCCTTGTCACGACAACTTTTTTAGTTAAGCCGTACGTGATGAGCAACTCGCACATAGCAAGCACGTATGCATTTGCGTTTTCGGAAGCGCCATCAAATTGAATAAAGATGGTGTCTGGTAATGCCTCTTGTTTCTTAGAAGACTTCAACACACGTTCAAGCATGCAGAGTATGCAATGAATAGTGAAGTTGGCACCAGTGCGAACATTGTTGTAGCATCTGTACCCCACAAATTCCCTTCCATGACAAAGCACTCCATTCATTTTCTGTTTCAGGTGCTCAGTGCTTTGTGCCTTATTGCCATACCATGGCAGCATCATATGATTCTGAGCCATACCATCAATTACAATTGAAACGTACTGGTCCTGGAACTTTGATAAAGCTTTTCTTGCTGCGTATGCTTGCCTCTCTTGCATAAAAGTAATCTTGTGAAAACTCCATAGTTTTCTAAGCTCATCTTTTGCCTCTTTAGTTTTGGTTTGAGTACCTAGAAGCGATAACCTTGCACATGTGTAACACTTGCCTAATTGGCAAAATTAGAAACAAATCGATCGCAATAAATTGTTGAAAAAATTAAAGTACCACAAACAGCTTTATAGTGTCGTAGTCGAACATGCGGGAAACATTCACGCCATATTTGCAAGAACACCCTCTGAGACACAATAAACGGCTCACATTCGCAGTCTACCGTGTACAGCTTATAGGTCTGTAAAATGATAAATAGTTAAATTAACATTAAAATTTAAACTAGGTTATGTCGTCAAACTTACGTCATATTTTTCATTTGGGTCTAAATGAATTTCGTCGCAATTCGGGGAAATCTCCCCTACGGTATCAAAATGTTCCTTCATCCAATTTAAACACTCTATTCCACCGGGGGTACGAGCTGATAACGATAAGAGAGCTCTCCTCTCTTCAAAGGTCATAGTCTCTGCTCAAGAAACAATCATAACAATTAACAACAGTATAACAGAAGTGCAATTGAAAAGTATCAGCACCGCTATTATCGCGTCGTGTGTTTGCAGTGGTTATATTCTGCGGTGCAGTCTCGTTCTTGCTATTACTTTCTTGTACTTTCATTTTATTTTCCTTTTTATAGTTTGCCATTTCCTTAATTACCTTTTCCAAATCGCTATATGGCATACAATAAGAATCATTTACTAATGCAGCCGTCGTAATTGCATTATCCTGTTACTATTGTTTGAGATACCACTTAACGAAATCGTAAAAAATATTACCTTAATTGATTTCATAATCACTGTAAGATAAGTTCTTCCTATGTCATAACAGCGGCAGAAGCACTCCTTACACACACTAATCGGCACGTTCTCTGGCTTTATACCAGCAACCCAGTTCTTTATAAAATAATATGGATTTCCATGCTCATCCACTCTTTTACTTTCATCTATTTCAAAACTTCTTATTTTTTCCCGGAGGTAGTTCTTCTTGTCGATGTGATTAAGAGGCAAGATCTTTATTAAGGATAAGAATAAAGAAATCTTCAAATTAGAAACAGTGTTTGCAAATAGATCGATAGTAATACTTCATGACGACAAAGTCGCATAAACTTGAAAGCTTCTTGGGGTGTAAAACACTGACTTAAACATCCGGCTTTACCGTTCCACTTGTTGCAAGCTCTAGATGAAGCATTTTCGTACTCCATGAGGTCCCGATTTGTGTCTTTATTTGCCGTTTACAAGAAATTCGCAGTCAGAGCGAATGTTTTCAGTTGAACGCAATCAAATTATATGACATAAGTCCTTTTAAATTATGGAATTACCTTTATATTTGGCTACAGGAATGTTAGAAAACTTTGACAGCATTAATTTCTTAATGTATGGCCTCGAATAGAGTGAAAAATTTAAAATTATTTAAAAATATTTAAAATATAGTTGCTGACGTCAGGTCTAACTTGAAGTTCGATTTACCCAGGTTCAACTAAATTTTGAAATTTCAGTTAACTTAGAACAAAATTTAAATATTTTTAAATAATGAGTGCCTTAATGGAAGATTTTGGAGAGATCTTGAAGTCAGACACACTCTGCTTACCGGAAAATAGGTCTTCAAACAATGATCCTCATAGCGCTGTTGTTAAGGAAGGACCCTTCCCTCTTGAAAATTGTGATAATGCAACTTCTGATGCCGTAGCCGATAATGTGGGCGATTATCATGAAGTATCTGAGGTGGTTACCTTTCCAGTCGCGCCAGCTTACTTGGAAGCTGATTATGAACTTGCTGAACAACGAGAATTACCGCCCGGCGGTCCTCTGCGAATGGATTCCATCGAATGTTGTGAGTGCGGAGACAAATTTTCATCTAAAGACGTTGGAGTGAGCAAAATTCTACGTTTGTGTAAAGTCCATTTTGCAAGAATTCAACAGGGCTTACCTGGAGGATGTGTCGTTGGAAAGGCTAAGCGGGTAGTTGAGAAAACTGACGACGACGATGGTACATGCGCGTCAATATCGGACAATGAAGAGGCACCTTCTGACTCTGCATCATACGACGAAGCGATTGATGGTTCGCTTCAAGACCAAACGGATATAATGGATGGTCATTCAAAGGTTTTGGAGTCTTCTGATGATTTTAAGGAAACTCAGAGATTATTTGTCATTGATAAGCTGTACGCTGGACCATTAACCGGAAAGGATCTTGGCGAATTGCTACACGGCATTAAAAAAACCACAACCAGGTAGAAGTACTGCTTATATTATAATATGGTGAGCGGTCTAAAATTTAATTTTCTTTTGTATTTAGGCTCACAATACCAGTTTCGATGTACCAGATTCAAGTATATGACAGCCGTTTCGATGAAGATGATTTCGTCTGCCGTGGCTCTCGTTCTTGTTATTATAAAGGTGAAATCGTTGGCATTCCCAAAATACCAATACTTTTTGGATATGATACTTTTACGGCGTACTATTGCTCGAACAGAAAAATTGGATATATGTGCTATTCCGCGATTTGTCCACTACGCGACCCAAGTATTATTTCCGGATACGTACTTGTTGCTTTATTGCGGACCCGGTGCAACAGTCCTCGGTTAGACGCAATTATTTACTCGGCATTTGTCAGAAAGTGTTTCCGTAAATTCGACTTCATAAAGTGGATAGATGGCAATTTTACAAATCTCGCTATTAGGATGCCTGAAGATATTCACTCTGATATTAATCGGTAAGAGCGCTTGTTGAAACACGACTGCAATACCTTCTTACAACTCTTTGGCGGTGTTTGTTTATTCATATTTGAGTTAGAGCCCTAGAGGAGTTTCTTGAATGTGGACGCTGGAAATATGATCCAAACCGAAAACATCTTCATAGGGACACCCGAAATCCAAGCGTTCAGGCTCCAAAACGACACAATATGAAGGAAACTCGAGAACTCAACGATCATGTGGATCCGCTGATGATAGAGGAGGTCAAAGGGTGCGACAGTCGTGCGGTTGTTGACTTAAAAGATGTAAAAGGAAAGCCAACGTTGCGTGTAACACCTAACGCATCCTCATTTTCTGGTGATGCCCATGTACCAATGCTTGGATCGTTCGCACCTCCTGTTTCAAGAGCATCTCCTGCGTTAAAAGCGTTATCGGCTAAGTTATCTACCCCGTCGCCATCTACTCAACTGGATACTTGTAGTACAACCAGCTCCACTTCTGATTCCAAGATTGGAGTTGATGCATCCCTCGATGAGTTGTGCAATTTAGGAAGATACCCTAAGAGGAGAGTAGTTGCTAACGGTACTAGTAATACCAGAAGTGATGCGTTATCCTTGGGTTCAGGCAAGGCGGATGGTGGCATGATGGCAAATGAGTTCATTTCATCCGTAAGTAGATAGTCGCGCACTATAGTAACGTCGCTCTGCTACGCACTAACACGTTTTCTTTCATGTTTAAATCGTTAGGCGGAACATAACAAGGTGATTCGGGGCATTAAGCAAGAGATGAAGCTGGAGGCTGCTCGTGGATTGAAGACTTTAAACAACGAGCTTTCCAATGTCCGAAACAAACACAATGCAGAGCTGCGGAATATTAGGAAAGATCATCAAGCAGAGGTTGTTTTGATACTTCAGTTAAATATTAATGCATCTAACTCATTCGTTCTTTGCTTTACTGCTACTACTAGCTTAAAAGCAAAGCTCGCCAAATAAATCTGCTACAGGAGAAAGCTAAATATCTTATGGAGTCAAATAAAAAATTACAGATGGAACTTCTAGAGTGTCGCTCAGTTCAAGAAAATATTCCTCCAACTATCTCAAATAAGACTAATGGGAAGGGGAATCGTGACGGCGGTAATAAGAAGAAAATTTCAAAGAAGAGAGCTACTGTTGACGTCGGGGGGAATAATTCACAGAACTTGTCCCCTGATGAGAGTAAACGGTCATTGAGTGATAAAGAGAGATCCTCTCCTGTATCTTCCTGTGGAGAGAAGGAAAAGAAGAAGAAAGCTAAACTCGCGAATGGAGCAGCCATGAGTCTGAAGGACACTGACAATTTAGAGGCAATAATTGATAGAATGATATCTGCACGTACTAGCACTGGTCCTACTAGTAACGTCATAGCCGCCGGTAATTTAGAGAACCAAACGATTCGCTTGCGAGCAGCTGCTGAGTGCAATGACCGGGACTTCAAATCTTTCCAGAATCCTGATGATTCTCAACTTCAATTAAGAGGTCGTTCTCAAGTTGCACTTTATTCAGGACATCGTGCAGCCGTAGCTGAGTATCAAGATAGGGAGTTGCCTTTTTACCATCATAGCAATAGGGTTGGACCCAATTCAAATTTTGGTGATGTCCTCGCACTTCGTCACAGTACTATGGATTCCAGCATGTTCAACAGTAAGTGGGATGGCATCAGCGCTCGTGGGTCGTCTGTCGAGTATAACGAAAGGGACCGCCCTTCATATCGCGAACGCCTGCTGGATAATTATGTGGAAGCTGGTCGTCGATTAGACAATCTCGCGATGGAGTCAGGGTTACATGGACATTCAAGCGATTTGAGACCGCCGACAGGTAGTCGTTTGTATGGGTCCAACCAGCACGTTGCGGGCGAAAATCGTCACGATCTTTCTGACAGAAATATGCGTTTCTACGGCCCTCCAACAGTACACAATGGACCAACTTCCGGCCGCTTGGAGGAAGATTATCGCCAGTACTATCGCTAGTCATTGCGACTGTTTCGGTTCAGGGCAGGAGGGAGCTTTAAGTTTTTGCTAACTAGGAATAATAGTATTTACTTCATATAGTTTGACCTTATTATTTAACTTATAAGATTGAATATCTGATAGTGCACACACAATAAAGAAATACATGAAAATATTTGAAAAGTTGTGACAGTGAACAAGCGATACTAGTAGTTACTAGCATGATTTATACTGATATTTTAAACGGAACTGCACCGAGTATATGTGGATGTTAGTAAGAGTAATCACTTTATTACATGCAGGACAAGTAGGGCTATTAGCGGATATAATTTTTAGGTCATATCTCAACATATATCGAAAGATATGACTAAGAAACCGACCACAACGTTACAAACGTGTTTTGGGACCGTTTTCTCAACGGAAGTACGCCAATATATTATTGATTTCAAGAGAAATCGGTTAATTAAATGCAGGAGACATAGAGCTAACAATAGATATAGTTTTTATGTCATAACTCAACATATGTCAAAAGATATGACCAAGAAACCTGACGTAACGGTTAAAAAACGTGTTTTTGAACTGCTTTCTCAAGAGTACTACGCCGATATCTAATAGATAGCAAGTAAAACCGGTTAATTGGATGCAGAACACATAGGGCTATTAGTGGATATAGGTTTTGAGCCATAACAGTATATATTGCGTGAGAAATAAGGAGTTGAAAGTGAAAACACGTTGTAAAAAGACGTGTTTTAGCGTTTTTGTGTTGTTTTCTTCACGGATTTCTTCGATTTTTCTGTTCCATGTCACCTATTATAGCTCGTTTGACTCAGCTATCATAATGCTACTTGGGGAAACTGGTTTTTCTCGTAACATCACGCTGTGGAATGATTTAGGTGACCGGAAACGATATTTTACTCTTACAATTACCCCTATATCTATTATGCAATAGAACTTTTCAGGAATAGGGAGTTATAAGCCATACAATATATTTTTCCGAAGCGTTATGACCCGACGCATCTGCTGAAATAGGTTTTGAGCCATGAAACGCTTGTTGACGTAAGTAATTTAGGTTTGAGTGGAGGCCCTCCATGAAAAAACACGTTTTTGGGTAATAACTCCGGAACCAACGTGGTGCATGCGAGCTAAATGACATTTATAAGTAGCCCATAAGGTACCAATCACTTTAAAAAAAATTTGAGTGAAAACGGATAGGAAACAAAATATATCCTCTATACGACATTTTTAAAAAAAACGTCACTGGGTCAGTGACGTTTTCGCAGGAATGTGCCTTCTGACCAAAGCCAAAGTCATCGCATCCGAGAAAGTCTCCTCCCAAATGTGAACTTTCTCGTTACAAGACTTTGATCCTGGTGCATT
>Ga0208381_1000650_pt1 | contig 11308 bp, 10 predicted proteins | sample CryBogCBE13Jul09_FD_184572 | JGI IMG/M metagenome (GOLD analysis project Ga0208381, IMG submission 184572) | Freshwater microbial communities from Crystal Bog, Wisconsin, USA - CBE13Jul09 (SPAdes) (version 2) | ecosystem: Environmental > Aquatic > Freshwater > Lake | place: Crystal Bog...
CTTGGTTCACTCACACTCGCGATGTTGGAAGTTGCCAAGAACGTCGTCGCCGTCGAGATTGATTCTAGATTAGCTGCGCAACTTCCTCTCACGGTTGAGAATAATGGCTTTGACCCTACATCGCTTTTCGTTCAGTGCGAAGATGCGATGACAACCTCCACGCTGCCACTAAACCCCGATGTCTTAGTCGCGAACTTGCCATACAACGTCTCGGTTCCAGTGTTGCTGCACTTCTTTGAAAAGTTTCCATCACTGCGTTCCGGTGTTGTTATGGTGCAGAGCGAAGTCGCGGATCGATTAGTCGCGAAGCCAGGGAGTAAGAGTTATGGCTCTCCTTCGGTAAAGGCCACCTGGTGGGCTGATCTTTCTGGCGCCGGTGGAGTAGGGCGGTCGATTTTTTGGCCGGTGCCCAATGTGGATTCATCGCTCGTGCAATTTGTGCGCCACGCGCCAGCTGGCACTGAAGCCGAGCGGCTGCGAGTATTTGAAGTAATTGACGCTGCTTTTGCCCAGCGCCGCAAGATGTTGCGCAGTGCTTTGAGCGAACTATTTACAGCTCGAGGCCAGAAAGCCGAAGAGTGCATTGCCGCTGCCGGGATTGATCCGACAGTTCGTGGCGAAGTTCTGGTGTTGAGCGAGTTTATGGCGATTGCCAATACGCTAGCGCCTGTAACTAATTGAGTTTCAACCACATGAGTATTAAGTGAGCACAGCATGCGACGCAACGGAGTAGTTGTTCGGGTACCTGCCAAGGTGAACCTTCACCTGGCTGTCGGCCCGCTCCAAAGCGATGGCTTTCATGAAGTCACTTCCGTTTTTCAAGCACTGGCTTTATATGATGATGTCACAGTCAAATACGGCGCACCAGGAACTGGCATAACGCTCTCGGTTTCCGGAAGTACTACCAAAGGCGTTCCAACCGATTCTTCGAACTTGGCGTATCGCGCTGCCCAACTCATGATCGATACTCACGATCTTGACTCTGATTTAGCGATCCATATTAAGAAAGAGATTCCAGTTGCAGGTGGAATGGCAGGCGGTAGCGCGGATGCTGCTGGCGTCATCGTTGCAATTGATTCACTCTTTGAACTTGGCTTATCGCGTGACACCATGGAGAAACTTGGCAGTCAATTGGGAAGCGATGTGCCATTTTCAATCACAGGTGGAATTGCAATCGGTCGCGGCCGGGGCGATGAACTCACTCCAGTATTAGCTCGCGGTACCTATCACTGGGTACTCGCACTTTCTGCACAAGGGCTATCTACTCCAGCCGTCTATGAAGAGTGCGATCGACTTCGCACTGGCCTTGATGTTGCTCGTCCGCAAGTCAATGATGCGTTGCTCCAAGCCCTCAGCGCCGGTGACAGCGTGGCTCTTGGCAAAGTTCTGACCAATGACCTACAAGCTGCGGCATGTTCGCTGCGGCCTGCGCTTCGTCTCGTCCTTGACGTCGGCCATGACTATGGCGCTCTAGGCAGCATTGTTTCTGGCTCTGGCCCGACCGTGGTCTTTCTCGTGGAGAATGAAGAAAAAGCCTTGGATTTAACCGTCGCTTTGAGTGCCAGCGGAGTCGTGGCTGGAGTGGCTAGGGCGAGTGGCCCTACTCACGGGGCGCGAGTTGTAGAAACCATCTGACTTAGGGGAGAATTCAGGTTCCGCCATTGTGTAGTGGCTAGCACATGGGCCTTTGAAGCCCAGGGTCCAGGATCGATACCTGGTGGCGGAGCTAAAGACATGGTGGCGGAGCCAAATACACCTGGTGGCGGAGCCACTAGTTAAGGAAGCCCAACCGCAACTGTTCTGGAACAGGGGGAGCACGGGGAATGACACCTAGCGTGGACGTTGTCATTGTTCTGGCCGCGGGTGAGGGCACTCGTATGAAATCAGCTACGCCAAAAGTTCTGCATCAGATCGCTGGTCATTCAATCCTCAGCCACGTTCTTTCTGCTCTTACCCCACTCGCTCCCAAGGAACTTCGGGTCGTCGTCGGATCGGCGCGAGAACAGGTCGAACCGCACGTTCAGGCTATCGCTCCAGCTGCAACGATTGTTTTTCAGGCTGAGCGAAATGGAACTGGCCATGCTACGCAATTAGCGCTCGAAGGTGCCGCGACAACAGGCTCGGTCGTCATCGTCGCCGGCGACACACCATTGCTGCGCACCGAAACCCTGCGCGAATTCGTCGAAGCGCATCAGCACTACGCATCGTTTGCATCGGTTCTCACCTCAATCGTGCCTGATCCATTTGGTTATGGTCGGATCATTCGCTCTGAAGATGGCCACTTGGTCGGGATTGTCGAAGAGCGCGATGCCACGCCAGCACAGCGAGAGATCGATGAGATCAATACCGGTGTTTACATTTTTGATATCGCAGCGCTACGTAGCGCAGTGGCTAAATTAAAGAGCAGCAATTCACAAGGCGAGTTGTATCTCACCGATGTGATGGCTTTGATCAAGGCCGATGGAAAACAAGTTGCTGCAATTCCATCCGAGGATTACACCGAAACACTTGGCATTAACGATCGCGCCCAGTTAGCAGAATGTGCTGCAATTATGCGAGATCGAATTAACGATCAGCTGATGCGTTCTGGTGTCGCAATCATTGATCCTGCTACAACGTGGATTGATAAAGGTGTTGAGGTCGCTGCCGATGCAACGATTCTTCCGGGAAGCGCTTTGACTGGAAAAACTGTCGTTCATGCTGGCGCAGTAATCGGACCTCGAACCACTCTTGCTGATGTGAGTGTTGCCGCTGGTGCCAAAGTAATTGAGTCATTTGCAACCGAGAGTTCGATCGGTGCTCAGGCAAACGTTGGGCCATTTGCTTATCTGCGCCCGGGAACAGTTTTGGCCGAGAACTCAAAGGTCGGTGCTTATGTAGAGGTAAAGAACTCCACCATTGGCGCGGGCTCTAAGGTGCCACATCTTTCGTATGTCGGAGATGCCACTATTGGCACCGGTAGCAACATCGGCGCAGCCACAATTTTTGTTAATTATGACGGGGTAGAAAAGCATCAGACGATGGTCGGCAACGACGTTCGCATTGGTAGCGACACCATGCTCGTGGCCCCAGTTTCGATCGGAGACGGCGCCTATACCGCAGCCGGTTCGGTGATCACCGAGGACGTTCCGGCCGGAGCTATCGGGGTTGCTAGAGCTAAGCAACGAAATGTTCTAGGGTGGGTACTGCGAAAGCGGTCAGGATCTAAATCGGCTGAGTCGGCTAAAAAGGCTGGCGCTACAGATGGGAAAAGCGAGTGAGCGAACTTCGACTGAGCTCTGAAAAGCGTCTGCGGATTTTTACCGGACGTGGTTATCCAGAATTAGCTGAAGATGTCGCAGCCGAACTAGGCATTCCCATCACACCAACATCTGCATACGATTTTGCAAACGGTGAAATTTTTGTTCGCTTTGAAGAGTCTGTTCGTGGCAGCGATGCCTTTGTCATTCAAAGCCATGCCGCTCCAGTCAACAAGCAGATCATGGAACAACTCATCATGGTCGACGCTCTCAAGCGTGCCTCGGCAAAACGAATCACAGTAGTTGCACCGTTCTACGGATATGCCCGCCAGGATAAAAAGCATCGTGGCCGCGAACCAATCTCGGCTCGATTGATGGCAGATCTATTTAAGACAGCTGGTGCAGATCGTTTGATGGTTGTTGACTTACATACCTCGCAAATTCAAGGTTTCTTTGATGGACCGGTTGATCACCTCTTTGCGCTACCGCTTCTGACAAATTATGTTGGCAGCAAAGTAGATCGCTCACGACTCACCATCGTTTCACCAGACTCTGGCCGAGTCCGCGTGGCTGAACGCTGGTCAGATATGTTGGGTGGAGTTCCGATCGCCTTCATCCATAAGACCCGCGACCCACGCATTCCTAATGAGTCGGTTACTGGTCGAGTAGTGGGAGATGTGAAAGGCCAGACCTGCGTTGTTATCGATGACATGATCGATACCGCCGGCACCATCACCAAGGCTGTCGATGCACTCTTTGAAGAAGGCGCTAGCGAAGTCATTGTCGCTGCGACTCACGCCGTGCTCTCAGGCCCAGCGGTGGAGCGCCTTAAGGCTTCACGCGTCTCCGAGGTCGTTGTAACCAACACCTTGCCGATCCCCGAAGAGTCCAAATTCGACCGATTGACGATCCTTTCGATCGCGCCGCTGCTCGGCCGAGCTATCCGCGAAGTCTTCGAAGATGGCTCCGTCACTAGCCTTTTTGACGGTCATAGTTAATTCCCGCTAACCTAGCGTCTTCGTTCCGGCGAGGGATAGGAATATCCGTAATCGACGGTTTCTCTCTTGGAACGTGTTGTGTCCGTTCATTTACTCGCCTCACGCGAGTGAATTAGTTAAGGGAGTTTTACATGGCTGAGATCACAATCAATGGCGCAAAGCGCACATCATTCGGTAAGGGTGCTTCACGTCGCGATCGTCGCGCTGGCCTAGTCCCAGGTGTTATCTATGGACACGGTGCAGAACCACAGCACATCGCTCTTCCAGCTCGCGAACTCGGATTGGCTCTTAAGCAGTCAAACGTTCTTCTCGATGTCGTCATCGATGGCAAGACCGAACTCACACTTCCAAAGTCTGTTGTTCGTAACCCATTGACTCAAATTCTTGAGCACATCGACTTGGTACTCGTTCGCCGTGGTGAGCGCGTTACTGTCGAAATTCCAGTTCACACAACTGGTGAACACGATCGCGATGGAATTCTTGAGCACAACAACAACCAGATCGAAGTTGAAGTTGAAGCAACCTCGATTCCATCATTCCTCACTCTTGATCTCACAGGTCTTGCAGCAGGTCACAGCAAGTACGCCAAGGATGTTCAACTTCCAGCTGGCGTGAAGCTGATCTCTGATCCAGATCTCATTGTTGTTCACCTCTCTGAAAAGGGTGGACCTTCCGCTGATGAGACCGCTGCAGCAGCAGCTGCTCCAGCAGAACCAGCAAACTAGTACTCACACTTTCATGGCTGATCGCTGGGTAGTTTTCGGACTAGGAAACCCCGGCGATCAATACGCCAAAACTCGTCACAACATTGGCCACATGGTCATCGATTATCTGGCGAGCGGCAGTAAATTCTCTACACATAAATCGCGAACTCAGATCGCCGATATTCGAGTCGCCGGTCAAGGCGTAACAGTCGCCAAATCGCAGCTCTACATGAATGAATCTGGCGGCCCAGCAAAAGCGATAGCGGATTTTTATAAAGTAACCTCCGAAAATCTCATCGTCATTCATGATGAACTTGATATTCCATTTAACACGATTCGCATAAAGCGAGGCGGTGGCGATAATGGCCACAACGGTCTCAAAGATTTAACAAAACATTTTTCTGGCCCAGACTATTTACGCGTGCGCATGGGTATTGGTCGCCCAGCAGGCCCACAAGATCCAGCCGATTTTGTCTTAAAGCCGTTCTCCAGCGCAGAGAAGAAAGAGCTCGATGATTTCATTGCGCGTGGCGCCGCAGCGGTCGAACGCTTAATCGAAAAAGGGTTGGAACAAACCCAACAAGAATTTAATCAGTAGCCCACGCTTTATCTCTGGGTTAAGCCCAATCAAGAGTGCGTGCTACTGCCTTCTTCCATTGCATTAATCCAGATGTTGCCAACTCTGAACCAACTCGAGGCTGCCATCGTTCTGCGATCTGCTGCTGCGCACGAAGTTCATCGGTGCTCACCCAGAACTTCACAGCAAGCCCGGCAGCATAAGCCGCACCAAGCACTGTTGTTTCGGCGATAGCTGGTTTGACCAACGGAATTCCAAGCACATCGGCTTGAATCTGCATGCAGAGCTGATTCTGAGTGATGCCGCCATCAACACGGAGTTCAGCTAGCGTGGTGCCAACTTCAGCCTCCATCGCCTTAATGACGTCATAGGTTTGATACGCAATTGCTTCTAAGGTGGCACGCGCAATGTGTGCTTTGGTGGCAGCGCGCGTTAAGCCGACCAAAACGCCACGTGCATCGCTACGCCAATACGGCGCGAATAGTCCAGAGAATGCCGGGACGAAGTAGACGCCTCCGTTATCCGGAACGCTTTGTGCCAGCGCTTCAACCTCACTGGATGTGGAAATGATTCCGAGTTGATCACGAAGCCATTGCACGGCCGAACCAGTGACAGCAACCGATCCTTCTAGTGCGTAACGAACTGGTTCATCACCAAACTTGAAGCACACGGTGGTAAGCAAACCTTGCGTGCTTCGGACTAGTTGGGTCCCCGTATTAACAAGCGCAAAGTTGCCGGTGCCATAGGTGGTCTTTGATTGACCTTTATCAAAGCAGAGTTGACCAACCATGGCTGCTTGCTGATCTCCAAGAATTCCAGCGATCGGAACACTCGCCTTGAGAAAACCAGAGTTATCGGTGTGCGCATAAATTTCGGAAGAGCTAGCGATCGCACCTAGGCAGTCGCGCGGAACTCCAAAGAGGCCAAGCAACTCTTCGTCCCAATCAAGAGTCTCGAGGTTCATCAAGAGCGTGCGGCTGGCATTGGTGACATCGGTGAGATGGGTAGCGCCACCAGTGAGTTTCCAGAGCAACCACGAATCGATCGTGCCAAAGCGTGCTCGGCCTTCTCGGACTGCGGCTGCGACAGCCGGCACGTTTTCCATCATCCAGGTGATCTTGCTGCCCGAAAAATATGGCGCTAACGGCAGGCCGGCCTTGTGAATAATCGTTGTTGATTCAACAGGGCTAAAGCGAGAGAAGATCTCTTGCGATCTGGTGTCTTGCCAGACAATGGCATTGGTCAGAGGTTCACTGGTTGTTGCATCCCATGCCACAGTGGTCTCGCGTTGATTAGTAATACCGATCGCAACGAGGTCGGTTGCTGATATGCCCGCGTTTTCAAGAGCGCGCTGCATCACTTCCTGCACATTCGCCCAAATCTCGGCCGCGTTATGTTCAACCCAACCGGGCTGCGGCAGGATCTGTTCGTGCTCTTTTTGCGCTAAACCAACAATCGCTCCCTCATGATTAAAGATCATGAAACGAGAACTCGTTGTGCCTTGATCGATAGCACCTACATAAGCCATACCTCTATTCTAGGACTGTGAGCTCCTCGAAGTCAGTACTCAATCCCGCGCAACGCCAGAGCGATATTGCCAGGTTGCGTGAAGAAGAATTCGACATTCTCGTCATCGGTGGGGGAGTTGTAGGTACTGGAATCGCATTAGATGCAGCGGCTCGAGGGCTGCGAACAGCGCTCATTGAAGGTAGAGATTTCGCAGCGGGAACATCATCACGTTCGAGCAAACTTATTCATGGCGGCCTGCGCTACCTTGAACAATTCGACTTTAAATTAGTGCGCGAAGCGTTGCATGAACGTGAACTCATGATTACGACACAAGCACCGCACCTGGTTAAGCCACTCTCATTTCTCTATCCGCTCCACAAGCGCTACATCGACCGAATTTATGTAGGCGCGGGCTTGATGCTCTATGACTTACTTCGCGGAACTATGCGTGCGGTCCCATGGCATTCACATATTTCTGCTGCTGACACCGAAAAAATCGCACGCAGCCTTGATCCTAAACAGGTTATCGGTGGCCTTCTGTATTACGACGCCCAAGTTGATGACGCTAGACACACAATGATGATTGCTCGAACTGCACGTGAGCATGGCGCAGCCCTCGTTACTGGCGCACACTGCATCGCGCCGATGTACCGCAACGGGGTTAAGGGCGAGATCGCTGGTGCGCGTGTTCGCATTGAGGATGGAGCAGAGTCGCAAGAGATCGATGTTCGCGCCAAAGTAGTCATCAGCGCTGCTGGAATTTGGAACGAAGATATTTATCGTCAGTTTGGCCTTACCCCTGGCTACAAAATCAAAATGTCTAAAGGCGCGCACATCATGCTCCCTAAAGATGCAATCGATGCAAAGACCGGAATCATTCTCAAGACTGCGCTCTCAGTACTCTTCATCATTCCATGGGGCGAACAATGGCTCGTCGGAACAACCGATACTCCATATACAGAAGACCCTAATAATCCGATAGCGGATTCCGCGGACGTTGATTACATTATTGAACAAGCAAATAAAGTACTGGTTCCGCAGATTCGCAAAGAGCAAGTGCTTGCGGTGTATGCAGGGCTTCGACCATTGGTTTCGCCAGCGAAAGATTCCAGCACTACCAAGATTTCGCGCGAGCACACCGTTGACCATCCCACAAAAGGTTTTGTCAGCATTGCTGGTGGCAAATACACGACCTATCGCGTCATGGCCAAGGATGCAGTGGATGCCGCCGTGAAAGATCTAGCTAACAAGAATCTGAAAATTGGCGCATCGACCACTCGCACGATTCCACTCTTTGGCGCTGAGGGCTACAAAGAGATATTGAAAAATATCACCCATGTTGCACAGGAAAATCAATTGACGACCGCTTCGGTCAATCATTTGTTGGGCCGCTATGGAGCAGCAGCAACCGATATCTTTGAGTTGATTGCAGCCGATGCAACCTTGGGCGAGGAGTTAGTAGTCGGACTCGATTACCTCAAAGCCGAAGCGCTCTACGCAGTCACCGCCGAGGGTGCCCGCAGCCTCGAAGACATTTTGGAACGTCGCTTGCGCATCAGTATTGAAAGCGCTGCGCATGGCACAGATATCGCTACCGCGGTAGCGCACCTAGTTGCCAAACCACTTGGGTGGAGCGCTGCCGATATTGCTGCACAGATTGCTACCTATTCCGCGAAAATTGCCAGCGAGATGGTGGCCCTCTAAGTGGCTGCGCTCCCGCCGAGAAATTTGCTCGGACTTCATTCATCCGACGATGAGATTCGTGATCTCCTCACTCGCAGCAAGAACATTGCAATAGTTGGAGCCAGTGATGACCCGCACAGGCCTGTCTATGGCGTATCCGAGTGGCTCTTAGATAAGACCGATTACAACCTATTTTTTGTTAATCCCCGACTTGATTCACTCTTTGGTTTTCCGGTGTATCCAACTCTTATGGATGTGCCAGAGTGGATCGATATCGTGGATGTCTTTCGTAAATCCGCCGATGTTCCATCTGTCCTGGACGAATCAATCACAGCTAAAGCGAAATCTATGTGGATGCAGCTAGGGATTAGCGATGACTCGGTAATGGTGCGTGGAAATAAAGCGGGGCTTGATATGGTGCAGAACCGCTGTATAAAAATTGAGTACGAACGCCTACTTGGGCTCTAGTACTAACGCCACCGAATTAATACACCAGCGCTGATCGGTCGGGACTTCATAGCCCTCGCCTTCAAAGACATGTCCTAGGTGCGAGCCACAATTGGCACAGAGAACTTCAGTGCGAATACGAGGCGCAAGCGAGGCATCTTCGCGCAGAATTACTGCATCATCTGATCTCGGTGCATAAAATGAAGGCCAGCCGCAGCCAGAGTGAAACTTAGTCTCGCTCTTAAAGAGTTCGTTGCCGCAAGCCTTGCAGCGATAACTACCGACTACATCGGTGTCGTTGTACTTACCTGTGAATGGACGCTCGGTAGCCGCATGACGCAAGACGTCGTACGACAACGGATCAAGTGTCGCCTTCAGCTCGGCCTCATCGAGTGTGACGGGAAATTCCGGTGTGGAGTCATTACTGCTCATGTGGCAAAGATTACCTATAAGTGAGCGGCAGCGCTTATCGCTTCGGATTGCGCTACCTAGCGGTGACCCTAGACTGGGCGCATGAAGAAAAAAGCGAGTTCATCCGTAGATCTGCACCCAATCATCGCCGAACGTTGGAGCCCGCGCTCCTTTGATGGCACCGCCGAGATGAGCGTTCCTGATCTCACCGCTCTTATCGAAGCGGCTCGTTGGGCACCATCATCAAATAACTCGCAGCCTTGGCGCTTTGTCATTGCTCGTCGAGGTGACCATCACTTTGCTCAGCTAGTAGACACAATGGCCGGCTTTAACAAGATGTGGGCGCCAAAGGCAGCAGCACTCATCTTCGTTTTGGCGAATACCGTCAACGACGATGGATCTGCTCGAATCGCAGCGCTCTATGACGCAGGCTTAGCGGCATCACTTCTCACGGTAGAAGCACACCATCGTGGCTTGGCAGTTCACCAGATCGGTGGCTTCGATCATGAACAAGCAAAGAGTGCATTTAATATTCCGACAAACCTCACTCCGATTGTTATTTTGGCCGTCGGAAAGCAAGCACCAGCGGAAGAGTTGGAAGACAGCACGCTACTTGAACGCGAAATTGCCGATCGCGTGCGCAAGCCGCTCGATGAATTAATCATCGGTGGCTCGCTCTAAGAACCTAGGCCCCAAGGCGTTTCTGGCTTTGGGGCTCTTTTCATTACTTGCCACCACTTCATGCGTTGATGCAGGTGCGATGGGTTCTGGTAATAACTTTGAAGATGCTCAAGTGGGGCTGGATTATGTGGTTTATCAACCGCTGAACCTTGCGGGTCTCACGCTGCTGAGTTTCACACTAGTTCCTTGCAACAATAACCACGACGAAGCTCTACTCGCCAACTACGGGAGCGCCCAATCACATCTCACACTGGTTGAACGTTCTCGCACGTACACCTGCTCCTACACACCTCAAGTAAGCGGACATGACCTCGAAAAAACCATCAGTAAAGCTGGGTCGGGCTACCTCACTGGTTCAAAGCTGACTTTCATCTGGCATGGTTTAACTGCAACACAACTCAACACGATCATAAATTCTCTGTCGACCAAATATTCTCGGCCTAAGCAATAAAAACTTGAGAACGGCGTGCTACTGCAAGATATTTACAGCACGTGCAATAACGAGTCCTACTGTTACTAACGAGGTTGCACTCTGAATCATCATAAGAAACTTGGCCCAACGACTGAGAGGCAAGACATCGGTCGGACTAAATGCGCTGGCGTTTGTGAATGAGGTGTAGAGATAGTCGAAGAAGCCCGGATGCCAATGTTCTGGTGCGTATTCCGGAGAACTCATCTGAGGGAAGAGAAAATCTGGATACGGAATAAGCGCTTCGGCGCGCGCACCTGGGCCACCACGGTCGAACTCCCAGTACCAGAGACTAAAGACCACGATATTAGTAAGCCAGATAGAGCCACCAAAAGCTAGCAAGTTTGTTGGGCTCTTGACTGATGAGTGAATGATTCCGTCAACCAACCGAATTGCTGAGCCAACATTGCTCACGGTCATGACACCAGCCAGAGTTACTCCGAGCCACCAACTAGGTTTATGGTGTTGATTAATTCGCCCAGGGCTAATCGCAAAGAGGGCGAGCATGAGAACAGCTTCAACGCCACAGATATATGGCTGAATTTTCAGTGACATCGATGCTGGCAATAAATATTGCAACACGATGACAA
>Ga0208381_1000651_pt1 | contig 11303 bp, 12 predicted proteins | sample CryBogCBE13Jul09_FD_184572 | JGI IMG/M metagenome (GOLD analysis project Ga0208381, IMG submission 184572) | Freshwater microbial communities from Crystal Bog, Wisconsin, USA - CBE13Jul09 (SPAdes) (version 2) | ecosystem: Environmental > Aquatic > Freshwater > Lake | place: Crystal Bog...
GAAACCGTCCCAGCGGTTGTTCCGGTAACGGCAGTCCCGAACACCAGGTTCGTGTTCTTCGTGATGGTAACAGCCGAGATGACAGTAGAGCCAGCATTCGCTGTGGCGGAGTTGGTTGCCGCCTGTGCGGACGACACACCCATCCCCAGCAAGCCAAGGGCCGCGCTGGTCGCCATAAATTTTACAAAGCCGTACCGCTTCGTTTCAACCTAACTAACAGACATAAAAGGTAAAGTCTGCTTTAACATGTTAAACCCGCCGACGCCGGAGCCCCGGCGGGTTCAGTTATTCCCTGACGGGGGAAAGCTTACTGATACGCAACCGTAACGGTGAACGTGCCGGTGTAAGAACCGGTTGCTTGGTTTGCACCGACGGCGAGCGAACCACCGACATAGAAAGTGTCAGTCGCTGGCGTGCCTGAGAGCACCATCTTGCTCGCGGTCAGCGAGTTGGTGAGCGTTGCGGTCATGCTGTTGCCGCCCGAGGTCAGTGTAGCTGTCGCTGGAATGGTCATCACGGCCGTGTAGGTCGCAGCGCCCGAGAGCGAGAAGTTTGCCGACGTGTTGTTGCCGCCGGTGCAGATCACCGTGGTGCAGGTTTGTGTACCAGCAGCCGTTGGTGCAACAACAACGGTTCCAGCCGATGCACCCGAAACAGCCGTACCAAAGTTGAGGTCGGTGTTCTTGGTGATCGTGACAGCCGAAATGATCGTCGCGTTTGCGTTTGCAGTTGCCGAGTTGGTGGCGGCCTGAGCTGATGTCGCACCGAAGCTGATCGCAACCAGTGCCGAGCCAGCCAGAAGTGACTTGAGCGTAAATTTCATGTGAGAGTTCCCTTAGAATCGTGTTCCCTGGTAGGGCCCGCCCCCACCGTGAGCCGATCTCTACGCTTCGAGTCTTTGAAATTTCGCTGCAAGTTATGGTTAACGCGATGCTAAAGTGTGTAAAGAAACTGCGACCACTCCGGTGGAAAGCTACTGATATTCGACCGTGACCTGGATGCGGCCATGATAGTTTCCGCCGCTCGCATGGCCGATATTGAGCTGGCCACCAAAGTCAAAATTGAGCGTGCCATCACGGGTGAGCGAAGGATTGGGCAGCAAGTTTGTGCGGATGTTGCTCACCTCGACATTGCTGCCATCGGCAGCGCTGAGCGTGATCCGTGCGGGCAAGATCACCCGAACTGGACGCAATGGTTCGCCGGTCACCCGGACTTGCCCCCGCAACACGCCGCCACCAAGGTCTGTCAGGCCGCCATTGACGCTGCGCGCCCCGGTCAGGGGATCGACGATGACGGTGCCACCCTGACTACCGACCTGTGCGACGCGGCTGAAATCGAGCGCCGCCTCCACTTCAACCTCGATCGGTTTCACAGGCGGCGTGGTCGCAGCGGCGGGATGCGGATCACGCGCGCAGAGCTGGCATTGCGCGACCAGCGGCGCTGGAACCAGCGCAAAAAGGAATAACCCGAGGCGGATGCTGGTGGTCATGCGAACTCTATGACACGATTGTGAAAAAAGAAAAATATTCTCCACAGGCTTGTAACGAATCGGCGCGCGCTCCAGTATTGCGGGTATGGAAAAACTGATCTTGACCGATGCCGAATGGCAGGCCCGCCTCTCCCCCGAACGCTATAATGTGCTGCGCCAAGCGGGCACCGAACGCGCGTTCACCGGAAACCTCAATGGCAACAAAGCCGCAGGCACATACAAGTGCGCGGGCTGCGATACCGTGTTGTTTGACAGCGCGACGAAATATGACTCGGGCAGCGGCTGGCCGAGCTTCTTCGCGCCCGTGAGCGCCGATGTGGTGACCGAAGTCGAAGATCGCAGCCATGGCCGCGTCCGCACCGAAGTGTTGTGCGCGGTGTGCGATGGTCATCTCGGGCATGTCTTCCCCGATGGCCCGCCGCCAACCGGCTTGCGCTATTGTATGAACAGCGCCTCGCTCGAATTCGAGCCACGCTGAGCTTGATTAAAGCCCGATCAGGCTGATCTGACGGCCATAATCGGGCTCGCCCGCGAGCGTCGTCCGGCGATAAGAGAAGAAGCGTTGCGGGTCGGACAAGGTATCCAAGCCGAGCGCGTCGACCCGCCCAATCCCCGCCGCCTGCAGCCGGTGCGCGACATAGCCTTCAAGGTCGAAATAGGCATGCCCCACGCGGCCACCCGAAAAGAAGCGCTCATTGGCGGGATCCGCTTGGGCGAACGTCTCCACAAACACGTCGCTCACCTCGTACGATTTGCGCGCAATGCACGGGCCGATGGCCGCAACAATGTGTGAGCGGTGCGCGCCAAGTTTCTCCATTGCGCCTATCGTCGCGTCGGTGACGCCGCCGAGCGCGCCCTTCCAGCCCGCATGCGCCGCGCCGACCACGCCCGCTTGCACATCCGCGAAGAGCACTGGCGCGCAATCGGCGGTGAGAATGCCGAGCAACAGCCCCGGCGCGCGCGTCACCAGCGCATCGGCCTGCGGGCGCTCGGTGAGCGGCGCGTTGACGGTGACGACCTGCGCCGAGTGGATCTGGTAAAGCGTGGTGAGCTCAGCCCCCGGCGCAACCGCAGCCACGGCGCGCGTGCGGTTCGCAGCGACCGCCGCTGGATCATCCGAGGAGCCCAGCCCGACATTGAGGCTGGCGAATATCCCTTCAGACACACCCCCGCGCCGCCCGAGAAAACCATGGGCAACCGCAGAAAGCGCCGCCGAACGGATCACGTCCGCGCTCATGCCAGCCGCTCTAATACAACCGCGCACTTGAGCTCGGGATACCATGCGCGCGCGCCCTCGGGCTCGGCCTCCGCCGCAATCACCGCGAGCCGCTTGCGCACCTTGTCCCGATGGAACATCCGCGCGGTATTCTCCTGCCCGATATAACAGCCTTTGGTGAAGCTCACGCCGTTCTGCGCGATGGCATTGCACTCCAGCCAGAGCGTCTGATCGCTCCCCAACTCCGCAACCCCCTCGACAACACCAACGCTGAGACGGTGCGCGTGATAGCCTTCCGCTGGCGCTGAAGGTGGTGCAATCCAGCGCTGGCCCAAAGCCGCATTGCGCGGATCGGGGACGCCTACGCCGCCCTCAACAGCCCAATGCACCGCGAGCGCCTCGTCACGCGCAAGCACAATGGGCCGCCGCAACCGATACAGCGTCAGTCGTCGCGCCAGCGCGTCCGCTTGCGCCACCTCACAATCGATCAGCAGATCGTCGCCTTCGCCCCAGACAATAAAATCGAACAGCGCTTTGCCTTGCGGGGTCAGCAGCCCCGCCCAGACGGGCAGCGCACCCGAAACATCATTCGTGATCAGGCCCTGCAAAAAGGCGCGCACCTCTTCTCCGGAGAGCCGGATCAGCGCGCGATCAATAAGCATTGTTTGGGTCATGCCCCCATGTAGTGCCACCGCCCCGCAATGGGAAGGCGCGCCGCCACGCGATCAGCCTTGTCTCAGTGTTGCTCGCGCGCGACCCGCGCCATCCGCAGTTCGCCCTCATCGAGAAAGCCATCATGATTGGCGTCGGCTCTGGCGAATATCGCATCCTGATAAGCCAGATCCTCGGCGAGCGAGAGCGCCCCGTCATGATTGCTATCGGCATCGACGACCAAATTCGCGGTGATGGGCGCAATCAAAAAGCCAAGCGCGCCCGCACCGCGCACCCCATGTCCGCGCCGATCAACAATGCCGCGCGGGCCCGCATCACCCAATTCGGGCGGCGGGCCTTCGGGGCGCTCGCCATGCGCCATTTCAGGGTCACCCATATGTTTTTGCCACGCCATGAATTCATCATGGCTGATGCTGCCGTCATGGTTGGTATCGACCTCGGCAAAGCGCGCATTGATCATCGCCTCGCGCTTTGCTTCACGCGCCGCGCGAATTTCGTCGAGCGTGACGACGCCGTCATGGTTCAAATCCGCTTCTTCAAAAGCGGCACGCACTTGGGCATCGAACACATCTCGTGGAATCGGCCGCATCGCCCTCTCGGGATCGCGGCGGGTCAAGGCACTGCCGCCTTCACTCGGATCACCGCCCTCGCCGCCATGACGACCGCCGCCGCCACTGCCCGGATAACCGCCGCCACCACCGCCCGGATATTGCGCGATTGCTGGCGGTGTGAGCAAAGCTGCGCTCAGCGCGGCAAGTATGATCGATGACGTCTTCATGGCAGCCCTCCAGAACAGAATATTGCGCTTATCGCGGGGCAAACCTGTCGCGCCGATGAACGGCTATCAGTTCGATGCATCCCGCCACATCGGCCAAACCAGCGGCCCTTGCGCACTGGGGCGCACCTCGTTTTGCACCGCAAAGCCGTAGCGCAAATAGAGCGGCAGATTTTGTGGCCCCGCTGTTTCGAGAAAGGCGGGAACACAAGCCGCGTCGATCAGCGCCAGCCGATGCCGCAACAAGGCACTGCCCAATCCCTTCCCCTGCGCCGACGGATGACAGGCGAGGAACTGGAGATAGGCGTGCGGCGCGTGTGGGTGGATTTTATCGAGCATTTGCCCCACGAGCAGCGCACGGATAATGCGGCTGAAGCCGCTGATCTTCAGAAAACGCGGCAGAAGCGCGAGTTGGTTCAGCAGGCCATCCGCACTGCGCGCCCGTCCCGGTGCCATCCACATAGCGACCGCCGCCCCGTCATTCGCAATATCGAGCCAGATGCCCTCGGGCGACTCTTCGACCACCATGAACGTGAAGAGCGCGCGCAAAGCCTCCGCCCGCGCCGCACCATCGCGCACGAACCAGGTCACAAGCGGGTCGTGATAAAAGGCGGCGGCGAGCGTATCGGCAACCTTCGGCAAGTCCGCCGTCGTCGCCTGGCGTATCATGGCGTCCATCGTTTCCGACTCCAGCTGATCACATCTGCGCCAGGTTAAGCCTACTTTCACGCGTGTCAATTAGCACATCATCATCGCGGTCAATCGACAAGACGAGATTACGCCCCGCGACCTTCGCTTGATACATGGCCTTGTCGGCACGCCCGATGGCTTCGTGGAGCAGCTCTCCGCTGCGCCATTGCGTAACGCCGAACGAGCCGGTGACGCGGAGTTGCTCAGGCCAATGCGCCTCGCGATACTCCGCAAGCCGCGCCCGCAATTGCTCGGCGGCCAGCACCGCACTTTCGAGCGAGCAATCACCCAGCGCGACAATGAATTCTTCGCCGCCCCAACGTGCGGTCGCTTCAGTCGGTGTCGTACCGAGCAGCTCGGGGCGCGCAAAATTGGTAATCAGTCGCGCGGTGGAACGCAGAACATCGTCACCGACCGCGTGCCCATAGCCGTCATTGATCTTTTTGAAATGGTCGAGATCGAGCAGAATAAGCGTTGTGGGAACCGAATCCGAATTGCCAAGGGCGTCCGCGGCCTCTTCAAACGCGCGTCGGTTGAGCAAGCCGGTGAGGCTGTCGCGCTGCGACAAAAACTCGGCCGCGCTGAGCGCCTGCTTGAGATGCGACGCCATCTGCGCATTTTCCAGTTCGGCGATCAACGCTTCGCGCGATTGCCGCGTCAACATCGACGAGACCAGAACGAGCGACGACATCAACAGGCACAAGGCTATCATCGGGATCACGCCGAGCGTCGGGATCAGGCGAATGGCCTCTGGCACCAGCGCCAAATTGACCCCCACAAGATAGCCGTAAAGCGCGCGCTTGAGGTGCGCCATCATCACCGCGCCGATCGAGATGGTGACGACGAGGGTGATGCAATTGAAGATCCCCTCAATGCCCTCGTTGAGGTTCGCTATCGCGGGCCACATCAACGCACCCCAGGCGGCACCCGTCAGCACGATGCTCAAAAGCCAAAGGGTCGACACAGGCTGTGATGGGCGGCGGCGGCCAATCAGACTGCCGATCCACGCCGCCATAAAGAGTTCAAGAGACTGGGCCACGCACAGCGCGCCCATCAGCACCCAATACACCTGATGACCAGGAATATTGAGCGACAAATAGGCGATCATACCGAGCGGCATCGGCAGCATCCATGAACGCAGCTTTTGGATCGCGACCAGTCGCTTCAGCAGGCCGTCCGTCACCGCCTCATCGCTGACCCGACATCCGTCAAGAGCATCAGCCTTTGCGAAGGCAAGGGTGTGTTGCGCGAGATACATCGTCTGATCAAATGGTCCTGATAGGTCGTCTCTTTGAGCTTCGTAACCGCGCGGCGTTAATTTCATCCTAATAGTTTGGGCGCGGTGTGTGTGCTTCGGGGTGAGTCGATGGCGCGCGACAGCCTTAACGCAGACACTATAAGCTCTTTTCAGGCCAAGAAATAAAGCGTAAGCAAAAGCCTTCCCCGGGGCGTCGCGCGTGAGCGACTGAGATTTGGCTGAGGCTAAAGACCCGTTGAACCTGAACCGATTAGTATCGGCGGAGGGAGTGGCGCGCACAGGGCATCCGGGGGATGCCCGCGCACGGCACTCATATCCCGCCCATGCTCATCGGCACACTTAAGGATATGAGACGATGGCCGATCTGCACGCACCCACTGAACTCAAAGTCACCACGGGCCCCATTCGTGGCTCGAAGAAGATCCATGTGCCCGCGCAGGGCAACCCGGACGTGAAGGTGGCGATGCGCGAGATCCATCTGGAGCCTTCGTCCGGCGAGCCGCCAGTCCGCGTCTATGACACCTCAGGCCCCTACACCGACCCCAATGCCCGCATCGACATTATGGCGGGGCTCCCGCAGCTGCGCCGCGACTGGATTATGGCGCGCGGCGATGTCGAGGAATATCAGGGCCGCAACGTGAAGCCTGAGGACAATGGCCAGTTGGGGCCCGACCGCTCGGGTGGCGTTGATCCCTTTCCGCACCCCGTCTCGCGCCCCTTGCGCGCCAAAGCGGGCGGCAACGTCTCCCAGATGCACTATGCGCGGCAGGGCATCATCACGCCCGAGATGATCTATGTCGCAGAGCGCGAGAATCTCGGCCGCGCCCGCCTCGCCGAATACATCCGCGACGGGCAGGACTTTGGCGCATCGATCCCCGATTACGTCACGCCAGAGTTTGTGCGCGATGAAGTGGCCCGTGGCCGCGCGATCATCCCGAGCAACGTCAACCACCCCGAATCGGAACCCATGGCGATTGGCCGCAACTTCCTCGTCAAGATCAACGCCAATATCGGCAACTCTGCCGTCGCGTCAGACGTCGCCAACGAAGTCGACAAGATGGTCTGGTCGATCCGCTGGGGCGCTGACACCGTCATGGACCTCTCCACCGGCCGCAACATCCATGACACGCGCGAGTGGATCATCCGCAATTCGCCCGTCCCCATCGGCACCGTGCCGCTTTATCAGGCGCTCGAGAAGGTCGGCGGCGTCGCCGAGGAACTCACCTATGAGATCTTCCGCGACACGCTGATTGAGCAGGCGGAGCAGGGCGTTGATTACTTCACCATCCACGCCGGCGTGCGCCTGCCCTATGTGCCGCTCGCTGCCAAGCGCGTCACCGGCATCGTCTCGCGCGGTGGCAGCATCATGGCGAAATGGTGCCTCAGCCACCACAAAGAGAGCTTCCTCTACGAGAATTTTGAGGACATCTGCGCCATCATGAAGGCGTATGACATCGCCTTCAGCCTCGGCGACGGCCTGCGTCCCGGCTCGATTGCCGACGCGAACGACGAAGCGCAATTCGCCGAACTCCACACCTTGGGAGAGCTCACCAAGATCGCTTGGCAGCACGATATTCAGACGATGATTGAAGGCCCCGGCCATGTGCCGATGCACAAGATCAAGGTGAATATGGAAAAGCAGCTTGAAGCGTGCGGCGAAGCGCCGTTCTACACGCTTGGGCCGCTCACCACCGACATCGCGCCGGGCTATGACCATATCACCAGCGGCATCGGGGCGGCGATGATCGGCTGGTTCGGCTGCGCGATGCTCTGCTATGTCACGCCCAAGGAGCATCTGGGCCTGCCCGACCGCGATGATGTCAAGGTCGGCGTCATCACCTATAAGCTCGCCGCGCACGCAGCGGACCTGGCGAAGGGGCATCCCGCGGCACAGGTGCGCGACAATGCGCTGAGCAAGGCGCGCTTCGAGTTCCGCTGGCGCGACCAGTTCAATTTGAGCCTCGATCCCGACACCGCCGAGCAATATCATGACCAAACGCTTCCCGCCGAGGGCGCCAAGACCGCGCATTTCTGCTCCATGTGCGGCCCGAAATTCTGCAGCATGAAGATCAGCCAAGAGGTGCGCGAATTTGCCGCGAACAACCCGAATGGCGTGCTGGGCGATTTAGCCCTTTCCCCTGAGGGGAGAGGGTTGGGTGAGGGGGTGATCACACCCGAAGACGCCGAAGCCGGCATGGCGCAAATGGCCGAGACGTTTAAGGATAAGGGCGGGGAGTTGTATGTGGAGGTGGAGAAGGGGTAGCCGACTTCATGGTTCTAGCCGCAACGCTTCCAATATTTCGTCGAAAACTATCACCTTGGGGTAGCTTCCAAATTCTTTAGCTACCCCTGCTTGCACCAAAATAGCGACGTTGTTCGCCGCTGCTTGGTACGTGACGCCCACTAATTCAGCGATGTGCGTAACTGTCATTAACGGGCGTTCGAAAGCCAAATCGATAATTCGAGGAATGAGCGCAGACCGCCGAGGGATTTGAAGCTCGTCGCGATATTTACGTTGCAAATCCTGCAACCTCTCGACAACTGTGATCGTACCTTTTGCTGACTCAGTTACGGCCTCCAGAAAAAAAGAAATCCATGCCAACCATTCGCCTTTTTGCGACACTTCAAACATCAGGTCGATATATCGATCTTTGTTTCGTTCAAGCCACGGGCTCATATAAAGTAAGGGCTGTGGTAAAACGCCGGTACTGATGAGTATCAAAGTTATTAGCATTCTCCCGACACGTCCATTTCCATCGCCAAACAGGTGAATGGTTTCAAACTGATAATGTGCAAGAGCTGCATCAACGAGTGGCGGTAATCCGCTCCTATCTTCCCTATTGATAAACCTACTGAGATCGTCCAACGCGTCCGCTGCTTCATTCGGTGGTGGCGGGATAAATCTGGCCGTTTCAATCCTACCAGATCCACCAATCCAATTTTGATCATGTTTCAATTCGCCGGCAATTACTGTGGCACCGCGATGTCTCGCGACACCAGCCAGCAATTTGCGATGTGCGTTGCATAATAGTCGCCTTGAAATAGGCAACGATGCCAATTCTTCGATAGCCGAGTCCAAGGCTTCCACATAGTTATATACCTCTTTACTATCTTCTCTTTTTCCGGCTTCGCCAGCCCCAGCTTCGAACAGGAACAAGTCTGACAGCGTAGTATATGTACCCTCCATCCCCGAGGATGATACCGCCTCGCGCCGCTGTAGGGGGCGGATTAATAACATCGGATTTGCCACACTCCGCCCGATGCCTTTCAATTCACTAATCGCTTGAAATGCTGCCGCCAATTGTTCCGCGACTGGATTAAGATCCAGATTTTGCGGAGGGAGGGCAGCGGGCACGAACGCTTTTCTGCCGCCTATGGTTGGCACTAAATGACCGCTTGATGACAGCCCGAAACCACGTTGCTCCATTCTCGTTTCCTTGAAGTTGTAGGCTCTATTTTCAAAAAAAAGTTGATTTCGTTGAAAATGTCTCTCCCCCGTCTGGCGTCTGCGAGCGACGCAGCAATCTTGACAATTTACCCATTTGGTGATATTGAAGCGTCAGCTTGAGGGTTTGACTGTGAGGTATGCGGGACGTTCATTATTGCTGATGCAGCGCACGCCCCCACCACAAGATATAGACTCGCTCCCCCTGTTTGGGTGTCAACTTTGTCAACTTAGAACTGAGTCTTGTGGGTATCGGCTGCGCGCGGGCGACGTGCTCGATGATGTCCCACATCATCTGCGCGCGTCACCCCCAGATGATCTCGGGCTCGCCGCGCGCGCGCAGCCAGGCGTTGACCTGGCTAAAGGGCTTGCTGCCGAAAAAGCCATTATGCGCCGAGAGCGGGCTCGGGTGCGCGGATTTGACCACAAGGTGCTTCGCCGGATCGACGAACGCCGCCTTTTTCTGGGCATAGGCCCCCCAGAGGATGAAGGCGATGGGGCGCTCGCCTTCGGCTAACGTGCGGATGATGGCATCGGTGAAGCGCTCCCAGCCCTTGCCCTGATGCGCGGCGGCGCGGCCCTCCTCAACGGTCAGCACGCTGTTGAGCAGCAGCACGCCTTGGCTGGCCCAGGGGGTGAGATCGCCGAGCGGGGGGATGGTGCGGCCGAGATCGCTGCTGAGTTCCTTGGTGATGTTCGCAAGGCTCGGCGGCGGGCGCGTGCCGGGCAGCACGCTGAAGCACAGGCCATGCGCCTGGCCCGCGCCGTGATACGGGTCTTGGCCCAGAATGACGACGCGGGTGCGATCAAGCGGGGTGAGATCGAGCGCATTGAACCAGAGCGCTGCGGGCGGGAAGATGCGTTTGCCCGCTTGGCGCTCGGCGAGGAGGAAGGCGCGCAAATCGGCCATATAGGGGGCGGCGAACTCGGCGGCGAGTGCGGCTTTCCAGCCGGGCTCAAGCTTGATGCGGTCGGGTGCGTTTGGCGTGTCGGGCATGGCGCGGACTAAAGGTGGCGGTGGCGCAGGAGTCAAGGCGGAGGTAGGGTGGTGCTGTGTTAGACCTCTTCACCCCCGCTGGCCAATGGGAGCGCCTCGCGCTGCCCGATGGCGATGTGGCGCTGCTGCGCGGGCTGGCCTTGCCGGCGGACTGCATGGCGCGCCTCGTGGCGGAGGCGGACTGGCGGCAGGATGCCATCCGGCTTTATGGCCGCGAGCTGCTCCAGCCGCGACTCCATGCGTGGTATGGCGAGCCCGAGGCGGTCTATACCTATTCGGGCCTGCGCAATGTGCCCTTGCCATGGACGCCCTTGCTCGCGGAGCTGCGGGACATTGTGGAGGGCGCGGCGGCCGCGCGGTTCAACTCGGTGCTGCTCAACCTCTATCGCGATGGCCGCGACTCGATGGGGATGCACAGCGATAATGAGCCGGAGCTCGGGCCGCAGCCGGTGATCGCGTCGCTTTCGTTGGGTGCGACGCGGACGTTTATCTTGCGGCATCGGCGGGAGAAGGGGCTTAAGCCAGTGCGCGTGCCACTGGGTGATGGCGATTTGCTCATCATGCGCGGCGACACGCAGGCGAACTGGGCGCATGGCATCAACAAACAAGCGCAGGCGGGCGCACGGCTCAATCTGACGTTCCGCCAGGTGGGGCGATAAAGCTAAAGTATCAGGCGTTAATGCATTATCGACTCCCCTTGGTAGTTAATTGGGACTATATCGCGCAGATAGGGCGGCACTGGGCGGCATTTCACGACAGTC
>Ga0208381_1000655_pt1 | contig 11277 bp, 13 predicted proteins | sample CryBogCBE13Jul09_FD_184572 | JGI IMG/M metagenome (GOLD analysis project Ga0208381, IMG submission 184572) | Freshwater microbial communities from Crystal Bog, Wisconsin, USA - CBE13Jul09 (SPAdes) (version 2) | ecosystem: Environmental > Aquatic > Freshwater > Lake | place: Crystal Bog...
GAGCCGGTCACGTCGCTTCAGCCGCTGATCGAGAGTATCGACTTCCGCCATTTTGGGCGTGCGCCCGCGCGCTTTGATGATACCGAGCTGGCTGCGATCAACGCGCGCATCCTGCACATGACCACCTATGACGCGGTCGCGGCGCGGCTGCCCGCGGGTATGGGCGAGGCGGCGTGGCATGCCGTGCGCGGCAACATCACGACGCTCGCCGATGTGGCGGACTGGTGGACGGTCATCAATGGCGACATCACGCCCGTGGTGGCCGATGACGACCGCGCGTTCATGGCTCAAGCCGCGATCGTCGCTGCGACGCTCGATTGGGCGGGCGATCCGTGGCACGCGCTCACCGCCGCGCTCAAGGCCGCCACCGACCGCAAGGGCAAGGCGCTGTTCCTGCCCTTGCGCCGCGCGCTCACCGGGCATGACCATGGACCCGAGATGGCGGCCCTGCTCCCGCTGATGGGCAAGGCGCGGGCCTTGGCACGATTGGGGTCCGCAGCCCGCTAAGGGATGGCTGAAATCCGCCTAAAGTGACATAAGTGACACGACGACACTAAAAAATAGTGCCCCTACCGCCTGATGCGACAAAATTGGGACGTGCGCGAAAAGCTGTGGCACCTAAGCATCGGCCGACATTAGCTGATACATCCGCGTGTAGGATAGCGGAAATTAGGCCGGTGGGGCGCGCGTTGCGCTTGTCAATTATGCGGATCGTAGTCTGCTGTCGCCTTAATGACCTTTTGAGTCGTCGGTGGCGGGTGGCGGTGTGGGGTCGCTCGCTTTGGGTCCGTCAGACACCGGCCCAGCCGAGATCGGCGTCAACGTCACATCGACAGGATTCGGCCGTAGATTATTCATCGCCCCGCTTCCCGAATCGATCGCAGCACCCGCAATGCCACCCAGTATGGCATTGCCGAGCAACATCGCACCGCCACCGCCGACTTTCGAAGTGACCGATACGGTCTGCGGCACATAGCCCGATTTGGACACCCGCACCTGAAACGGATCGCTCCGTCGCAACCGGATGCTACACGGGGTGACGCAGCTTTCCCCGCTTGAGAAGAACGCCTCGGCACCGGGCGGCGTCGAGACCACACCGAAGTCCTGATGTGTGCCACGAACCGCAGTGGCACAACCCGTCAACACAAAGGCGGAGCCCATGAGGGTGGCGCGGCCCAGCCGGCCATAAAGCGTCCTGAGCACGCGCCGACTCTGGATCATTTGTTCTTCGATGTTTTGCGCACAAACTTCTCAGAATATTCGGTCACATCTGCCTTGAACGCCGAAATCAGCGCGTCCGTGGCTGGGCCGGTATCTTCGCCCTCCTTCGGCAGTGTCACCTCGAGCGCATGATTGGCCGAGTCTTTGTAATCGAGCGTGTTCTTGTCACCATCATAACGCCGCACGGCCATGAATGTGCGCATTTTTCCGTGGGTCGTTGCCGTTTTCAAGTAAAGAATCGTCTGGACGATAACGTCATAATAGCAGGCCGAACTTGACGCAGCGAGGCGCTTGGGCTCGTCAGATTTCAGATCAAGACCCTGATCGTGCGAAACAACCGTCACGGGCGGCAGGTTGAGCAATGTCGGCAAATTGATCGCCTTCAGCGCCTTTGCCTGTGCAGTGGCGTCGAGTGCGCTGGTAATAAACGCCTTGTCGCGCTTGTTTTGGTCAGCATGGGCTGAGGCGTCGATGAGTCCACCGATCAACCCAAAACTGGCTCCGGCCCCTTGCGTGATCGCGGCGACGCGCGCTGCTGGCCAGATATGGAGTTCGCAGCCCGGCGCCGGTGCAGGTGTGGCCACACTTGATGGCGCTGGTGCTGGTGCGGGAGCCACTGGCACCGTAGGCGTTGGAGCGGAAACCGACTGTGCCATGGCGGGAACCGTCAGCATCGACACAAGCACGAACGGTGCGGCAAACCTTAACTTGACAGACATTGACGTTCCTCTCTTCAGTGAAATGATTGTGCGATCATGAATTTGCGCATGGCGGCCACAAAGGCTCGCTGCACCTCGTCGTACATTTTTTTATCAAAGTCGGGTGCAGATTTCTCTGGCAACACGAGTGGCTCGACGGTCATCGTGCTAAACGTTTTTGGCGTATTGCCGCCTTCAAAATTCTTCGAAATCGCCACGATCCGCAGCGAACGGGATGAGAATGCAGCCGCCTCAATCACCGATGTCTTGACAATAATTTCCCGATAGCAAGGGCTGGCCGACGGGGTCGCTCGTGTTATGCGCGTCCGGTCATCGTCAGAGCCCGTAACCTTGTCGTGAACCGTGAATTGCAGTGTTGATGCACCCATCAGCCCGCGCCAATCTATGGTGTTAAGCAATGTGACCTGATGCAGCATATCAATCGCATCGGTGAACATGTCGGGATAGCCTTTGATGCCGCGTTTGTCGCCGTCCACCGCACCTCCATGAAACCAGCCGGTATAAGATGAGTGGGTTTCTGCCGCTGGCCAGACATTGAGCTCGCACGGCGCAGCGTGTGACGCGGTGTCAGGGATTATAGGTTGCGATTGAACCGGGCTGGAGTTGAGCGCGCACGCCAAACAGGATAAATTCATAAATTAGCGCTTGACCTACCCTTAAGGTTAATGCTGTCATGTGCTTGTCACACATATAGGTATAAGGCTGCGGTATGACACAAAATCTAGGGGACTTATGTACCACCCAGATCTAATCCGGCACCCAGATTCGTGCCCCGCGCTTGTGCTCAACGCTGATTTTACGCCGCTCAGCTATTATCCGCTCTCGCTTTGGCCGTGGCAAACGGCGATCAAGGCAGTGTTTCTGGACCGTGTGACAATCGTGGAACATTATGAGCGCGAAGTGCGCAGTTCGTCGATGGCGCTCAAGCTGCCATCGGTGATCGCGCTCAAGCAATATATCAAGCCCTCGGCACACCCCGCATTTACGCGGTTTAACCTGTTTCTGCGCGATAAATTCCAGTGCCAATATTGTGGAGTCAGCAACGACCTAACCTTCGATCACGTTGTCCCGCGCGCGCAAGGTGGCCGGACGACATGGGAAAATGTCGCGACCGCGTGTTCGCCGTGCAACCTCAAAAAGGGTGGCCGCACGCCCAAGCAAGCGGGGATGGCACTCCACCTCGAGCCGATCCGGCCAACGACATGGCAATTGCAGGATCATGGCAAATGCTTCCCGCCAAACTATCTGCACGACACGTGGCGCGATTGGCTATATTGGGATATTGAACTGCTGGCCTAGGGGCGGCTCAGCAAACTGGGGGGTAGGGCGTGGCGACTTTAGCACATTCGATTGAGGGCGGTGTCCTTCGACCGAAACGTCCTTCGTTTCATCTCATTATGGCATTGATCATGACAGCGGTCATCTTTGCTGGTTTCGGATTTGAGGTGCCTGCCTATGTCATCCATCCAAAGGTGCCACGCCCAGCGATCATGTGGGTGCATGGCATCACAATGTTAGCATGGCTTGCTATCTATGTGACCCAGACCGCTTTGGTCGGCGCTAAGCGAATTGCGACACACCGCAGACTAGGCATGCTTGGCCTCTCTTTGGCAGCGGTGATGGTGCCGTTAATGCTGGTCGCATCTTGGGTCATGGATCGGTTCGATCTCATTTATTACCCCGGGCCAAGCCGTGACGCTGACATCTCCTTTTTGGCGCTCCAGTCATGGGACGCCTTGAGCTTCGGAGCCTTGGTTGCGGTGGCGGCTTCGATGCGCAAACAACCTGAATTTCACCGTCGGCTGATGTTTCTCGCGACGTGCACGCTGACAGATGCCGGATTTGGTCGGTTGCCGATGCCATGGGGGCCCGTGGGCACGCACCTAGATCAGGTCTGGGTTTATGCTCTGGTTGATATATTGATCGCGATCGTAATGCTCCGCGACTGGCGGCTTAGCGGCCGCATTCATCGCGTTATTTGGTGGTCACTGCCTGCAATTCTGGTCGGTCAGGCGAGCGTCACTTATTTGATGGGAGTGCACCCGCGTTGGTGGGTAGCCACCGCGAGTACGTTGCTGGGACTGGCTTAGGGACAACTCGCGCGCGTAACCCGCTTCGTTGAGGCGGGGTGCTTCAGCAGCATATGTGGCGGGCGGATGGGGCGCGGGGCGAAGTTGCCGCCGCAATTGGGGCAGACGCCCTTGAGCGCGGTTTCGACACAGTCCGCGCAAAAGGTGCATTCATAGGTGCAGATGCGTGCGTCTGCCGACTCCGGCGGCAAATCGCGATCGCAACATTCGCAATTTGGCCGGAGGTCGAGCATTTTAACGCACCCGGGGGCCGCCAAACGGCAGCGGTGGCGGTTGGCGACGATCACGCCGTGGCATCTGCGCCTGATAGGCATGGCCGCAATGCGCGACACAATAAGGGAAACCGGGGTTCACCTTATCGCCACAAAAGTGAAAATCAGGCTCGCCGGGATGGCCCAAAGGCCATTTGCAAATGCGCTCGTTCAAGTCGAGCAGGCTCGTTTTGCCGGCGATTTCGGGGCTCGGCTTTGCTGGAACGAGCCGACGCGGAGGCGCTGGCGTCGCGGGCGGCAATTGATCGCCTGGCCCCTGGCGCAAAAAGCCGCCCGGTCCGATGGAGCGGAGTTGCTGCCCCGTCGGCGCGGAAGGTGGCGGCGCATAAGGTGTGTTGAGATGCGTCGCTGGAATGGGGCGCGGGGTGGCTACAACGACCTCTGCTTCGTCGTCGACCACGTCTGCCACAACCTCAGCTGCGAGCGGCTCAGCTTTTGGCACGACAATCGCCTCGGCGACCGGTTCAGCGGCGGGCGGAGGAGCAGCGGCAGCGGTCTTGCGCGGCGCTGCTGGCTCGGCATCATTGGGCTTCACGGGAGACGGGCGCGATTGCAGCCCAAGCCGATGCGCCTTGCCAATAACCGCGTTGCGGCTCACGCCACCAAGATCATCGGCAATTTGGCTCGCCGTCAGGCCTTTTTCCCACAGCGATTTAAGCAACTCAATCCGTTCGTCAGTCCAACTCATTCAAAATCCCTTAGTTTATCATTCAGCGGCCTTGCAGCCGCAGATAACAGTCGATAGGCGATAGCATCATGAGCATTGAGTCACAAATCAGCTTCGCTTCCCCCGGCGTCCCCAGCATCACAAGTGTCAACTGGGTGGGGCTTCGTACCCTCTATGTAAAGGAGGTGCGGCGTTTTCTCAAGGTGCACACGCAAACGATCTGGGCACCGGCCCTCACGACGCTGCTTTATCTGGTTATTTTCACTGTCGCACTCGGGCGCTCGGGCCGCATTGTGATGGGTGTGCCGTTCGCAGATTTTCTGGCGCCGGGCCTCATTATCATGGGCATGATGCAAAACAGCTTCGCAAATTCCAGCTTCTCGCTGCTGGTGGGCAAGATTCAGGGGACGATTGTTGATTATCTGATGCCACCGCTCTCAACCAGTGAATTGCTGGTGGGGATGACGATGGGCGCTGTCACGCGGGCGTTTATGGTGGGCGGCGCCATGTGGGGCGCAATGTTGTTTTGGCCGGGCGTTCACATCGTGCCGCATGATCCTCTCATCGTCTTGTTTTTTGGCTTTGCTGGATCGCTTATGTTGGCACTGCTCGGGGTTCTGACGTCGATTTGGGCCGAGAAATTTGATCATGCCGCCGCCATCAGCAATTTTGTTGTCGCGCCCATGTCGCTGCTCTCGGGCACATTTTACTCGATTGATAAATTATCCCCTATTTTTGCCGCGATCAGCAGATTGAACCCGTTCCATTATGCGATTTCGGGTTTTCGTTACGGCTTTACCGGCGTTTATGATTCCTCACCATTTGTCGGCGGCATCACCCTGACCGTCATCAACATCGTCCTTGCGGCGATCTGTTTTGTCGCCCTTCGCAGCGGATGGAAGCTGAAAAGCTAATTCATTCCACGGCTGGAAAAGTGTTTCAGCGGCCAACCCGTTGTCAACGCTGTCAATAAGATGTCGTTTCCATCCTATCCGACTCGAGGTGCGAAGCGCTACGTTTTCTCCGCGACCCGAGGGCTCTCGATAATATTCGAGGATCCTTTTCACTGTGGCTCGGAGCTCCGTTTCCGAGCCACTTTTCTTTCACGCCACTTCGTAGTAATATTAACACGTAAGAGGGCGTATAGGATATGACATCACCATCGTTGACCTATCTGGCTCCGGCGACATCGCTAAAACAATATTTATCATTTTATCATGATTTTTAAATTAACTTGAGTGTTTTTGAGGATGTTGATCGCGCTGACTATGCGCAGCTGCGCTTCAATCTTAAGGGGCGCAACGGACGGCTTACTTTTATCGATGGGCACAGCCAAGCGCTGCCCGACGCGTATGTCGTAGGGCCAACGACCGGCAATATACATGTATACGGCGAGGGCGAGATTCATGTCTTTGGGGTCGGCGTCCTCCCAGCAGGTTGGGGCGCGATAATGCCGATGGACGCATCGAGCGCAGTCAACCGCGTTTTTGATGCCGCCGAGCTCTTCGGCGCGATGATCCCGCAAGCTTTACGTGCGCTGCGCGACGCGGCGAGTGCCGAGGCGCGCGTGTATATCGGCAATCGACTGATTGAGCGATTAGTCGCGTATGAAAACAAGACGGTGCGCGATTTTACAAACATCGTCGACGATTGGTTGGCCGCGTCCTTATGGCCCAATGTGGATGATTTGGTCCGAAAGGCTGGAATCTCGCGACGTCAGGTCGAGCGGAACTGCAACCGCTATTATGGCGCACCGCCCATATTATTGGCACGCAAATATCGTGCAGCCCGCGCTGCCGTGCGCTTGGCAAACGGCCAATCCGATATGAATGACCTCATCGCGATGGGGTTTTATGACCAGTCGCACTTCATTCGTGAACTCAAGCATTTCACCGGCCTGACGCCGACGACCATCCAGGATAATCTGCCGATGCTCACGCGATTGACGATTCGCCGAACCGAGAATGTTGGAATTTCGCCGCTTGCAGCGAGCACCTAACCGTTAGCATAGCCTTGACGCCGCGCCGCCCAGCGCCCATTTGGAAATCAGAACGAATCAATCTGATTTAGGAATTGTAACGTGCGGCTCTCGAGCCTCTCTGATTATGCTGTGGTGATGATGAGCGCTGCCGCGCGCCATTGCGGGCAGGCGCGCGTCAATGCCGCACAACTTTCCGAAGAGACGGGTGTGCCGCTCCCCACAGCCCAAAAGCTCGTCAGCAAGCTCTCAACCGCAGGCCTGCTGCGTTCGGTGCGCGGCTCGGGTGGCGGCTTCAAGCTGGCGCGCCCTGCCGCAGCGATCAGCCTTGCCGACATTATCGAAGCCGTTGAGGGCCCGATAGCGCTCACAGCCTGTGTCGACGAGGCGCGGCATGATTGCGGCCTCGAAGGCGCGTGCAAAGTCCAGCCGCACTGGGGTGCAGTCAACAGCGCGGTGCGCGGCGCGCTCGCCAATGTTTCTCTCACGAGTTTAAGCCAATGAATGATATGACGCCCGTTAAAGACCAGGCCGCGATTGATGTCGCTGCGAAGGTGGCCGATTATGAGCATGGCTGGTCATCGGACATTGAGACCGACTTCGCACCCAAGGGGCTGAACGAGGACACCGTTCGCTTCATTTCCGCCAAAAAGAACGAGCCGCAATGGATGCTCGACTGGCGCCTCAAAGCCTTCGCGGCGTGGAAGACGATGACGCCGCCCGATTGGGCCAAGCTCAATGTGCCGCCTATCGATTATCAAGACGCCTACTATTATGCCGCGCCCAAGGCCAAGCCCAAGCTCGGCAGCCTTGATGAGGTCGATCCCGAAATCCTGCGCGTGTATGAAAAGCTCGGCATTCCGATTGCGGAGCAGAAATTGCTCGCGGGCGTGGAAGCCTCGGCAGATGAAAGCGCCGAAGGCGGCCTGCCGCAGCGCCGTGTCGCGGTTGATGCGGTGTTCGACAGCGTCTCCGTCGCCACCACCTTCCGCGCTGAGCTCGAACGCGCGGGCGTCATCTTCCGCTCCATCTCCGAGGCGATCCGCGAATATCCCGACCTTGTGAAAAAGTGGCTCGGCAAAGTGGTGCCGATGCACGACAATTATTTCGCCACGCTCAACTGCGCGGTCTTCTCCGATGGCACGTTCGTTTATATCCCTGAGGGTGTGCGCTGCCCGATGGAGCTTTCCACCTATTTCCGGATTAATGCAGAGAATACCGGTCAATTTGAGCGCACACTGATCATCGCCGACAAGGGCGCGTATGTCAGCTACCTCGAAGGCTGCACCGCGCCGATGCGCGACGAGAACCAGCTCCACGCGGCGGTGGTGGAGCTCGTCGCGCTCGATGATGCCGAGATCAAATACTCAACGGTACAGAACTGGTATCCCGGCGATGCCGAGGGCAAGGGCGGCATCTACAATTTCGTGACCAAGCGCGCGCTGTGCCAGGGCCGCAACTCGAAAGTGAGCTGGACGCAGGTCGAAACCGGCAGTGCCGTCACATGGAAATACCCAAGCTGCGTGCTCAATGGCGAGAATTCGGTCGGCGAATTTTACTCGGTCGCGGTGACGAACAATTACCAGCAGGCGGACACCGGCACCAAGATGATCCATAACGGTAAGGGCAGCCGCAGCACCATCATCTCCAAGGGCATCAGCGCCGGGCACAGCAACAACACCTATCGCGGCCTCGTGCGTGTGGGGCCGAATGCCGACGGCGTGCGGAATTTTACCCAATGCGATTCTCTGCTGCTCGGCTCCTTAAGCGGCGCGCATACCGTGCCCTATATCGAGGTGCGCAACCCGACCGCGCAGATCGAGCATGAGGCGACGACGAGCAAAATCTCCGACGACCAGCTGTTCTACGCCATGTCGCGCGGGTTGGCGCAGGAAGAAGCGGTGGCGCTGATCGTCAACGGCTTCGCCAAGGAAGTGCTCCAGCAACTGCCAATGGAATTCGCGGTCGAGGCGCAGAAGCTGCTGGGGATTTCCCTCGAGGGGAGTGTGGGGTGATTGGCGTTTTTGCGCTTTTGCTCCTATTTGCGGCCACGTCTGCCCTTGCTTGGTGGCAGTTTGTCCGTTCGATTAGGTCACGCCGAGTCGAAATCAAGGGATGGGTATTTGAGCAAGCTGAGCAGCCAATCCACTATTGGTCGAACCTTATTATGTTTTTGATTGGTGCCGTCGTCATGTCCGCCGCCACTTTCGCAATCTTTTTTGGACTTCTCACAAATGCTAAAAATTGAAAGCCTCCACGCCTCAGTTGGCGATACCGAAATCCTCAAGGGCCTATCGCTCAGCATCAACGCGGGCGAAATCCATGCGATCATGGGGCCGAATGGCGCAGGCAAATCGACGCTGTCGTACGTCCTTTCCGGCAAGCCCGGCTATGAAGTCACGGCTGGCTCCGCAACCTTCAACGGCCAAGACCTGCTCGACCTCGCGCCGCATGAGCGCGCGGCGGCGGGCCTGTTCCTCGGCTTTCAATACCCCGTCGAAATCCCCGGCGTGTCGAACGTCCAGTTCCTGCGCGAGGCGTTGAACGCACAGCGCAAGCATCGCGGGGAGGAACCGCTTTCCGGCGGCGCCTTCCTCAAAATTGCGCGCGCGCAGGCGGACGCGATGGGCATGGACATGGACATGCTCAAGCGCGCCGTGAATGTCGGTTTCAGCGGCGGCGAGAAAAAGCGCAACGAGATGGTGCAGATGGGCATTATCGATCCCGCGCTCGCCATTCTCGATGAGACAGACTCGGGGCTCGACATCGACGCGCTACGGATTGTCGGTGAGGGCATCAACCGCATCATGCGCAAGCCTGACAAAGCGGTGTTGCTGATCACGCATTACCAGCGGCTGCTCGATTATGTGCAGCCCGACTTTGTGCATATCCTCGCCGACGGGCGGATTGTGAAGACAGGCGGGCCGGAACTCGCGCACGAGCTGGAGCGCGAGGGCTATAAGGAACTGGTTGCGTGAACGCACTGACCCTCCCCACGCGTCATGACGAGGCGTTCCGCTATTCGGACATAGAGGCGCTGGCGCGCGTCTGGCCGGTGGCGGCGGAGGCGGTGCATGTCGGCGCGGGTGAGTCTGCCACGCGGCATGTGGTGCTCACGGGCGATGCAGTGGCGGCGCGTGATTATGTCATCACCATCGCGGCGGGGGGCACTTGCACCGTCCATATCCTCAACGCGGGCACGGCCTTCAACCGTGTGTCGCTTGATGTCACGCTGCACGATGCCGCGCATTTTGAGCTGGGCGGGGTGATGATCGGCGGCGACTCTTCGGAAGGGATTGGGGCGACACTCGAGATTGTCACCACGATCATGCACCTTGAACCGAACGCGACGAGCAATCAGGTTGTGCGCTCGGTGGTGGGCGGGCACGGGACGTGCAACTTCCTCGGCTCCATCAACGTCGCGCGCGATGCGCAAAAGACCGACGCGGCGCAATCGGTGAAGGCGATGCTCCTTTCGCGCACTGCCACCGCGAACGCCGTGCCGCAGCTCGAGATTTTCACCGATGACGTGAAATGCGCGCATGGCTGCGCGGTGGGCGAACTGGACGCGACGGCGCTGTTCTACCTGCAATCGCGCGGCCTCCCCCCGCATGAAGCGCAGGCGCTGCTGCTGGAGGCTTTTGTGGCCGATGTGTTCGCGGGGGCTGATGCTGAGGCGGAATTGCAGAGCGCTGCGCGCGACGCTTTGGGGAGGCTGTCATGAACGCCTACCGACATGATTTTCCGGGTGTTGGGGCGTGGCACTATCTCGACACTGGGGCCACGGCGCAGAAGCCGCAGGCGGTGATTGATGCCGTCGCGCGCGCGATGGGCGCGGATTATGCGACCGTGCATCGCGGCGTGTATAAGCGCTCGGCGGATATGACTTTGGCGTTTGAGGCGGCGCGGGCGCGGGTAGCGCGGTTCATCGGTGCGGCGTCGCCGAATGAGATTGTGTTCACCAAGGGCGCGACCGAAGCGATCAATCTGGTCGCGCATTCATGGGGCGCAGGCCTGAAGGCGGGCGACCGGATATTGCTTTCCACGCTGGAGCATCACAGCAATATCGTGCCGTGGCAGTTGCTGCGCGAGCGTACGGGGATCGAGATTGATGTCTGCCCGCTGACCGAAGATGGCCAGATTGATTTGGATGCCGCCGCGCGCATCCTGACACCAGCGCACAAGCTCGTCGCCTTCGCGCATATCTCGAATGTGCTCGGGAGCGTGCTCGATGCCAAGCGCGCCGCTGCACTCGCGCACACTGTGGGCGCAAAACTGCTGCTCGATGCCTGCCAATCGGTGCCGCACATGGTGGTGGATGTGCAGGCGC
>Ga0208381_1000663_pt1 | contig 11215 bp, 16 predicted proteins | sample CryBogCBE13Jul09_FD_184572 | JGI IMG/M metagenome (GOLD analysis project Ga0208381, IMG submission 184572) | Freshwater microbial communities from Crystal Bog, Wisconsin, USA - CBE13Jul09 (SPAdes) (version 2) | ecosystem: Environmental > Aquatic > Freshwater > Lake | place: Crystal Bog...
TTTGCTTCCCCTATGGAAGATGAAGAAGAGGAACCGAATATTCACGTATTGCCTCCTCCGTTTCATGAAGACAGTTTTCAGGGAAGCATTGCCATCATGAAAGCGTCCAACGATAACAACATGGATGAGTATGAAAAAGCCGCATCAAACTACCTTGATCTTAAAATACCAGAATATGAAGACTATCATGGATCATGTGTCTTCAAAGAAGAGGAAGAAGAGGAAGAAGAAGCGGAAGAGGAAGAGGAAGAAGTGGAAGAGGAAGAAGAAGAGGAAGAAGAGGAAGATGAAGAACGCAATGGACCTATTATTCACACAATTCATGCATCCAACGTATACATAGATCACAAGCTACGAGATCTTGTTAAAGAAAGTTTTAGTGAAGAAGTGGAAAAATACATTCTGGATAGATGTGTTGAAAATGCAAAGACTTGGTATATTGATATTGATTGGGAAAATCAGGTCTTTGTAAACTTGTATCGTAGCAGAGTCATTTCACTCTATCCCTATCGTCATCTCATGAAAACAATGTCTCCAAAAGACTTTGCATTCTCCAATGTTGTAGATCATGCACCTGAAATCTGGAAGGACATTATTCAACAGAATGCAGATATGGAAAAGGCCAAGTATTCTCACCGATCCACTGCAAGTATCCTTATGTATTGCTCTCGTTGCAAGCGTAAGACCAAATGCGACTCTTATCAAATGCAAACACGTTCTGCGGATGAACCTATGACAACCTTCGTGACCTGTCTGGAATGTGATAAGCACTGGAAATTTTGAGGAGGATACATAATGGAGGCGATTATCGCAAAACACTTTAAACCAGATAAAGTTGAAGAATTCAACAAACGTTTTTCACTTGTGAAAGACCTCGCCAATAACAGATTCACTTCGCCAGAAGAAATCTATGAAGCCCACCCTGATTTGATTACACCACAACAGGCACAGGGTATCTGGAGAAACTACAACGAGGCCAAAGTCCAAAAAGGAGGAGTGGAAATCGTATCGGCACAGATGGCGAATGACCTTCTATCACCCACTATCTCCAAGGCACTCAATCTCCTGCTTGGAATCTTCATTCCTGAAGTCCGTATTCCTATCAAAGTTGGATTAGGTTTCATTTTTATTTTGAGTTACATCGAGAAACTGCCAGGTATCGGAGCGTTGGTAGCTTCTGCGTTGGATATCACTGCTACTATTCTGCCTGTTTGGGCTGTGAGTTTACAGAATCTGATTCCACCTTTGGTTGCTCTCATTCCATTGCCCTACATGAACTTTGCAGGTATGTTTTTGGGTTATATCTTCTCTGCTGTCCTGCTGTTTATGGCGATTATGATAGGTATTTCTCGTAAGCAATTCGGTTCTGCTATTGAAGCCACTGCAGGATTGATTCCTGTTTTCGGTCCTACGTTGATGAATGGTGTAAAATCAGTGAATGTTACAGCAGCCAAATTGAATGCTCGTAGAATACAGGTTGTAGAACAGTTCACTGCGTTGGTAAATCAGATCATACAAACAGCAACGCAAGCAGGTGAAGAAACAAAAGCATCTCTGCAGGGGTTGTTAACAGAAGCGGTAAGAGCATCTGGACCACCTCAACCTGTACCGGCACAACAGGCTGGAAAAAGGTTTTCAAGAAGAACGAGAAAGAGTAGTAAATGGAAGACCAGACGAACAAAATCAAGGAAACATTGAGGGAGTGGATTGGTTTGGACGATCAAATTAGAACTCTTCAAGCACAAATCAAACAAATACGAGAACGCAAAAATGTTTTAGGAGCATCGGTACTTGAATTTATGAAAGGGAATGAACTTGATAATTTCGTCATCGATGGAGCTGGTGGAACTATCGCTCGATCTGTTCGTACAGTACGTCCTCCTCTTCGTCGTGATGCTATCCGCACTCAGCTCTTGCTTCAGTTCGCGGACCAACCACAGAGAGTAGCAGAAGCTCTTCGTGCAATTGAAGGCATTCAGGAAGGAGATGATATGTCTGTTGGAGGAACTCAACGAGAACTGTTGACGCGTAGATTACCTAAGACACAACGTATTAACCTACAATAAATGTACTGGCTACTGATTGCGACATTGTTTGTCGCATATGTGCTTGTTTTCAACAAAGTCGCTAACGCCTATTTTGAAAGCAAACAAAAAATGACATGGAATGATGTCATTCGTGAGTTTTTTCCTACTAAAATTAACATTGAATTTTGACCCTCTTCTTTCCTAGAATAGTGGTTCTTGTTTCCGCCATCTTTCTCCACTCTTCTACACTTTGAATCTTATTTGACCGGAATAGAGCAATCAGACACATCCTATGGTCTACTCCGAGACTTAGTAACATTTGACAATGAGGACACGGCATTCTACCTACTCTTACATTGGGTTGTCAAAATTCGTTTTAGAAACTTGCCGTTGGTGAGGGTGTTACAGACGCACTGGCTGTAGAGGTGACTGAACTAGTTGCGGTCTGACTTGGTACAGCACTTGTGGTTGATGTAGCCGATAATGTGGAGCTATACGATCCAGTTGCTGTAGAACTTGGAGTATCACTTGTTGTAACAGAAGGGGTTCCTGTATTGGATGGTGTTCCGGTAACTGAACTAGATATGGTAGCAGTAGAAGTTCCCGACCCTGTTCCACTGTTAGATGGTGTTGCGGTAACACTTGGAGAAACGGTTCCAGTAAGTGTGGATGTGGAGGAAGCAGTACTAGATACGGTTGGCAAACTCGTGGATGATTGGCTTCCACTTGGAGTTGATGTGCTGGTAGATGAAGAACTTGTGGTTGCATCGCTTGTTCTTGTGGAAGTAATTGTTTGAGTTCCACTTAATGTCATACTAGAAGTGGCTGTATTGGAAGCTGTTCCTGTCTGACTAGAAGTAGCTGTCTGACTTCCAGTATTTGATGGAGTACTAGTCTGAGTTGAACTTGCAGTCTGTGTGACAGAAGTTGTAGACGTTCCCGTCTGCGTTCCTGTCTGACTGGCTGTTCCAGTTTGAGTAGACGTTCCAGTTTGACTCGCTGTATTGGAAGGTGTTCCTGTCTGCGTTGAGGTCTCTGTTTGACTGGCTGTATTTGATGGAGTACCAGTCTGAGTAGACGTTCCCGTCTGACTGGCTGTATTAGAAGCAGTTCCAGTCTGAGTTGACGTTCCTGTCTGACTCGCTGTATTGGAAGGCGTTCTAGTTTGAGTTGGACTAATTGTTTGACTCGAAGTCAAGGTCATAGTTGCGGTCATCGTCGCACTCAACGTAGGGGTTTGGGTCTGAGAAGTCGTAGAAGTACCAGTTTGTGAGGGGGTGATCGACTGGGTCTGGCTCTGAGTCTGTGACTGAGTTGATGTCAAAGTCGAAGATATCGTCCCGGTTCCAGAGGGAGTTCGTGTCTGGCTGGGGCTCTGCGAAGACGTTTGAGAGGATGTAATGGTTGTTGTTGAGGTTGATGTAGAAGAGAGGGTTCTCGTAGACGTCATGGTCCAAGTTGAGAAGGCTGTCAAGCTGGCCGTTGAGGAAGGCGTTGCTGTCCATGTGGATGTACTTGTATAACTTGGTTGAATATCTGTAACCTTATTTTGCGTATAGACCACAGGCACGGAGACTGCGGTTGCAACTATGCCACCTCCAACAATTGTTCCAATTGCTATCTTTGCCATCAGAGAAAGGCCTTTGGTAGCAGGTGCTGCTTGTGATGTAACACTGGGCCTCCGTATAGGATTTTCAGTGTATGCGATTGATTCGGCAGCCATTATAATAATCGTGTTTATGAATTCCAGTGGTCTTGACACACAATCGTTCGTTTTTTCCTGCGAAGAAATCAATGAAGACTCGTAGATTAAGACTCAAGTCAATCAAAAAATCCCATATGCCTGCCAAGAAGTTTGATGCTACCTTTGAGTATCCAGACGGACATACAAAGACAATCCCATTTGGAGCACGTGGAATGTCAGATTTTACAAAACACAAGGACACTCGCAGAAGGGCAAGATACTTAAATCGTCATTCTGGAATGGGAGAACACTGGAATAAACCGGATACTGCAGGTGCATTATCACGATGGGTGTTGTGGAATAAACCTACCTTCAAAGCATCCGTGGCAGATTTCAAGAAACGTTTCGGGTTGTAAAGTTTGTCAGAGCATACAGAGTAACCGCTATTCCAACTGATACACCACTGAAAAACCCTTCAAGGAAAGAAAACATCTCTATTTCTTAGGCACTCTTCTTTTTCAGTAAAAACGAATTATTTTCAATCTTCACAACAATGGTTACCATGCGTTGTGAACATTGTAAAAAGAAGACCCATTTAGAATTCAAGTGTTCCTGTCAAAAGATATTCTGTGTTTCCTGTAGAACGCCAGAAACACACGGATGTAAGCCAAATCAAAAACCAGTTGAATTGGTTAAAGTTGTTGCTCCGAAATTAGTGGACCGAGTCTAGTTCTTCAAAGAGGTCATCCATAAATGTCTGCTGTAAAGTGGTTGGTCTTTTCTCAGGTCCTAGAAAGCAGATTACAAATCCTCCTTCATCTTCTATCAGTTCAAAGTGAATAAACTCTTTTTTGTCTTCTCGGAGTATCTGGACATCATAAATGTTTTTATACATTTTTTGAGTATTGATGTCTTGAATATTGTAAGTATAGTGTTCCAAATCGTGCCAATCAAGCATCGCAAATACAGCGTTATCAACCTTATCCATTGCCTCTACTCACTATGAAAAAATACAATCCGTTTTACTTACTCCATCAAAGGTTCTAACCACGCATCCCATTCATCTGGATTTACACCATTCTCTTTGAGAATATCACGGGCTCTTCGCAGTCTCTCTGTCTCATTTGATATCTTCAGTAATTTAGGCAAGGCATCTCCCAATATCTCTGCTTTTGACCTACCGACGACATCTACGCCTTCTAGATAACCACACAAGACATTGCATAATCGTGTTAGGTTTCCCTGATGACAGGTATTGACATTGTCATTGAGTTCTGATACCAATATCTTATTGAGTTCATTCTTATCGGGTGAGTGTTTGATGAATTGCCACACAGCATCCAACACCTTGCTGTATATTCCATCTCCCATATCGTAGATGTTATTGCCACTGATGTAATGATTCAGCATAGAAATTGCTGTTTGCTTTTTCAATCTGTTTTCCAAGAGTATTTCCGCAGGTGTTTTTGAGATTACCAAACTATTCCATCGATATTCAAACGGAACCGGTATTTTAAGAAGGATATCCACCGTCTTCTTTACCATAGCTACTGCTTCTCGTGTATGGACGTTTTGATTATCTCTTGCTATCTGTTCCAGTCTTTCAACCTGTCTTACTGGAGGAGGTGGAGGTGGTCTTCCAAGTTCAGCGTCTAATCGTTCATTGAGAGCAACAAGTCTATGATGATTTTCTCGTCTTATTCGTGTCAAAATTCTATGCAATTCAGCATCGTTGCGACGAAATGGATTTTCTCGTACATATTCTTGTTGTACTGTTCGCAGTAGTATCTTGTGATTGAGTTTCATCTGGTTAATTTCAAATTTTCGGATATCTCTCAATCGCGTTGTATTGTGTAGCGAACACAATGTCTCATCACGAAAGCAATCTCTTCCACATATCTCGTCATTTGTCTTTATTGCCCTACAAGTAGGCATTCTTCATACTTGTCTATATTCGTTCTGATTTTTTTAGTTCCGTTTTACAATGGAGGATGAAATAGAGAAACTTTTCAAGACGAACAAAGTAGAAGACCTAAAAAGGTTTATGAAGAAACGACAATGCTTGAATTCTTACAACTGCGTCTTCATGTATGCCTTTCATGTCGTTCAAGCAGCAGGAATATTGACAACCACAATTGCTGCTGGTTATGATATCAAGGAACTGGTTTGGGTTGGAGCATCGATGAATGTAATCGCAACACTTATTCAGGTATTTGAGAAAACTAATGAAAGTGTATCCAAAACGATGATGAAAAACATTCAGGACATTCGCAATGGAACCTATGTAGATGAGGGTATGATTATGCCAGACGATGATAAGAAGACTCCTCTTCTCAATAAAACGGAACAGGACGCATCAAATAATGTGTGATATTACAAATGTCTCTTGAGATTGTATTCGGTCCTATGTTTTCAGGAAAGACTACCTATGCCTTGTCGTATATTCGTAGGCAACAAGCAATAGGTAAAAAGGTATTTGTAATCAAGCCAACCATTGATGGCAGATATACCTTGAAAGAAGAGATAGCAAGTCACGATTTACAAAAAACAGAGGCAATGACTTGGAGCCCTGATTTGCCATTGATGATACTGGGAAATACAGTTACCTATGAGTGTATAGTCATTGAAGAGGCTCAGTTCTTTACTGGATTACGAGCCTATGTTAAGAAGCTCCTTGACATGGGAAAGCAGGTATTGATTGTAGGACTGGATGGAGATGCCAAACAGCACATCTTTGGAGAAATATACAAGTGTTTGCCATTGGCGACCAAGATAACGAAACTGAATGCGTTGTGTGGAGTCTGTTGCGACGGAACCGAGGCACCGTTTACCAAGAAGCTCATCAAGAATGAAACATTAGTGGATGTAGGAGGAGCAGAGAAGTATGCAGCCGTGTGTTTTAAGCATCTTTAAACACCGTAGATTCCACGCGTTGCGTTGTAGGCACCTGCAATGATGTTGGAGCTCAATGCAGTTTTGTAAATAGTGACCTCTCCGATTTCTCCCACCATGTAACCTGTAGTCCCCCAACTTTTTCCTATTCGGTATGCATTTCCAGCATCTGCTGCTGACCCTCCAGGCGTCGTTGAACCAAGCAGAGAGCCGTTAATGTATGTTGACATAGTTGTTCCATTCCATGTTGCTCCAAAATGTGTCCATACATTGTTTGTGAGTGTAATATTTGTTCCAACATACCAACCATTATTGTAAAATCCTGCATTAAATGTTGAGTTACCATTCGCCGGATATCCTAACGCCATATTCAATGCAGTGCTTGTGAAGATTTGTGTCAATACACACGCATTACTTCCTCCAACTTGAGCGCCTGTATTTTTATACCAAATAGAGAAGGACCAAGTGTTTCCTGCAGCAATATTGGAGAATGTCCAGTTGGTTGAACCGTCCAATACTATTCCATTTCCTGCTGCGTTCTTTGCAGCAGTGCCGTTTTCAAGGGTCGCATTTTTGCCATTGGGAGAGGAATCAAGCCAACTGCCAGAACCGCTATAGGTATATGCTTTCAATGAAACAAGCGCTATCCATTTGTTCATCAAATAGTTTTCAATGACACCGCGATTGGTTGAGTTTAGATAGGTATTGTATGCCACGATTTCGTTCAATGTGTAAATACCCCATTGTCCAGTTGTTTGAACTGCTCCACTTGTAATACGTGCTCCGAGTGCCATGATAGACGATGTGCCTTTTCCAAATGTTGTATTATAACTCTGATTACCATTTACCCATGCAGTAAAGGCTGAGCCGTTCCATCCAAACTCTGCCAATACACGTGTAGTTGGTGAACCGAAGACATTTTGATTGTATACATTGTTCTGTGCGATTTCTAGGTATCCATTATCGTCCATCGTAAATCCGTTGCCAGACGTGTAATCTGTCTGTCCCGAAGAAGCAGCTGTAAATATACCACGGGCACCTGCATAATACGTAGGAACCGTCAATACCACGAAAAAGGTAGAACTGCCTAATGCAATGGAAACGGGCGCACTGAGGGCATTTGAAGCAAAACTGACACACTTAGCACTTGCAGAATCGGTAGTGTAGGTCGGTCCAGTAGCGCCTGATGGAATGGTCCAGGCATATGCATTTGAACTTTTGTCGGACCAGTTGCTGATGTTAGACCCGGAGGAATATGCGAATACGGTTGTATCGTTTGCATCCAACCACAGCTGTGTTCCAGTTACGCTGAATGGATTGGGTGCTACGTATGACACTGTGGTATAGTTTGAGGACCCGTTCAAAGAAGCGTAGTAGTAGTATCCTCCTGGCAAGTAGCTGAAGGTCACGGTTGACGACGTATTAATCTGCGAAGTGTAAGGCGTTCCACCAGTCGTGGTATTTGATAGATTTTGAAACAGGGTGACCGAATAACCTGTCGTTGAGTTGGACAGTGTTACGGTTGCAGTTGTGCCCGTTAATGCGAAGGACGGAATGCTGTATTTTTGCACGAAGTAGTTGTACATATTGGACTGTTCGGTTGAGTTGAGAATACGATTCCATGCAATCGTTTCAAGCAGCGTGCTATTGTTTGATCTAGCAGGATTGTATGATGGTGGCGAATAGTATCCTTCACTTGCAGGCATTAAATAAAAAACGTTGCTTGAAAACTGAGTAGAGTTTCCAGTAACCGTTCCTGCGTTGTTTACACTAAACGTAACCGTTGAAGTGGTTGAAGAAGTTTGAGTGAATGTTACAGTATACACTATTAATGCTCCAACGGTCAGTGTTACACTGGCACCACTAGTTAGAACTTCACTTCCGTTTCCTGTTCTTAACCACACGGTTGTACCTGGAAGTGTTCCAGTATTCATACCCTGCCCCCAAAGCAAAAAGTTATTTGTACTGCCATCCGTTGAAATACCTGCCAATGTCCTGCAGCTACTTGTGTTGTCAACTATCCATGCATTCATGATGGTAAGAGAGTTGCTGGTTCTGAAATCTATTCTTCCTGAAGACGTTGGGACTGTTTGATTTGTGTTTGGATAAGTTGTGTTGAATGATATCCCTGCATAGTTATTTCTGTAAGAAGGATTGTATGTTGCTGCAATCGTAGACCAGCTTCCAATGTTCCATGCATTTTTTTCATCTTTCCAGTTTGAAACATTTGTTCCATTGACAACCAAGTCGGATGCATTCAGCCAAGCAACGTAGTCAGTAACAGGAGGTCCGGTCAGCGTGTTCTGCGAATACCTTGAGATTGTAAAAGGAAGCAGAAGTGCCATTTAGTTATTCGTATGTCTAAAAATAAAATGGTGGAAGTTGCCACAGGAGATGCACTTGCCATAGGAGCATGTGTAGTTGCTATTTTTGGATTATTAATATGTGAAATAATACCCAACTGCTGCTTCGTCCGACGAGAGTTGGAATATGATTATATTGATATGGTATAATGTTCGGTCTTGATCCATATTTATTCGGTATTCCTGGCAAGGGGTTCCACTCTACTCGTATTTTCGGTCTCGCATTGTATGACATTCTTGGCACAATTGCGATCTCGTGGCTTATTTCCTATTTCTTTGGATACACTTTTTGGAAGGTGTTGGTAATTGCATTCGTCCTAGGTGAGGTTCTCCATTACATTTTTGGCACTCAAACTGCCTTTCTTAAGATGATACAGGGTAATTAAGAATACTGTCATCATGATTCGCAGGATACCAACCAAAATCAAATCCTTCTGTTTCCAACAATGCCCAAATATTCACTTCCCATGAAAAATTGGGTTGATTTCGTTGTATGATATCACATGTTTTTTCAAAGAAATCATCTATTCTATCTTTTCTTAGTATGATGAACCCTCCTGCAAATCTCCAACAAATATTCGTCCATACATCACTTGATTGCGATTGCCAGATTCCTGCAGTTGCCATCGTATTGAGAGGCTCTTGAAGATTGCTTAGCGGATATACATTTGAAAGAACATGAGCCAATCCAAAATCAATCCATGCAAAAAGATCAGTATTATATACATTCAATTCTGCTGCTCTTTTTAACCATTCAGGTTTGGTATTCATTATTTTCATATATTCAATCGTATCGGCTGGATTGGAAGACAATGGAATAATAGAGTCGTCACTTACATTTTTACCTACCCATGTATCTGCCATCGTAACCTTTTGCACATATACATTGGACGGAAAAGTCCATTCTATATCTGCATCTAAAAACAATACAATATTGATTCCAGTATCCACTACTCTATCAAAATATTGTTTGTAATGATCTCTGCTTCTTTTTGCTTTTGAAAAATTGATAAATGCTGTTACAAAAGTTATCATTTAACTTATGCAAGCAAGTATCTTTAAAGTTTATTCGCATACTTTTCAGTATGGCTCAGGTATTCAATCAATTCATCCAAATCTTCCTGCTGCTGTTCTGAACGAGTTGGAAGTGCTTTCAATTCCTTCATTTGACTATAGTATTGGTCCAGAATCTTACCATATTCTCTGCGTCGTTCTTCTTTCATTGGACGAATGACATTTTTCTGCAACGCTTCTAAGCACTGCTTATAGGATTCCTCATTCAAATCCAACGCATTGAATCGGCCCATCAAGCGGTTGACCCTTTCATCAAACAGGTCTTCACGAAGATGTACCAAGGCCCAAGAATCTTCCTTCATTCTCTGCTTGCTTATCAATTGAATATCAATGGTAGTTCCATCTTTCTTAGTTCCTTTGATGGTTATAACATCCTCTGGTTTAAGAGGTTCAAGAAACGGAAGGGCGTTCATTTAATTATACTTAAGCAAAAAGTCTTTAATTACTTCTCCTTGGTTACAGCTCGTATAGCATCCATGAAGTCGCTTATTCTATCTGCTTTCTTCTGCTGATACTGCTGAGAAAGTGAGTTTATACGATTCTCTCTTGCTGTATTTTCCTCCTCGGATTCGTCAATCTTGTGTAAGACTTTAAATACTTTTTCAGATATTTCTATCCCTATGGTTTCTATAATCTGCTCGGGCGTGGTATTCATCTTGGTTTAAGTACTCAAACATTACGCAAAAATAATCCGTTTTTTATAACTCAATATCATCTATTTGCTCCTCGTAATCGGGGAATGAAAGTTTGAGTTTTTCCAGATATTGTTTGGGCCCTCCTTGGAAGAGCATGTCAAGAAAGCATTCGTAAATATCGTTGTCATTCAAGTTCCAAATCTCCTTTACCAAATCTGCGAACTTGTACCAGAAATAGCGGAACATCGAGATATCGCTCTCATAATGTTCATAGTCTGGGTCCATCTTACCATACATCACTGCATCAGTAATTATCTTCCTTACTCGCGGTGATTCATATTTGCTTTCATAGGTAAATTCATCTTCGTCCGTGTTGTATCCATCGTCCATCTCAATATCTTCTGTGATTGTCTCCAATCTACATTTTGACATAAAAGCTGTTAGTGAGTCCATATTGCTTACACTGACCTCAGTGGTATAAGTTTCTGTTTTATTAGACAGGTCAAGTTCCATTATATTGCTATTCATAAATCCGTTTTT
>Ga0208381_1000674_pt1 | contig 11144 bp, 6 predicted proteins | sample CryBogCBE13Jul09_FD_184572 | JGI IMG/M metagenome (GOLD analysis project Ga0208381, IMG submission 184572) | Freshwater microbial communities from Crystal Bog, Wisconsin, USA - CBE13Jul09 (SPAdes) (version 2) | ecosystem: Environmental > Aquatic > Freshwater > Lake | place: Crystal Bog...
TGCTGCTTTATCTGCTGCTGCTTTATCTGCTGCTGCTTTATCTGCTGCTGCTTTATCTGCTGCTGCTTTATCTGCTGCTGCTTTATCTGCTGCTGCTTTCAGATTGCTCAATGACTTAGTTGCGAAAGCCAGAGAATCATTGGCGTTTTTCATTGCATCCTGCGCTGCATTGAGAGCGTCATTTACTTCTAGACATATTGCAAAATTCGATGTTGATTCACCTATCTTGGGATTGAGTTTATAGGCCGCAGGATAGGCGTTCACCAATTGTGGAATGCATGGGATTCCCGCTTTTATTGAGATTCCAAACTCAGACGCTACCGTAATGCAATATGTTTCATTCGCCGTTTGGGCGGAAGTGAGAGTCGATAAGTCGCCCGCAAATTTGCTGGTAAGTGATGTTTGTGTGGATTCCAAGCTAGGCAACATTTCAAAGAGTTTATTGTCCAATGCATCGCTATTTTGTTGACCAAAGGCGTTAGCAGAGTCCGTATTTAAGTTCCAGGCATCCACCAACTTATTTGCGGAATCAAGCGCAATTTGGCCAGAAGACGCGCTGTTCGATTCAGCAAAGGAGGTGCCGAGTGAACTGCTTCCCAGGAAGATGCTCAAAAGAAGAATAAGGAGAATTCTTATTTGTTTCATGAAGATAGCATTACCTTCGATTTTCTCGTAAGCAAGTAGGACTCTATTTTTGACCATTCATCTGTTCGCCTCGTGGTCATTAGAGCCTACGATAAGGAGTATGTCCAAGGCGCGAATTGGCCTTTCTTTCATACTTGCTGTAACTCTGGCTTTTGGAGTCGATCGTTCTAGCGCCGCACCCATGAAGAATCAGAGTATCTCAACAGTGCTCGCACCCTCGGGGCGATATGAAATCGCATCAGGCCCGTTAGAAAGTGGTGCCATAAGCACCTCTGGCCTACCTGTAACCTTGACATCACGTTCCCCTGCGACATGCACAACGCAAAGTAATTCCACCCTAATAACTCCGGTTGGACTTGGGTATTGCAGAATAACGTTTACTCAACCTGGAAATAAGAAGTTTTCTGCAGCTTCTTCGGTCTTCCTTAGCATTGTATTTATCAGTACTGATCAACTCGCCTTTTCCTTACCGACTTCGGTCATGTTAGCAGATAGGAGCACACCACTCACAGCAACATCTTCTTTGGGTAATCTCATCACTTTTCGCTCCCTGACCTCGAGCATTTGTAGAGTCGACGGGTTGAATCTCATCTTCCTTACTGTCGGTTCCTGTCAAGTGGAGGCAACCACACCACGCACTGGATCGCCCTATCAAGTGCATGCTGCAGTGGTTACTTCAACTGTACAAATTAGAGGAACAAACGCCATTACTTTCTCGTTGCCCTCGACTTTGCCAATCGGTGGAGGAGCTATAGCGCTAAGTGGCAGGGCTTCTTCAGGATTACAACTTACCTATATCTCACTGACCCAGGACACGTGCCAGGTTAATGGAACCATGCTAACTCCGCTCAAAACTGGAGCTTGCAAGGTCCAAGCAACGCAAGGTGGAAATGCTGACTACCCCGCTGCTTACCCTGTCAATGCAGCTACTTCAATCACAGTTACTCGCTACACCGAGAACCCGCAAGATAACGATCCTGGGTACAAGATCCAGGCCATCTATGTTGTGCCATCTGATGGTGTGGACCATCAACTTGATACGAATGGTTACATCGCTAGCCTATTAAAGGAAGGCAATGCCTATCTCCAGCAACAAATTGGATTGCGATTCCCACTTGCACAGAACCCTGATGGGTCGATCTCTGTGCTCTATCTCCATTCACAATACCAAACTAGTTATCTCAACACTAAACCGGATTTGATATATTTTGGAAGTGCGGAAGATGTACTTGGAAATCTTCTCTCCGAAATAGGCCAGTCACGAGATGATGATGTCTACGGCACGACTCACTACATCTTTTTCACTGATGTTATAAATTTCAATAATTCTGCTTGTGGTTATGCACCCCTTCCTGGGAATGTTGCAATGGTCGCAGTAGGTGGTCCGGTTGTGAATTCTGGGTGTAATGTAGCTGCTCACGGGAACCAGCTAAGATGGCAGGTGAACACGTGGATTCACGAGACTTTCCATGGTTTAGGTATTGACCATATGCCTGCTGGAGTATGCGATTTAATGCTGCCTGGTGGATCTAATTGTCCAAATGGTTACCCTATAGATAGTGCTCATGCATACTACGTTGGCAGTACCAATCTCTCTGGCATAGATATTTTATCGCTTCCCGTTTGGGAAAAACCATAGCGAATGTTGCACTTTTGAAGAATTTGTCCTGCTAGCGAAGTAATGCGCGGTTGATAGATGCTGGGTAACTAGGATCGGGGGATGGAGATTCTCGAGAAGTATCAGATCCGCGGGGTCCCAGGGCAGGCCAATCGCACATCGATTGATGGTCGCCGTGTTGATTTCTGGTCACCAGAGAATCCGACGCATCTGATTGTTTGCCATGATGGCCAGAATATTCTCGATCGCAGAACCGCCACACGGCGTAAGACCTGGCAGCTAGCGAAGGCATCGATCAAGGTCGCCGAAGAATTGGGGATTACTCCCCCTGCAATTATTGGCGTTTATCACGGTGGCACCAAGGCAGATCCAAATGGTCGTTATAAGGATCTGACGCCAGAAGGCCCATATCGGAATGGTGTGAAGCCGATTCTGCCGCCGGGGTATTCGCAATTGGATTTGAGTGAACTTCGTGGTGATTGGTATCAGAAATTTATTGCCGAGACTGTTGTGCCAACAATCGCTGCAGAGATCGGGATTGATTTAGTGCGCGAAAAGACTGCGATGCTTGGGTCGAGCATGGGTGGTCTTGCAACCTTGTATGGTGCCGGTCTATATCCAGATTTATATGGCGCAGCACTTAGTTTTAGTCCACATTGGGTGATCGGTGCGAATCCATTAGTTGATGCGCTGATTGATGCACTGCCGGGGCCGGATCGGTTGAGATTGTGGATGAGCCGCGGCACCAAAGGACTTGATGGCACCTACGAACCATTACAAGATTATGCAGACGATCGCGCTCAAGATCGCGGCTTTGTGATGGGACAGAACTTATCGACCAAGGTATTTGAACACACTAGCCATAGTGAGAAGTCGTGGGCGAGTTATGTTGATCAGGCGTTGCGTTTCTGGCTTTGCTCTTAGTTACGAAACGTAAGAGATCTTGTAGTTCAGTTGGTTGGATGCCACAACGCTACCTTTAGCATCCTTCACGACTGCAACAATCGTCAGCACTGTCCCGGACTTGTATTGTCGTGGGTGTAGATAGGTGCGGAAGAGTCCACCCTTAGTATCTTGATAGGCATAGGTGCGACGATCAGTGCTACCCAGTGAAACCCACTTGCCACCTTTAGTCTTCACATCAAAGGTCACAGTTTCAAAATCATTTCCCGGAACGGTCGCGGTAAGCGCCACCCAGTTCTGGGTGTTGTAATCAACTTCCGGTGTGTTGAGTTTGATCGAGAGATTTGCTAGCTGTGGTGTGAAGTCATCAGCAGCCTTGAGGACCACCCAGCTACGTGGCTGAAGTGTCATCGTAAGGTTTGAGCCTGTTGAAGAGAGATCCGTTGCCGATCCTGAGACCGGCGTCCATGATGTGCCGACGGTTGATACCGGCGTTGTGAAAGTCTGTGGATCTGTGCCATCGTTAAAAGCAACGACAAACTCTTGCTTTCCCGCGAAGCGACTAACCGCAAAGAGATCTCCCTGGCCGTATCGGACTTGTTGTGTGCCATTCTTTAGCGCTGGGTATTGGGCATACAACCCTTGGAGATCGGTGATGACTTTCTCCATGGGGTTGGTGAGATCGAAGGCGCTCTGTGTGCCGATCGGTGAGCCACCAATGCGATATTCACTCTGCCAGTCCGTGACTTGGGTAGAGAACATATCTTGGCGCGCTTGTTGATCTCCGCCTGTGCCGGTCATCCCCTTCTCATCTCCGTAATAGATGCTTGGGCCACCACGAAGTAGGAGCAAGACCGCGTCGGAGAGCTCATCGCGCTGCAAGATTGCAGCATCTCCCTCGCCTAGGGCTGCGTTATAAATATTCATACCGATACGGCCCATATCGTGGTTACCTAAGAAGGTGGCAAGACCATACGAGCTAGTTGTTGCCGTGGTGTAGTAATCATCGGTATTAAAGAATGCCGCTAAATTCTTGCCGCCACCAGATGAAATCACAAAACTTTGTGCGACAGATTGGAATGGGAAGTCCAAGACACTTGGATAAGACTGCTCGGTGACAAACTGAGATGTGAAAGCTGGGTCAGAGTTTGAGATCTCACCAAAGATCGGGAAGCTGGTGTGGCCGTTGGCATGCGCAACTTTAAGGATCGCCGGAATGAACTTATTCCAAAACTCGGGGTTCACATATTGAGCCGTGTCGATTCGGAATCCATCGATATTAAATCGAGTAATCCAACTCGACCAGAGTGCGATCTCACCCTTGAGGACATCAGGTTTTTCAGTGAAGAGATCATCAAGTCCTACAAAATCGCCATCGAGATTTGAAGGACCATTGAACGTTGTATTGCCACGGTTGTGATAGTTCGTCACATCATTGAGAAATGCTGGCTTCTTTGCGTTCTTGAGGCCATTAGGAACATATGGCACGTATGGGAATGAGACATTTGCGCAGAGCTTTGGGAATGTTGGAAGTTCGGCATACTTCGTAGAATCGAATGGCTTGCCAGCGCAGGTCTTATAGGGAAGTTGATTGGCATAGATATAGGAATAGTTATTGTTCTTATATTGAATAACATCTGCGGTGTGATTGACGACAATATCGAGAATAATCTTTAAGCCAAGCGAGTGAGCGGTATCGATAAAGTTCTTGAAATCGGCTTCCGTTCCAAGATGTGGATCGATAGTCGTAAAGTCCAGACCCCAATAGCCATGGTAATCGGCCGAGCCAGATTGAATATATTGGCCAGCAACAGGTGGCGTCACCCAGATTGATGTGAAGCCCAAGCCTTTGATATAGGGAAGGTGTGCGGTGAGACCTTTGAAATCGCCACCGTGATAGTAGCCAGGGCTGCTTGGATCAAAGCCGCTATTCAAAACTGCGGCAGCGCCTGTCAGCCCGGCTGAATCATTGGAGGTGTCACCATTTGCATAGCGATCTGTCATCACAAAGTAGACAGATTGCGCGCTTAAATCCCCACGAGCAACTGGTTGTGCGAGAGCGGTGAGATCATCAGCATGCCCTGCGGTGAGCAAGGAGTTACTACTAAGTGCGAACCCCAGAATTGCAGCCACTACAGCAAATCTGCGAATTCTCATCCCTTGGTTGAGCCGGCAGTAAGCCCAGTGACAACAAAGCGCTGTAAGAACATAAAGAGTGCAATGACTGGCACCGATGCCATCAATGATCCTGCGGCAAATGGTCCCCAGTTCTTTTGATATGCGCTAGAGATGAAGCCTTGCATACCTACTGCAACTGTGAGGTGGGATTGGTTACCATTTCCGATAATGATCGATGTCAAGACGTATTCGTTCATTGCGCCGATGAAGGAGAGCAAGAAAATCACAGCGAGCACTGGGCGCACCAATGGCAAGATAATTCGGAAATAGATTTGAGCATGACTTGCGCCATCTATCTTTGCTGATTCATCTAGTTCTTGTGGCACCGTATCGAAGAAGCCCTTGAGCATCCAGCAGTTCACGCCAAGTGAGCCACCGACAAAGACGACGATCAGAGCTGAGATATTTCCAATATGCATGAAAGGAATACTCTTACCAAGATCGGCAAGGATGAGATAGAGCGATGCGATGGCAAGAAGCTGAGGGAACATCTGCACGACCAAAATTGTCATCAGCGTCGTCTTGCGGCCTTTGTAGCGGAAGCGACTGAGTGCATACGCAGCGGATGCTGCAACCGCTAGCTGCAAGAAAGATGTGACAGAGGCGATCAGAACCGAGTTCTTAATCCAGCTGGTGTATGGATAGTTCGGGTCGTTGAAGAGAATATGGAAGTTATTGAAACCAGGATGAGGTGGAATCAATTGCTGATTACTCACATCATTATCATTGTTAAATGCGGCAGATGCCATCCACAAAAATGGAAAGAGAGCGAAGGAGATTGCAAAGATCGCTACCGCATGGCGCCAGGCAAGGGTTTTAAACCAGGCGCGGGCGGTCATTGGCTTCGCCTTTTGAACAATAACCTTGGAGGTAGTCATTGGCTTTTCAGTAAGAGTTGTCATTAGTTCATGTTCTCCATTGTCCGACTCTTACTAAAGCCGTAGAGCGAGAGGCTGGCTACGAGTAAGAAGTTGAGGAATGAGACTGTGCTCGCAAGGCCGTAGTTAGAACCTTCACCAGAGTTAAAGGCCAACTTATAGGTATAAGAGATCAAGATGTCTGTAGATCCAGCGAGTCCGCCTGAATTCTGCATCAATGGCCCACCGCCGGTTAGCAAGTAGACCGCGTTGAAGTTAGAGAAGTTATAGGCCAGAGAGGCAATCAAGAGTGGTGAAAGAGTGAGAAGAACTAATGGCAACTTGATCTTGGTAAATACCTGACGTGGTGATGCGCCATCGACCGACGCCGCTTCTAAGACTTCAGAAGGCAATGCCTGGATCGCCCCTGTTGCAATCAAGAACATGTAAGGCGAACCTGCCCATAATTGTTGAATCAAGATCGCAGCCTTTGCCCACCATGGTGAAGTCAGCCAAGGGACATGGATACCGAACATTCGGTTAATCACACCAGTATCTTGGTTATACATACCCACCCAGACGAGAGCTGCAAGGACACCTGGCATCGCATAAGGAATGATCAAAAGTGAGCGATAGATCTTCTTGGCCCGTAGCTTGGGATGGTTAAGTGCGAGACCGAGAGCAAGGCCTGCGAAGAATGTGGTTGTGACAACCAAGATCGCAAAGGCGAAGGTCCACCACAAAACCTGGAAGAGTGGCTGACGGAATGTTTTATCGTGGATAACATAACTAAAATTTCGCCACCCGACGACTTGGGTCCAGCCTGGCTGCAATACGGTGCCAGATGCGTTCACCATCTCGCCATTGTTATCTGGCTTATATGTTTCACCGCTCTGGCTGTTGGTGATCGTATCTGTAGCGGCGTTATAAGAAAGTGTTTGCACTTCTTGCTGGGCGGTCTGAAGGTCATTCGCTACATAAACCGTGCCATTCGGTCCTGGGACTTTAAGCGCGGTAAGCGCATCTGTCTGGGCATTGGTTTGATCAGAGGTCAGGACTTTATAACCCTTTGCCGCGGTAATAAAACCTTTGGAATCTAAGGTTACTGAATCAGCCGAGAGCGGAGTGAGGCCATTGGCGGTACCTGCCTCGGGGCCGACCTTAGGAATCGCAAGTAAAAGTGTGAGTTTTCCGCTTACTGCATCGGTCGCAACAGTCATTGGAATAGGTGTGGCATTTGCATCAGTTTGATAAGAGTTCGCGATGATCTCGCTGATTGCCGTCTTCTTATCAATGACATGGCCAGTTGAATAGTTTGTGAAGGCTACATATCCGGTATAGATCGATGGATAGACCGAGAAGAGCATAAGCAGGAGAACGCCAGGTGCAATGTATTTCGCGGGGATAAATTTACGACCCGAGAAGTAGATGACATCGAGTACTAGTGTGGCGAAGACGAAATATGCGGCAAAGCCATAGGTGTGATTCTTAAGAAGGAGTGGAATAGCCCAGAGTGCAAAGCCATTGATCGATCCCATGGCTGCTAATTTCATCAAGAGGCCAAAGGTCTTTGATGGATTTTTCACTGCAAAGATATTCACGTTGCCTCTAACTAATGGTCGTGTCTTTCAAAGGTAAAACTATCTCTAGAAAGAGTAACTGGCGGGGGCTTTATTGAAAACCCCCGCCAGTCACTTCAGTACTTAATCAAGCTACTTTTTTACTTGACTATTTAGTCAATTAGCCAATCAATTTCTTGATATTGGCTGCTGCCTGTGTGAATGCGGCTGCGGTCTTGAGCTTTCCGTTCAAGACAGCGCCCCAAGCATTACCGAAATCGGTCCAGACTGAACCCATTTGTGGAATGTTAGGCATTGGTGTTGCACCAACTCCGGCAGCTGCAAAGCCTGCTAGATCCTTATCACTTGAGATCGACTTGATCGCAGAGAGAAGGGCTGGTGGACGACCTTGGTCGTTGTAAAGACCGAGCTGGAATGCGTCGGTTGATACAACCTGGTTGATGAACTGACGAGCCAAGAGGCGGTTAGTTGAGTAGTGGCTCAAGTAGACACCCTGGTAACCAGCGAATGGTGCAGCATTGCCAGCACCGACTGGATTTGGAATTGCTGAGATCTGGTAAGGAACTCCGCTTGCCTTAATGGCTGAAAGCTCCCAAGGCCCGGTAATCATGAATGGTGCCTTGTCAGAGAAGAATGACTTGAAGTTGTAGTCATCACCAGTTGCAGATTCCTTTGAGATCAAACCTTCTGAAACCCACTTATCAACTAATCCTGCGTTTGCAAGGAATGCCTTTGATGCAAGACCGACATCCTTAGGATTCAAGCGACCTGACTTGTTCTGGAAGACATAGCCACCGAGAGCGAAGTTAAGGAATGCGTGGTGGTAAGGATCGCAGCTGTTAGCTCCACCGCATGGGATGAAGAGACCAGATGTTGTCTTACCTGAAGACTTAAGTGCGAGTGCTGTTGATTCCAAGCTAGCCCATGTTGTTGGTGCGCCAGCTGGAACAAGGTTGAGGTTTGTTACAAGTGCGATGTTCTCAGTACCAAATGGAACGCCCCAGAGGCGACCGTTGTACGAGAAAGCGCTTATTGATGCTGGATCGAATGAACCAGTTGAAACACCAGTCATTGGCTCGATCAAACCTGAAGCAGCGAGAGTTCCGGTCCAGTCGTGTGCACCGACGATGATGTCTGGTCCAACGCCCTTAGGAGCTGCTGCTTGGAAGTTGTTGTTGGTATCGGTCTGTGAAACGACATTCACTGTGACGTTATTTGCTGCTGCCCATGAGGCAACGAGCTTCTTGAGTACAGGCGTACGTGAAGAGTCCGCCCAAATTGTAAGTGTCTTACCTGCAGCGTGTGCTGGTACTGCAAAGCCTGAAACGGCTAGTGCAGCTGCAACAACAGCTGAAGCTAATCCAAAGCGCTTTTTCATAGTCGCTATCCTTTTTCTTAGAGGTACCGAGGGATTAATGCAGGGAGGCCTGGTGCCACCCACTCTTGCTGAGGGTAAAAATACCTGTTATTCCTGTGTAGGGAAGCCTGCTTCGACCCTTATCAGCGATCGTTACAGAACTGTTATTGGGCTGCAAGGCTGCAAATTTAAGATTACAAAATGTTATAAAAATTGATGAATTATCCCTTTTTCTGCCAGATCTGGGCCGACGGGGAATCAAAGAGTGAGGTGTAGCCCTCAAGGGCGAAGGAGTCAGGAGTAAGTGGTGCGCCCTTTACCTTTGCTAGTGGCTGGCGACTAATGAGAACGAAGATGCTCTCGCCTTTGAGTTCGCGCATAAAGATGAAGTGATCCTCTTCAACAGCCAAGAAGCGCAAGCCGCCATCAGCGAGTGCGGAAGATCGAGAACGAATTGCAATTAACTTCTTGGTTGCAGCAAGGAAATCGTGATCCCAAAGATCTTCGCGGCCCCATGGCATCGGCGTGCGAGCAGCCTCGCCCCATGCACCTTGTAGACCGAGTTCATCGCCAGCAAAGATCGATGGCACACCAGGATAAGTAAGTAAAAGTGTCATCGCAGAAAGATGCAAGTCGCGATCACCACCGACAATGTTTCGCATACGTGCCGTGTCGTGTGAATCTAAGAGATTCATGCTGGCAAGAAGTGAGCGCCATGGAATTCCACCATTGAACTCGCGCATCGTTGAGACAAATTGCTGTGTAGTGATGACGGGCATCGCAACTGGCATACCTTGTCCACCAGGTCTGACATCGGCTTTGTGATTGATCCAACTCCACAATGGCCGAGCAAAGCCTTGGTAATTCATTGTGCCATGCCAGCTTGAACCATCAAGATCAACAGGCTGCATATCCGCGTTCTCTGCAACCAGCCAAGCATGTGGGCTGACTGAATCCATCACTTCACGTATCTCGCGAACGACTTCATCGTGATGATCTTCATCCCGATAAATACCGGTCATATTTCCAACATCGATACGCCAACCATCGAGTGAGAATGGTGGGCGCAGCCAACGCTGTAAGGCAGAGCTCTTCCCTTTATATAACGCGGTGCGCAGCGCCTTTGAGGCGAAGTTCAACTTAGGAAGTGAGGCAAGGTCGGCCCAACCGATGTAGCCAAATGGGCTCTTCTTATCCCAGAAGAAGTAACCGCGCTCTTTAGCACTCTTGGATTTCTTCGCTTTGGTGAACCATGTGTGGCCAACACCTACGTGATTAGTTGTGAGATCAATGATGACTTTGAGCTTCTTCTTGCGTGTCGCTTTCAAGAAACTTAGAAACTCTTTATCGCCACCGAGCAGTGGATCAACATGGTCAAAGCTGGTTGCGTCATAACGGTGGTTACTCAGTGAGGCGAAGATCGGCGTGAAGTAGATACCACCAACGCCAAGTTCTTCAATATATGACAGCTTCGATTCGATTCCAGCGAAATCTCCACCATAGAAATCTTGGCCACCACTCTTGTACTTGCCGTTGTGTGCATCTTCCCACTTTTGAGGTATCGCCCACTTCGGTAGCTTTCGGCTCTTTCCCGATGTTGCAAATCGATCTGGGAAGATCTGGTAGAGAACGCGTTGTGAGATCCATTCGGGATACTTAGGCTTAGCAAGTAATTTAAAGTCAGTATTGCTATTTGGCTCGAAATCACGCATGCCTGCCGCAGTCAGCCAGGTATATGTCGTGCCATTAGCAATCAAGAATCGATATGAATTCTGCACATTCATCATCTCAACCTTTACGCGCCACCAACTCTCATCGGTGCTCGTGATCTTTGAATCCTTTGTAAGGGGGAAGTAGCGAGCTTCACCATCGTGATATATACGAAGATGCAGACCTGTTGCTGGGTAACTATGTGGAACTCGAACAGAGAGAGTTACCTTCTCACCCGGCTTCGGTCCAGAGTTACTCACATAGAGTGGACTGCCGTCGTGGTGTGGTTCAACAAT